>LSQX01173193.1_pt1 | contig 10753 bp, 13 predicted proteins | sample 654561 | NCBI WGS metagenome assembly LSQX01 (sample SAMN04489861, study PRJNA283612) | anaerobic digester metagenome | isolation source: 4 biogas reactors fed with cattle manure at either 37C or 55C with and... | place: Denmark: Kongens Lyngby | collected 2014 | reverse complement strand
AACCAATTATTATTGACAACAACATCACGCAGTTCAAGAATCTTATTCATTTTGATGTTCCTCCTTCAAATTAGTGAGAAATTAAAAAGAGCCGCTTTTCCAGCTGCTCTATTGGGGTACCGGTTTTCGGTTTTGGTTTCTTGGGCATCTTCCCAAGCAGAGAGTTGTATACCGCTGCACGAGAGAATATAAGGCCTTGTCCTGTATCCAGAGGAATGCGCTCATCGTTCTCCATGAACAGAACTTTATCTGCAAATCCGAGTTCAATAGCCTTATTCGCATTCATCCATGTCTCAGCGTCCATGAGATGGGAGATCTTTGTTCGCGAAAGGCCTGACTTCAGTTCGTATGCGTTGATGATGCTTTCCTTGACCTCATCCAGCAAGGCCTTGGCACGGAGCATTTCCTCGCTATCACCGATGGCGATTGTCGAAGGGTTATGGATCATCATCATGGATACCGGCGACATATATACATCGCCACCAGCCATTGCAATTACAGAAGCGGCACTTGCAGCAAGGCCATCAATTTTAACTGTGACCTTGCCGGTATAATCCATCAACATGTTATATATCTGTGCAGCCGCAAACACATCCCCGCCTGGCGAGTTAATCCAAACCGTGACATCACCTGTGCCTGCCATCAGTTCGTCTCTGAACATCTTTGGCGTCACTTCGTCGCCATACCAGGTCTCGTCTGAAATTTCTCCGTTGAGGTATAAGGTGCGTTCTCCGGTAGTTTCATCTCGCACCCAATTCCAAAATTTCCTCATTGGCTGTTAACCTCCTTTTGATAAAAATTGCCTGCCTGTGAAAGAGGGAGCATGTTACCGTTCACCAGATACAGGTCTCCGCCTTCCTCCGCAGAGATACGATTCATATCTTCAAGTTCCCGGATATCATTCGCTGACAGCCAGCCATTCTGCCGTCCGACTGCATAACCATTCATCCGGCTCTGGTAGTCGCCACGAAGCAGACCGTCAACATTGAACTTGATGAAGATTGAGTTCTTCTCAGATGGCAAGAGTAACGATTGCTGAAGACTCTGCTCCCATCGCACCACCCATGGGTTAAGCGTGTATTTTACGAACTCCAGTGATTGCTGCTCAATGTTGGAGAAACTCGACTTTTCAAGGTCACCCACCATGTGCGGAGGTATACGGATAATCCTAGCGATTTCATTGATCTGAAATTTTCGTGTCTCCAAGAATTGAGCCTGCTCCGGAGGAATACCGATTGCCTGAAACTTCATTCCTTCCTCCAGCACAGCGATTCTATGGGCGTTTCCGCTACCTTGATAAGCGCTGTTCCAACTATCCTTGACTCTCTGGATGTCCTTGATTACACCAGGGTGCTCCAGTACGCCACCTGGATTTGCACCGTTTGCGAAGAATGAAGCACCGTATTCTTCAGTCGCAAGCGACATGCCGATGGCGTTTTTAGCCATAGCAATAGGACTGTATCCGATGAGGCCGTCAAATCCGAGTCCGGGTATGTGAAGTATTTCATCTCTGCGTAGTGTCACTATTCCGCTATTGGGATTGATGCGGCTTTCTTCTGTATCCCTGCGATATGTGTAAACCAGATCTCCGTTTGCTGCCCGACTAACTTCCATCTTGTTGGGAAGCAGTGGGTATAGTGCGATTGGCTGTCCGCGACCGTTTCTCAAAACCTGCGCATAGGCATTACCCCAAAGTAAAAGATGACTCATCAGTGTTTCTCTGAACACAAATGAAGTCATCTCTGGGTTAGGTTCGTTATGGAGCAAGTAGTATAGCGGGTGCTGTGGTATACGTTCTTTGCTTCCGTCCATTCGGTATTGATAAACGTGTAGCGGAAGTCCGGCTATAGCCTCGGATAGTATTCTTACACAGGCATACACTGCAGCTGATTGCATTGCCGTCCGCTCGTTAACTGTCTTACCGCTGGTCGTGCTGCCAAACAGAAACGAAAATGCACTGCCGATACGGTTTTTAGGCTTATCACGTGAACGAAAAAGTCCTTTAAGTGGGTTTATCATAGGCTTTCACCTCCAAAATGAGCATGAAAAAAGCGCCCATCATTTGAAAGGCGCTCTCTGTAAATCTACTATTTAAATTTTTCTGAACCCATCCTCTTTTCTATTTAGTACAGGACAGTGGTAACTGTAATCATGATAAAATGCTGGATTATTTTTGCATAGCATTGATGCGGCAGTTCCAGCGTAAGCTGCAGGTTCTCGGCATGCTCCCCGACTATACCGACTTGAAATTGCAATTATACTGTTCTGTATTGCCGTTGGAAGTAAATTATATATTTCGTTTGAAGAATTCGTCTTTGGATAAATTGCTCTTAAAACTGCTTCAACAGCTGAGATTACAGAATTTAGTATACCTGCCTTACTCATTAAAAATGCTTCTGCGTTCATGATGAACCTCCTTAATTCTTATTAAAATTGCTTCTTCATTAACTATTTTTCAGTTTTAACAACTCAGCTGCAGCTCTTAGTCTACGTTCAGGATCTGTTGATTTCAGTTCCTCTTCTAGCACTTTTAAAGCATCATTAAATAGCTGATCCAACTTAATAGAGTTTTCTTTGCTCATTGCTGGTCTTTTGCCAAGCAATTTATCTAACCCTGATTCTTCAATAGGTTCTGGGTATTCACAGATAGTATTTCGATTGTTAATTAACCGCTGAATACTACTATCAAGATTCGTAGAATGTATTCGGTCAATCCATTCGACACTTCGTCTGTGACACATTCCATCATGGTCGTTATCATACTGCGGTTCGTATGTGTAATCTCCTACTGTCCCAATATAAGCCCAATCTTTTTCAGCAATGATTACGACATCTCCAGCTTTCATGGTATTCACGAATGTATTAACTTGGCCTAGTGCATTTCCTAATTTATGACCGGTTATATTGTATGCCTTTTCAAGCCTGTCACGTATTTCATCTTTACTCACTTGTGTCAAATTCCCAATTCCTGGCCAACCAATACATACGAACTTTTGGTCAATAAACTCTCTAAAACGTTCAACCCCATGTGGTTTTGTTTTCATTTGAAATATTTTCATATTAAATAACCTCACTTTCTCGTTTCGTTACGCTTCGTCACGTTTTGTTAGGTATAATATACCATATCATATATTGCATTGTCAATAACAATTTTCGTGAGGATTCCTTACGAATTCGTAGCGATTAAGAAAGTTATAGAATTAGCAAGCCCCTCTCGTTGTAGACAGATTCACTACTGCTGCCTTTTCCACAACGAATGGCGCGGTCAAGTGCCATAATGGTTGCTACCGCGCCATCTATTCTTTCTGTACTCTTCTCCTTATCTGGCTTTATGTTTCCAGCTGGATCGGTCTTGATATAGATGTTATCCATCATCCAGCGGAGAACAGGATGACCGCCGTGGGCGATTTTCTGTTCAAGTGTCAACTTCATAAGTTCCTTGGTAGGTGGAGACATATCTTTAAAGCCCTGTCCGAAAGGAACGACTGTAAAACCAAGGCCCTCGAGGTTCTGTGTCATCTGAACAGCTCCCCATCGGTCAAAGGCAATTTCCCGTATGTTATACTTCATTCCGAGTTGTTCAATGAAGCTTTCAATAAAGCCGTAATGCACAACATTTCCTTCCGTTGTCATAAGGTGTCCCTGTTTAACCCAGAGATCGTACTGGACATGATCGCGACGTACTCGGAGATCGATGTTATCTTCCGGCATCCAGAAAAACGGAAGTATCTCATACTTGTCCTCCTCGTTTTGTGGTGGGAACACCAACACGAAAGCAGTAATGTCCGTTGTCGAGGAAAGATCAAGCCCGCCATAACATACTCGCCCTTCTAGGTTGTCAGCATCAACCGGGAATGCACAAGCATCCCACTTCGCCATTGGCATCCAACGGACAGCCTGTTTGACCCACTGATTAAGCCGGAGCTGCCTGAAGCTGTTTTCTTCAGCCGGATTTTGCTTTGCACTTTCACAGGCAGCCTGAACCTTGTCAATTCCAACCGTGATTCCAAGGGAAGGATTCGCCTTCCTCCATACCTTCGGATCAGTCCAATCATCATCCTCATTAGCACCATAGATTACCGGATAGAAAGTAGGATCGTGCTTTCTGCCTTCCAAAATATCCAGCGCCTTCTGGTGTGTTTCATAACAGATGCTCTGGGTATCTGTTCCCGCTGTAGTGATGAGAAAATATAGCGGCTGCATTCTTGCATCGCCGGAGCCCTTCGTCATAACATCGAACAACTTCCTGTTTGGTTGGGTATGCAGTTCATCAAATACTACACCATGGATGTTGAAGCCATGTTTTGAATAAGCTTCAGCTGACAGCACCTGATAGAAGCTGTTGGTTGGAAGATATATCAGTCGCTTTGTTGAAGCCAGTATCTTTACACGCCGGGACAGTGCAGGGCACATCCGTACCATGTCGGCTGCCACCTCAAAAACAATCGAAGCCTGCTGACGATCAGCCGCACAGCCATATACTTCAGCGCGTTCCTCGCCGTCACCGCAGGTCAGCAAAAGGGCAATAGCTGCAGCAAGCTCTGATTTGCCCTGCTTCTTTGGAATCTCCACATACGCCGTATTAAACTGGCGATATCCATTAGGCTTAAGAATACCGAATATATCGCGGACTATCTGCTCCTGCCAGTCGATAAGCTCAAAAGGCTTACCCGCCCAGGAGCCTTTCGTGTGGGAGAGAGCCTGTATAAAAGAAACCGCATAGTCTGCGGCATCTTTATCATAATATGAGCCTTCGGCCATGAAGGCGGTTGGCTTGTATTTCTTTAATTTACGCATAGGCGCCGCCTCCTTCATAAAAATAGGCAAAAGGAAAGAGCCTCCGTGGAAGCCCTTTGCTTTTGCCTATTTTTCTTATTCTGTTTCTTGAGATTTACCAGTTAAATCTTTTCAGTCATCAGTGGGTACATCTTTTTCTACTGAGTCAATGGTGGCCTGGCGCAGGATATCCAAGTCAAAACCTGCGTCCTTATAGCCTTCCAATATCATGGTATAATAATAGCAGCTTGGCTGGCCAAGCGGTCTACCCTCGTTCATAACATATACCATAGCTTTAACGGTTTTACCTCCTAGTTTCACCTTTACAGTCTCCTTTCGGTAAAGGAAAGGCCAGCCTTCGTAGCGATCGAGTGCAGTTTCGTCTGCAGAAGTCAATTCCCAAACCAATACAGGAACACTGCTGCCCTTAAAAGGTTCTATTGTCGCCACTGCATCCGCGTGAGCGCCCCGAAACAGGAGCCGCCAATCTTTCAATATACTGGTACCTACCACCCTTGCTGTGGGGCACCGGTTTGCCATCTGCTTTATGTTGAGGTTCGAACCGTAGGCAACGTACAGTTTTTTATCCATTATTCTTTGTGTCCTCCTTCTAGCTTAGACTTCTCGGGTGGTTCAGGCCGCCCGAAATCGCCATGCCGCCGATCCATTTAAGTGAGCAGTCAGATGTTCGCGGCAGTTTGCAAACTCTTCACCAATGAAGCCAATGCGGTTTAAGTAAGTCCTCATAGCGAACTTTTCGTTCTCCGTCTGCGGCTTCTTTGCCGACGCACATTTTTGCGTAAGCGCCTGATGGTTGAGGGCTAAGGCCAAAACCACATAGCTTCTTATCTTGCCAGCATGAAGTTCGCTGTTAAAGCCTCTAAGCTCTACCGTGTGATTACCGGTGAAAAAGCTGTGAAGGTTCAGAAAATGATAACGACTTTTGTGATAATATTTGTCGCGGCTCTCGCTGTAGCCTTCGTACCAAATCTCCTCAATTGCTTGCATGGTCTTAGGTTTGCGTTTGTTCATTTTGTCGACCAGTATGCTGTCCATCTTCTTGCAGTATTTCATCCTCTCCGGTGCAATCTGAAGTGCTTTGTAAAAAAGGTCATTCTTGCTGGCAATGATGTTAATAAAGTTGCGTATACTCCTTGGTGTGTGTTTGGAACCGTCGAGGTGAATGTGTATGCCGCAGGAAGCATTGGCAAAAGCCCCTGCTTTACGCAACCGCCTGACTAACTCCTGCAGGCATTCTATGTCCTCCCGGTAGGTAAGGATTGGACTGACCAGTTCCACACTATATTCGCGAGTAGCGGCTACTTTTTGCCTGCCATTTCGCTTTTGGCAGGAGATACTTCCATCGCTCATAAGCTTCCAAATCCGTCCGTCTGGCGCTATGACTTTCTTGGTATCGTAGTAATCGCCCGCGCTGGCAATTGTCCCGCCAAGGTATTCAGAGGTAACTCTTGCTGCTTCGCTTCTCGTAATACCTGTAAATTCAATTTCAATTCCAAATCTGCTTGTCAACACCGTGATTTTCCTCCTGTGCTTGTATGCTTTGTGCCTTTCGGCATGTACATATATCACTCTAAAAGGCTTATATAGCAAGCAATATTCAGGAGAAAAACACACAAATATATGGGTAGGGGAGCCCGTACTTAGCCTAATCCTTTACAGCTTTTTCACTAAATCCTCACCATACACGACACCAAGGCTTGAACCTCTATCCCAAGTACAGAATATCGTACCCGTATCATCCACGAAGTCTACTGTACCTTTGTCTCCGGGTCTCAATTTGGAGTACTGGTCATTCATCCGTACCAATTCAACACGAGTTCCAACCGGGTATTGCTTTCGGAGTCTCTCCACAGTCTCCTTTGAAGGGAACTTATTCATAATCTGATACCTTCGTCACTTTGGCTGGAGCACCATTCTTAAATGCGCTATTGCCAGATAGGTTTCTGAGCAGGATTTTTCGCGCAGTTTTATACTCGTCGCCCACAAAGCCCAATCTTATCAGGAACACTCGAAAAGCGAACTTTTCATTCTCAACAGGTTTATCCTTAGCAGTCACGCGGTGCTGTTCCTTTGCAGCTGCACAAAGGGCACCAATGAAGCGAGAGTAAGCAGAAAGCTCCTCTGGCTCAATCCCGAAGCGGAACCATGGAAACCTGATTGTTGTTTCTGTCCGCTCGATAGGCAGCTTATCAACTCCGATTGCCTTTTTAATGAGAGACTCTTTGCTTGCAATGAGCCGTTCCAGATTCTCGAGTGCTGAGTCGGTAAACCCATCAAGCGGCATTTCTATCGTAAGCGTGTCACACATTTCACCGGTGCCTGCTTCGTCAGTTTCGTAGGTAAAGCCGAGTTCCAGAAGTTTTTTCAGTAAGTTCTGGATGGTAATCTCGTCCGTGCGATCATTCCATGAAAGAGTCCCATCCTTGCTGATGTTGATATTGCCTACAACATAGGCAAAGCTCGGTGCACCTTTATAAACAGGTTCAAGGCCGAGGGCTTCTCCTATTGCCTTGGCGAGTGCTTTTCTTGCCTCGCCGGATACGTTGAAACTTGCTTCCATTTTCGTTAGCCTCCTTAGCTTTTTGGTGATTACATATATCACTCTAAAGCTGTGGAATAGCAAGTAATATTGCGCAGGAATATATGTGCATCAGGCTGATTCAACCTCTGTAAAAGTCATCTTCACACCGTCCCGAATGAGATACACATTATCCTTGCTGCCTACCTGCTCGATATATCGTTTCACGATTACATCACAGAACTTTTCATCCAGTTCAACTGTATAGCAAATCCGCTTTGTCTGCTCGCAGGCGATAAGGGTACTACCTGATCCACCGAATGGATCTAGTACGATGCACCCTGTCATGCTGGAATTTAGGATAGGGTATGCTATCAGCGGTACCGGCTTCATCGTAGGATGGTCTGCATTCTTCTTGGGCTTGTCAAACTCCCAGATGGTTGACTGCTTGCGGTCGGAATACCAGGTATGCTTGCCGTTTTTCTTCCAGCCGAACAGGATCGGCTCATGCTGCCATTGATACGGTGAACGCCCAAGCACCAGTGATTGCTTCTTCCAAATACATGTGCCGGAAAGATAAAATCCTGCAGCATCAAAAGCCCGACGAAAGTTCAAACCTTCAGTATCTGCATGGAATACATAAATAGACGCGTCCTTCGCCATCGCTTTTTCAGTGAGGGTGAACGCGTCTAAAAGAAACTGATAAAACTTTTCATCCGCCATATTATCGTTCTTAATCTTTCCGGCTGTGCCTTCGTAGTTAACATTGTACGGAGGATCAGTCACCGTTAGGTTGGCCAGCTTTCCGTCCATGAGCAGATTGAATGTTTCAGCCTTCGTGCTGTCACCACACACCAGACGGTGCTGTCCTAGCAACCATAGGTCCCCCAGCTTCGTAATAGCAGGTTTTGAAAGTTCTTCGTCCACATTAAAGTCATCGTCTTTGACATCCTCAATACCGCCCAACAGCTTATTTAACTCTGCATCGTCAAAGCCCAGGAGCGACAAATCAAAATCTACACCTTGTAATTCAGAAAGTTCTACCGATAACATTTCAGTATCCCAGCCTGCGTTCAAGGCAAGGCGGTTGTCAGCGATTATGTATGCTCGCTTCTGTGCTTCGGTCAGATGTTCCGCAAATACACATGGAACTTCGGTGATACCTTCTTCTTTAGCTGCAAGAACACGGCCATGCCCTGCGATTATATTTAAGTCTTTATCCACTATGACCGGATTGACGAAACCAAACTCCCGTAGGCTCGCACGAAGCTGGAGAATCTGTTCTTTGCTATGTGTACGAGCATTCCTTGCATATGGCACCAGCTTATCAATATTTACTTTTTCTAATCGTTCAGTTGTATTCACAATCTTCTACCGTCCTCTCCTACCTGAAAGCAGAGCTTCCATAATATCGTCCTGCGGATTTCCAATGAAAGCCGTGGTACAGTTTTGCTTGACTATGTCAAAGATCTCATACCAGAGCAGGTTAGCCTGCTTTTGAAAAGACTGGCTCATTTGCACGAATGGACTAGCAATCGCACCTCCCGTTGTTGGGTGCTTGCCTAAAAGGCCATATGTGCTTATAGCTTCTTCACACTGGATGTATCGTGTAAACGACTGTGCATAGGCTTCGACGAGTCTGGGATTTACGAATTTTTCACAACCACGTTCCTTTAGCCATTTCCATGTTTCAATAAATAGGGCATCAGCACCCAGTGGTTTACCATCTTTTTGCCGTGCGCTGAGGTATTCACTCGGCGTCGGCATATCTTCACCATTCAAGTCTGCTGTGTCGTCCAGTTCGCTTGCTTCGAGCATGGACTCTGGCTTAAACTCTGGCGCCTCCAAAATCCGTGCGGCTTTACCTGCTGCGATCTTTTCCGCAAGAGGTTGTGGTTTGTCCCCGGCACGCACGCGGCGCCCACCTCTATTTGTACCGTCTTTTGCCACGTGCCTTCACCTCCTTGCTGTGGCAGGGCTTAATACCCCGTTTGAACCTGAATTTTTCGCGCGTGACCCCACGCCCGTTGCTCAATAAAAGAGTCACAGAGATTTCGACCGCCCCTTCCTTTTCCATCTTCCACCTTCTCGTGCAGTGATCTCAGAGTGACAGGAAGTACATAAAGACATAAGATTACTCGTTTCATTTGTCCCACCACAGGATAATGGCTTGATGTGGTGTACTTCCTCGGCAGGGGTAATCCGACCTTGCTTCTCACAACGCTCGCAGAGAGGATGCACGGATATGTATCTATCCCGGATGCGCTTCCATGTCCGGTTGTACCGTTTCCTCGCAGCAGGGTCACGATCATAGCGTTCATATCGCCTAGCTTCCTGCTTGGCATGTTCATCACAGAACCTACCATACGTTAGCTTGGGGCAGCCGGGATGAGAACAAGGACGCTTGGGTTTAAAGGGCAATGGAATCACCTCGCTTGGATAAAAAAAGCCCTCGTGGGTTTCCCCTCGAAGGCTTCTGATACAACTTTCGATACTATTATAATACATCTTTCTTAAGCAAACACTCCCTCAGAATTCCCTCATTTTTATGAGTGCTTCTTGCAGTAGGCTTCAACCTTATCTGCGAAGGCTCCAGGAATCTTCTCCCTCCAGTAAGGAACAGATGCCATTAGGGACTTGAGTGCCTTTTGATATTTACTTTCTCCCAGTTCGGCCCGTATTTTACCCATTAAGTACTCCAGATCCTTGTATTTCAAAACACGGGTATTGGGATCGCCATTCACCAGGTTAGCTAGAACTGTCAGGTAAATAAACGCGCTGCCTCGGTTCATTCCGGTCTTTGTAGACACTTCTGTACTGAGTGGATTGATTTCGCCAGAGCCTCCGAGATGCCTTAAAAAGGCCTGCCATACTTCATCAACCATCGCAGTGGTAATCCTGTTATTGCTACGGGTAGAAGCTCTTGCATCATCATCAAAGGATTCCTCGAAGTCCTCAGTAGTATCTTGTTCTATCCGTTTTGAAGCAGACCCTGTCATAGTCATCGGAAGTCCTTTCTCTAGGGCTATTCTACGTAAATAAATGTTCACAGCCATTTCAACATCCATTCCGAGTGAGTGAAGAACCTTTTTAGCTTCCGTGATGATTCCATCGTCAATTTGAATTTCTATCTTTGCCATACGAACACCTCCATAAAATACTATCGCTTTTCTTGATTATACTATATCATTTCTTGGATTTATTGTAAATAGTATTTATAGTATTATATTTTATACATCAAGAAAACAATAGTATTCTTTAGTCAGCAATATAAAAGACTACGAAGATGATTCAGTGCTGCTGCCCGTAAGCGTTCAACATGGCTTTCACTGTAGTTTAGTTCATTCATAAGCCGGTAAGTAGCACCGGACTTCTGATCGTTACCCATGTAAAACTCAGCAAGGATATGCTGTTCGGTATCCGTAAGGCTTGACCAGG
>LSQX01040893.1_pt3 | contig 10753 bp, 12 predicted proteins | sample 654561 | NCBI WGS metagenome assembly LSQX01 (sample SAMN04489861, study PRJNA283612) | anaerobic digester metagenome | isolation source: 4 biogas reactors fed with cattle manure at either 37C or 55C with and... | place: Denmark: Kongens Lyngby | collected 2014 | reverse complement strand
GCATGTTCGTGATCCCCGCGGACGCGGGCTTAACCCTCCGAGGGGATTTAGGATTGGGCGTGAGCGTGGGTTTTGCCAGCCTCACGGGAGGCATAGAGTTAGCCGGAACTCTTGGTTTGGCAGGCGAAGCAGCCGCCGGTGTGGAACTGAACTGGAGCCCACTCACGGGCGTGATGCTGGACGCGTTAGGGAGCATCACCGTTCATCCCAAGTTTACTTTCGACGTGAACGCGTTTGCCCGGGCCAGCCTCGACCTGTGGCTCGTATCATTTTCCGAGACATGGCGCTATAGCTTGGTCTCCTTCTCGTGGGGCCCCGATATTCAGTTCGGCATCCTGTTCCCCATCCACTATCGCGAAGGCGAACCGTTTGATATGTCGTTCGATGATATCACGGTAATCTATCCCGAGATCGATGTGATCGGTATGGCGAAGGGACTGGCAAGGGACGTAAAGGACAACCTTTTCGATTAATCGCGGCCACGCGGCGAACGGGGTTCCATTAAAACGCCTTCGGAACGAATCTTTAAAATTCACCTATTAAATAATTCACTATATGAACCATTCTCGTCAGCGTGATTTTTTGAGAGCGGCTATTACCGCGCGGTTGAATACCGAAATAAGAGGGGATAAGGAGGATCTTCCCGCGTATATCTCCGCGCCGGACGATTCTCCTCTGGATAGGTTTATTCAAGAAAACCGTTTGAATCGGGAGGAAGTCATTATCCTGCTACTGGCGTTGGTACCCCATCTCGACCCCGGTTTTTTTCAATCGGTGATTGTTCCCTATTTCCCCAACGGGGGCGATTTCCCGGAGTTCGGGGGCTCCAAGGGAAAAAACCACCGCGGCATCTTACCCACGGGAGAAACAGTCCTTTTTATTCTCGCGGGAAGCGACCTTGAAAAAAGAGGGGAGGTATACCGTTACTTCGAGGAGGATCACCTATTTGCTAAAAAGAGCCTGCTTCATATCGGGGCGACCGAAGATCAAGAGCCCAAGATGAGCGGGAAGCTGATCTTGGACGACGAGTACCTACAGCTCTTTCTCACGGGGAAGGTATCAAAACCGCGGCTTGGCACCGATTTCCCGGCCGAACAAATCCAGACGGAGATGGAATGGGACGACTTGGTGCTCAGCGAAAAGACCATGGCGGGTATCCAGGAGATAGAGTTGTGGTTGAGATACAACGATCAATTGATGGACACGTGGGAGATGAGTGGAAAAATAAAGCCGGGCTACCGCGTGCTTTTCCACGGGCCGTCCGGCACCGGCAAAACGATGACCACCTGCCTATTAGGCAAATACACAGGCCGTGACGTGTACCGCATCGACCTATCGATGGTGGTATCAAAGTATATCGGTGAGACTGAAAAGAACCTCTCCAAGCTGTTTGACAAGGCTGCCAACAAAGATTGGATCCTCTTTTTTGATGAAGCCGATTCCATTTTCGGGAAACGGACCAACGTGCGTGACGCACACGACAAATATGCCAACCAAGAGGTCTCCTATCTCCTGCAACGGATTGAGTCGCATCCCGGCTTGGTGATCCTCGCGTCCAACATGAAGTCGAACATAGATGTATCCTTTACCAGGAGATTCAACACCATTATCGAATTCGATCAGCCGGATGCCCGGGAACGGCTGCAGCTTTGGAAAAACTACCTCCCGCCTGTAATAGAGATCGATGCGGAAGTGAATTTAGAAGAGATTGCCCGCAAGTACCAGTTGACCGGTGCCAATATCGTCAACGCGATTCAATGCGCGGGATTGAGAACATTGGAGAAAGAGTCGGCAGCCCTTTTGGCGGGCGACCTGCTGCATGGTATTTACAAAGAATACGAGAAAGAGGGCAAACTACTGCGTCAAGAATAAAAAGTGGTATCTTTACCAGAAAAAGCGATGATACTTGATATTTGCCTTTCCCCCGCCCTCTACCCCTTTTACAAGAAGGAGAACGATACAGTGGTGGTAGTCGATATTTTTCGTGCCTCTACCACCCTATGCGCTGCCTTATCGAACGGCGCATCCGCTATCATTCCAATTGCCGATATCGAATCGGCAAGAAAATACAAATCGGAGGGGTACTTGGTCGGCGCGGAACGAAATACCCGGAAAGTCGATTTTGCTGATTTCGGGAACTCCCCTTTCGAATACACCGAGGACAAGGTATCGGGGAAGGAGGTCGTGTTTACCACCACGAACGGCACGCGTGCTATCGAGGCCTCGAAAGAGGGCCGACAGCTTTATATTGGAGCTTTCTCCAATATCGATGCAGTCGTGAACAGCTGCTTGACGGGATCAGAAAGAGTGGTAGTGCTCTGTGCCGGTTGGAATAACCGTGTAAATATCGAGGATACGCTGTTCGCCGGTGCTTTTGCCGAAAAGTTCATAAGGGAAGCGGGGGCAACGCCCGGATCAGACGGGGTGGATATGGCCCGGGGCTTGTGGAATTTGGCAAAAAAGAACCCGCTCGAGTTCGTGAAAACATCCGACCACTACCAGCGGCTGGTCAATAATGGAGCAGAAGGGGACGCGGCCTTCTGTTTTGAAGAGAATACCGTTTCCGTGGTTCCATGGTTCGATAAAAGCGAAGGCAAATTGAGGATCCGGTAAACAACCCGGTAATCAGCCCGGTAAACGCGGGAGCTACTCATCCCAGTCGAGGTCATCAAAATCGATCCCTCCCGTAAACTGTTCCAGATCGCGACGCTCCTTCTTCGTTGGCCGCCCCGTGCCCCTTTGTCGGTCTACAAACCCACTGATTTTATTCAATTCCAGTATCTCGTACTGATCGGGGGTCGTAACGTTTTCCATAAATTGTGGAACCAACTTGGCTCCCATCCGCTTATCGGCGAGAGCAAGCACCTTGAACGAATAAGTAACCGGCGGTTTTCGCACTTCAATCACCTCCCCCACCCGTATATTTCGGGAAGGTTTAACAGCGACTCCTCCTATCATCACCCTTCCTTTCTTACAGACGTCGGCGGCTATCGTGCGTGTTTTAAAGATCCGAACAGCCCACAGCCATTTATCTACTCGTACTTCGTCCATCGCTTCTAAATTCCATCGCTTCTAAATCCCTTCGCTCCTAAACTCTACCGGCAATCTATTAATCACCGGCTTCTACTTATTATTATAGAGGTTCATCGTCTCGTTGATGCCGGCCAAGCAGAAACTACGAACCATTTCACCCGCCGTTTCAACACGTTCGGGCAACAACATCTTTTCCTCGTCAGAAAACTCTTCCAACACGTAATCCACCTGCCTGCCTCTGGGAAAATCACTCCCGATTCCGAACCGAAGCCGGGGGTAGTTAGTTCCGATCAGATCCTGAATATGCTTCAACCCGTTATGTCCCGCGTCGCTCCCTTTCGACTTCATACGGAGCGTTCCGAAGGGTAGTGCCAGATCGTCTACCACCACGAGCAAGTTGCGGTTCTCTATCTTCTCCTTTTGTAGCCAATAGCGTATAGCATTGCCACTCAGGTTCATGAAGGTAGACGGCTTGAGCAAGATTAGTGACCGGTTCTTCAGGCGCGTAGTGGCCACAAAGCCGTATCTACGATCCTCAAAAACAGCATTGGACGCCTTTGCTAAAGCGTCCAATACCATAAATCCGATATTGTGGCGGGTTTGCTCGTAATCGGGTCCGATATTTCCCAATCCCGCGATCAGATATTTCATTTGTCTCGAATTTATTCTTCGGCTTCAGCTTCCACTTCCGTTTCGGCTTCTGTTTCGATCTCGCCATCTGCTTTAGCCGCCTCTCCACGTGCTGCACGAGTGAGTTGCACACGGCAAATGACCGCATTCTTAACGTTTAAAATCTCCATATCTTCAAAATTCAAGTCCCCTACCTGAATCGATTTACCCAGTTCTAAATTTGTCACGTCAACTACCAAGTTTTCCGGCAATTTGGAAGGCAGTGCCTTTACCTTCAACTTACGCGTATCAAGCGAGAGTTTACCCCCGGCTTTAACTCCAGCGGCCAAACCTTCTAGCTTGACCGGCACCTCGATTACCACGGGTTTATCTTCAAACACATGGAGGAAATCGATATGCAATACATCGTCCTTCACGGGGTGAAACTGCACCTCTTTAACCATCGATAGTATTTTTTCTTCTCCCAAGGTTAGGTTCACCAAGTATACTTCGGGTGTATAAATCAAGTTACGCACGCTGCCACTCTTTACAACGAAGTTCACGTTCTCCTCATTGGTACCTCCATATACCACGCAGGGGACTAAGCCCTCGCGACGATATGTTCTAGATGCACTTCTACCGAAATCATTCCGGATCTCGCCTTTTAATTCAAATGTTTTCATTTTTAAACTTGTTTGTGTTACTCAAAATAAAGTGCTTTCTTTATTTCCCATCACACACGGGAGCTTTCAAAAAAGCGGCGCAAAGTTAATGATTTTCTTTTATCTGCACAACTACATACCGGTTCCGTTTTTAAGGCGATTTTCGCAAGCTGCCCTACTTTTCGAGTATTAATATGCAGAATACCGAAAAATTAGCTACTTTTGCAGTTCTAAAAAGTTCAGTGGGGGTGGGTTATTCGCACGATAGATTTGTCGCGAGCCATTCAACCAAGGCAGACTTTTTCTTTAAGAAAACGCTCATTATAACGATGATAAATAGAAATTTAATTCGAGTAAGAATAGTACAGATCATCTATTCGTGGTACCAGAATAGGAATAAAGATTTACGCAACACCGAGAAAGAGTTGATGTTCGGACTGCAAAAATCGTACGATCTTTATTATTACTTGCTGCTTCTGATGGTAGAGTTGACAAAGATGTACGAAAACCGGATAGAGGCCAAACGGAATAAGTTTTTACCGTCAGAGGAAGATCTCAACCCAAACACGCACCTCGTGGAAAATCGGTTCATACTTCAACTCGAAGCGAATCGGCAGTTCAAAAAATATTTAGTCGAACGCCCGCTATCTTGGGAGGAGAACGAAGGATTCGTTAAAAACTTACTTGACAAAATCCTAGCGTCTGACACCTACCAATCATACACAGGTATAGCTTCACCAACTTACGAGCAGGATCGAGAGTTCTGGCGGAAAGTATTCAGGCAGTTTATCTACGTGTACGAGGAACTGGACGATCTCTTGGAGGATGAATGCATTTATTGGAACGACGACGTGGAGGTTGTTCAAAGCTTCGTGTTGAAAACGATCAAAAGGTTCTCGGAGGAGAACGGTATCGACCAGCCCTTGCTTCCCATGTTTAGGGACGAGGAGGACAAACAGTTCGCGTTAAAATTATTGCATGACACCATCTTGAACGAAAAAAAATACAGGGCACTTATCGAGAAACATACCGAAAAGTGGGATTTCGATCGAATTGCATTTATGGATCTCATCATAATGCAGATTGCTCTAGCGGAGATTTTTACATTTGAAACAATTCCAACCAGTGTTTCGTTAAACGAGTATATCGAAATTGCTAAAATGTATAGCACTCCTAAAAGCGGCACTTTTGTTAACGGAATTTTGGACGCCATCGTGCAGGAAACAAAACAAGATAATCGCATGTTTAAACAATAAATTATCACTCACACTAAACATCTATTCTTATGAATATTTTATTACAAGCAGCACCCAGCGGGGGAATGGGAGGTATGAGCAGCACCATACTGATGATGGTAGCCATATTTGCCGTATTTTATTTTTTTATGATCCGTCCGCAACAGAAAAAGCAGAAGGATCTTCAGAAAAGCCGTGAAGCCATGAAGAGCGGAGACAAAGTAGTCACTGCCGGTGGTATGCACGGGAGAATCAAAGAAGTGGGCGACACCTGGTTTTTAGTAGAAGTAGCAGACGGGGTAAGGATAAAGATCGAAAAAAGTTCGGTTTATGCATCTTCCGCGGATGTAACACCCAATTAACAGGAGCCTACATGCAATGGATTTGAAAGCTATCTTCCAAAAATGGCAGCCCAAAGCGGAGGCTTATTTCTCCACCCTCCCGTGGAAGAACATCCTCTTCTTTCTGTTTTTTTTGGTGATGGCTTTTATCTTCTGGTTAATGCTCTTCTTTCAAAAAGAGAACGTGGAGGGGAACTACCGGATTCCCCTGAAATACACTAACATACCCGAAGATGTGGTGTTCGATCATCCTCTCCCCGAGTTTATCGAGGTGAGTGTAACCGACAGGGGGTCTGAAATCTTTCGGCTAGAGGTCACGAAAAGGGATTCGCTTGAGATCAACGTATCCGCCCTTTCGGAGAGCGGCACCCAGGTTCTTCAAGGAGATCAATACCGCCAGCTCATACTTTCGCGGCTCGCCTCGAGCAGTACGATCAGGGGATATTATCCGATGAATATCTCGCTCGCTACCTCGAAATTGGAAAGCAAAAAATTGCTTGTGGTTTTCGATGGAGAGATCACTACCAGCCGGGCCAACTTGGTAGCGGACAGTGTTACCTTTATTCCGGAAATAGTAACCGCTTACGGTTCACAATTGTCGCTCGACCAACTGGAGGTAGCGGTGACCGAGTACACGCTTATTAAAAACCTGAAGGCTACTTCACAGCTTCCGATCAATATCAACCCCGTGGAGGGGGTAAAGTTCTCTCCCCCTCAAGTGGACATTTTTATCCCAATAGAAGAATACACGGAACGCACTTTCGACGTACCCATTGCCGCGGTGGGTCTTCCCGACAACTTAGATGTTAAGTTTTTCCCATCCCGGGCGACGGTCACGTTTACGGTCACACTGGAAGAGTATAAAAAAATCGTACCGGAAGATTTCGAGATCGTTCTCGACTACTCGACATTTCACGAAAATGAAGATGGTAAGGTATCTCTTGAACTTAGCAAAAGCCCGTTCACTGTCGTTAACCCCCGCTTGTCTCCCTCTTCCGTGGAGTTCCTGTTCGAGAGTAAAGTTTCGAGATAACCGGAAAACCACGTGCAAACGAATTAAAAACGCACGTGCAAACATTCAATAGAAGGTGTAAATGATTAAAGTAGGAATAACCGGAGGAATGGGCAGTGGAAAAAGCGTGGTAGCCACTCTTTTTCGACTGCATGGGGTACCGGTATTCGACGCCGATAACGAGGCAAAGCTCCTAAACGACACATCACCGCGGATAAGGGAAGAGCTGACACACCATTTCGGAAACAGCCTTTACGAAGGCGGGAGACTCGATCGAAAGAGATTTGCTCAAATTATCTTCCACGATGAAAAAAGGCTCGCGTTAGCGAATTCCATTATCCATCCCGTGTTAGCCGATCATTTCATCGAATGGGCTGAGAAACGAGATGCCTTACCCCTGGTAGCGATCGATGCAGCACTGCTTTTTGAGGCCGGCTTCGACCAATTGGTGGACCGAGTAGCCGTCGTTTTCGCACCCTTGGACATACGCCTGGATCGGGTAATGCACCGGGATGGAACCCAGAGAAGCGAGGCAGAAGGCCGGATGCAGCACCAAATACCGGAAGAGGAAAAAATAAAACGGGCCGATTATGTGATTTACAACGACAACCATCATTCACTTATTCAGCAAGTGGCAGGTATTTTATATGAAACTTGATCAGTTACATGCCAAGTTATTAAGCCTGTTTCCCAAAAAACAGGTATTCACGGACGAACTTTCCCGTCTTACCAAAGGCACTGACGCCAGTCTCTACCGATTGATTCCAAAAGCGGTGGTGCAGGTGCGCTCAGAAGCAGATGTTACCCGTCTCTTGCAATTTTGTTATCGCGAACGAGTGCCCTTGACTTTCAAGGCAGCCGGTACTAGCTTAAGTGGACAGACTCTCTCCGACTCCATTCTGATGGAGCTGGGACGAGGGTTTGAGTTTTCCAAGATTGCCGAGAACGGTCTTACCGCCACGTTTGGTTGCGGCCTCACGGGCGGGGCAGCCAACCTGATGTTGAAGCGTTACCGACGTAAAATTGGCCCAAAGCCGGCTTCCATTCAATCGGCAAAAATCGGAGGGATCGTTGCCAATAACGCGAGTGGTTCCAGCTACGGGATACTCCATAACTGCTACAATACCGTGAAGTCGATGCGGATCATCTTGGCCGATGGCACGCTGCTTGATACGGGCGATCAGATCAGTAGTCGCGCATTTTTAAACAGCCGCGCCGATCTCGTAGAGGAGATCAACCGGCTTAAACGTGACGCTTCGGAAAGCGATGCCACTTGTGCTACCATCGAACGGAAGTTTCAGCTTAAAAACACATGTGGTTACGGGGTAAACTCTTTGATCGATTCGGAAGACCCCATCGAGATCATCCAACGATTAATGATCGGTTCGGAAGGTACTCTCGGCTTTATATCGCAGGTAACCTTTCGGACTGTTCACGATGCCCCCCTGAAGGCAACCGCCATGGTCTATTTTGCCGGCCTACGTGAGGTATGCAGTGCCATCCTCCCATTGCGGGAATGCCGGGTAAGTGCTGCCGAGCTTATGGACCGAAATGCGCTGCATGCAGTGGAGCAGCAGGAGGGAATGCCTCCTGAATTAAAATCGCTCCCGGAAGGAGCTGCCGCTCTGCTTATTGACACATCGGCGGACGACGAGTTGACACTCTTACAACAGATCAGTGAGATTGAACAAAAACTGGCCCATATCGGTACGCTTTCTCCCGTCCGTTTTACCCGGGATAAACACCTTTACGAGCGATACTGGAGAGTGCGCGATGGCCTTTTCACCTCGGCTGCCGCCGCTCGTCCCCCTCGTACCGCGTGTATCATTGAAGACGTCGCTTTCCGGGGCGAAGTACTGGGCGATGCGCTCACCGACCTACGGGCGTTGCTTGTGGCCTCAGGCTACGATGACGCCGTGATGTGGGGGCACCTGCTTGATGGTAATGTTCACTTTACCGTCTTCCCCGACATAAACCGTGAAGTGGGAATACAACAGTATGCTCGCTTCATGGAGCGGCTGATCGAACTGACCGTTTCAAAATACAACGGAAGCCTCAAAGCAGAGCATGGCACGGGGCGGAACATGGCTCCCTTCGTGGAAAAGGAATGGGGCAGTGAAGTGTATGAGTTAATGAAGCGAATTAAACAGGCATTCGATCCGACGGGTATTTTAAACCCGGGAGTGATTATCAACGATGACCCGGGGGTGTTCATCCAAAACATGAAGCAAGTACCTGATGCTCATCCCATCATAGACAAGTGCATCGAGTGCGGCTTTTGCGAAGTTAGTTGCCCTTCAAAGAACCTCACGCTCACCCCGCGACAGCGAATCGTGGCCTATCGTCATATAGCGAATCCACCATCCGGAAAAAGCAATCGGAAGTCGCTCCTCAAAGAAATTAAAGCAATCTCTTACCCGATGGACGAAACCTGTGCCACTGATGGGTTGTGTGGCATCGCCTGCCCGGTGAACATCGATACGGGGGTTTTGATAAAGGAGCTGCGATGGCAACGCAACGGAAAGGTGGCGAACCTGGCAGCCGACTTCGTGGCCGACCACATGGCCGGCATCACATCGGTAATACGCGGGTTATTACCCATTCCGCACTCCCTAGGAAAAGCGGTCGGGTACCCTTCTATCGAGAGGATCATGCAAGGGCTCTTCAGGGTAGGGAATGGCCTCTTCCCTTTATGGACTCGCCACACCCCCACGGCGAGCAAGAAAATTACGGCAGACTATTTCACGCCCGATAACCTCGAAACACGAGAGGTGGTATATTTTCCGTCCTGTGTGACGCGTATGATGGGGGGTCCCTCTTTCGGGAGTGATTCAAAAGAAGATGTTCCAACCACGATGCTTACACTTTTGATAGAAGCGGGATATAGCGTGATCATACCCGAACGAAAAGATCGGCTATGTTGTGGGATGGCTTTTAATAGCAAGGGATTTAAGAAGCAGGCTAAAAAGAAGGAGCAAGAACTAAATGATGCACTGCTGAAGGCAAGTCGAGGGGGTGCATTGCCCATCATTTTTGATATGAGCCCTTGTCTTCTGCACGCGAAAGAAACGCTGGATTCACAGCTCAGATTGTACGATCAGGTTGAATTCATTCACGATCACATGTTGGATAAACTTCCGATCGTGAAGCTTCCACTTACTGTGACTGTACATGCGACATGCAGTTCAACGAAAATGCAACTTCAAGACAAACTATATGCTGTTGCCGCTCGCTGTGCAGAGAAGGTGGTTGTGCCCGACGATGTACGCTGTTGTGGATGGGCAGGCGACCGAGGGTTTTTCTACCCGGAACTGAATCGATCGGCCCTTGAACCACTCAGTGAATCTGTCTCCCATGTTAGCGCGGGATACTCCAATAGTCGCACCTGCGAGATTGGTCTTTCCATGAACAGCAAGATCACCTACCAGTCGTTGGTTTACCTTGTAGAGAAAGCATCGCGAAGATAGTTCACCGTCATTTCATCCGATCGAACCCCTCACCGTACACGCCCATTACGTTACTTTGGGAGATAAAGGCATTTTTGTCGATCTGCTTCACCAAGCGGAATATGGAGTTCGATTCACTCTGCTTGGCCATCACCAATAGCACCTTTTGGGGTTGTTGAGTATACCACCCCGTACCATCCAGCACGGTACATCCCCGACGCAGTTGCAAGTTAATCTGGGTAGCGATCTCTTCGTATCGAGTAGAGAAGATGAAAAATTGAACCGACTGCCGGATACCGCTTAGTATCCAATCGACCGAGGTTGCCATCACCGCGATGATAATAATCCCGAACACGATGGTGTCCACGCTCCGGAAGATAAGGTACGATGAACTTACAATGACCAAATCCACCAG
>LSQX01010860.1_pt1 | contig 10753 bp, 11 predicted proteins | sample 654561 | NCBI WGS metagenome assembly LSQX01 (sample SAMN04489861, study PRJNA283612) | anaerobic digester metagenome | isolation source: 4 biogas reactors fed with cattle manure at either 37C or 55C with and... | place: Denmark: Kongens Lyngby | collected 2014 | reverse complement strand
TTAACCATTGACCAGATGGATTTGATCGAATGCAACGAAGCTTTTGCCGTTCAGACTATTTCTATAGCCCGGCAAGTAAAATGGGATGAATCCCGAGTTAATGTGAATGGCGGGGCTATCGCACTGGGTCATGCTTTAGGCTCTACTGGCGGCCGACTTATGTCCACGCTGTTATATGAGCTGAAAAAAAGAAATGGCAAGTATGGCTTAGCCACTGCCTGTACAGGTGGAGGAATGGGCGTTGTGACCATTGTGGAGAATTTGAGGTAATCGCTGGAGACATTTTTCCCTGTCTATGATCTCAATGTTATATACAATTGTCATCTTTCGTGTCATTGCTGTGAAAACGCCTCTTGCCTGATTAGTAGGGGCAAACGACCCTGTTTGCCCGTTTTCCACAGCGGGGCGACAGAGTCGTCGCCCCCTACCTCAGTCATACTCTCCTTTCTCCTATAATTTCAATACACCTAACCAAAACCCAAGCAAGGTTGCGTGGGTGAGAGTGTCAAAAAAGCTTATTAACAGTTGGACGTTTGAGATTGCCAAGGCACTTCGTGCCTCGCAATGACACATATAATGGGCTTTTGGTTCTGTCATCGCGAGGAGCGTAGCGACGTGGCGATCTCCTTTTATACCTTTATTGACGGTCTGACCCACGCAAGGTTGCGTGGGTCTTGGTTTTCTGGTGATCTATGAAGAAAGGGAATGAACAATCCTATCAGTATTCAAAGGCTTCTGCAGGAATATCCAACACGGATGTATCACCGGTTTTTACTGTTTCAGCTACTGCCCAAACATTGGGAACTATATTCATAAGATAATACCTGGCGGCAGCTACTTTACCAATATAAAAACTGTAGTCAAAGTGATCAGCATTGATCTCCTGCAATTTACTCTGGGCTACCAAAGCCTGAGACAAGATTACCATTCCACAATACAACTGAGCCGTGGCGGTAAGAATACGACGAGCATACAGAGGCATCATCCCATACTGTTTATTTCCAAAGTATCCTCCAATGGTCATCTGTATTTCCATATAACTGTTTAGCGCACGTTCCAAATTGGCAAATTCACGTTCCAGTTCGGAATTATCTCTATTGTCACTGATGAAATCGCGAATATCCTGCAGCCAGGCGGCAAAAGATGCCCCCTTCTTCTGAGTCCACTTACGTCCTATCAGATCCATAGACTGGATATAGTTGGTTCCTTCCCAGATGGAAAGTATCTTTACGTCGCGAGCAGACTGAGCCACTGGATAATCTTCGCAATACCCATAGCCGCCATACACCTGAATACAGTCACCAATTATGGGCCAGGCCTCATCTGAACAATAGGCCTTGATCAACGGGGTAAGAACACCTATTCGATCGGATGCCTTCAACCGTTCCGCTTCATCCGGATCGTGACTGCGAACATCGAAATAGAAATAGGTTTGGAAGATCATGCCTCGCATAGCTTCAGCATGCGCTTTGGCATGTAGCAGCATTTTTTTAACATCTTCGTGGTTGATAATAGTGACCCTATCACCTTTAGGATTGGTCAGAGGACGCCCCTGAACCCGTTCTTTGGCGTATTGCGCAGCATTGAAATATGCGTTAGCCATTATGGATTGAGCTACATGCCCCGTTTGAGCCCGCGCTCCGTTCATCATCTGAAACATCTGGGCCATTCCTTCGCCTTTGCCATCGTTCTCACCGGGATCTATTCCTAAGAGCCAACCGCGACAGCCGTTGTTTTCCCCGAAAGTCACGGCAGTGGTAGCAGATCCTTTCATGCCCATCTTATGTTCGATTCCCAGAGCCTGGATATCATTATCCTCCAGACTACCGTCTTCATTAATCCAATACTTAGGTACCACAAACAAAGAGATACCTTTGGTTCCCGGTCGGGCACCTTCTACTCGCGCTAGAACCAAGTTAACAATATTACTGCACATAGTATGTTCTACACCAGTAATGAACTGCTTGGAACCTTTAATTTTAAAAACGCGGGGATTATCAGTAGGGAAAGCTTTCGATAAGATATCGCCCACATCAGAACCAGCAGTTGGTTCTGTCAAGCACATGGTTCCTGACCATTCACCCGTAAACATTTTCGGTAAAAATACCTTTTTTAGGTGTTCATCTCCAAAGGTCTGAATCAGATCTGCGGATCCGGTGCTCAGAGCTACATAAGGTGACCAGGCTGGATTAGCCGAGGCCAGCATTTCCTGTATGGCTGCGTATACTACCTGGGGAAGAACACCTTCTGCCTCTTCATCTATATTGGAGGAACCAAAACCATTTTCCTGTATATAGTGAAACGTCCTGGCAAAGGAATCCGGCAGTATCACCTGACCATTCTCAAAACGGGCAGGTTGAGCTTCTCCATCATCATTGGCAGGAGCTATCATTTCTTTGGCGATCTTAAAAACCGGGTCAATGATCATGTCAATGTCATCTTTACTATAGTAATCCCGAAAACGTTCATATGCGAAAATGCGCTCTGTCGGCAGCCATTCCTGAAGAATAAACTTAAAATCTCTGGTGTTATAAGCCCAATTGAATGCCATCTTTATACCCCCTGTTCTTATAGTTGTATTCAAGTGTTACGCTAACAAGCTGATCAGTTCAGGAATGACTTCATGTAAATCGGCGGTCAATATATAATCAGCCATTTGATTGATGACAGCATTTTCATCAGTATTAACTGCGACAATGGTTTTAGCATCTCTGATACCAACCGTAAATTGAACCTGTCCGGAAATTCCTAATAAGATAGCCAGATCCGGTTTGCATTGTTTACCCGATAAACCAATGACCCTCTCTTCGGACAGCCATTTCTTATCAGTAGCTACTGGTTTTGAACAGGCCAATTGCCCTCCCAATTTATTGGCTAACTGCTCCGCTATTGCTAAATCCTCTTTACTGTTAAGGCCTTGCCCAACGGCTATTATTACATCTGCTTCATCGATGTTGACACTGTCCATATTCTTAGCCCTTGCTTCCAGGACTTTAATATTGGAAGGTTTTACTGATACCTGGATTTCGGTAATACTGCCTCCCTGGCCGGAAGCAGCGGTAAAGGCTTTAGGAGCAATAGCCATTACCTGCCTATCACCTTCAATATATTGCGTAGCTATGGCAGCCCCTCCCAGAGCATTCCTCTTGCATTCTATTCGGCCATCGTTTATCTGCAGAGCTAATACATCGGTTATACAACCTGACCCCTAAACCTGGGATACACTGCCTGCCAGTTCTTTACCCCGCCGATCAGATGACAATAACACAACGTCAGCCCCCACTTGTTGAACGGCCTGGGCAAGGCTGTCGGCCATTGCCACAACATCAGCTTGTACCAAATCAGAAGCATTAATTGTATAGACATCGGCGCCGGCTTCAAGCAACTTTTGTGCTTGCGCATCATTATTTACTGAAAGCGCCTTGATCTCCTGTCCGGTAGTGGCAGCAAGCGTTCTGGCCGCGCTTAATAATTCCAAGGCCAGGTCGTCTTTTGCACTGTATATCATAATTCCAGCCATCACCATCTACCCTCCAATCAAGTTCTCATTCTTAAGTGCATCGAACAATTGTGATACATTCGTTACTTTCACCTGTTTACGGTTGGATTCTGGAGCTAATATGCCTAAAGTAACTACTTGATTTTTATGGTCCGGACTTAGATCTAAATTCTCCAACTCTAGTACTGTTTTGGGTTTTCTGCCCGCTTTTAGAATCTGGGTGACCGAAGGTATACGTGGCTCATTAATACCCGACTGTACCGTAATTACTGCCGGCAAACTGACTTCCACCACTTCCTCAACATCCTCCAAAGTGCGGACTACTATGGCAGTATCTCCCTTGATCTCAATAGCACTGGCATAGCCGACCATTGGCAAATCAAGCAATTTGGCTACTCGCGGCCCCATTTGTCCGGAATAATTATCGCCGCTGCCTTCCCCAAACAACAATAGACCCACATCTTCTAATTGTTTAATTGCCTCAGTCAATACCTGAGCAACGATACTGCTATCTGCATCATCTAATGCGTTATCATCAGTGATTAAGAAAGCTTCATCTGCTCCAGCCGCCAAAGCTTCTTTAATAGTGTCCTCCACTTCCTCATTTCCCGCTGACAGGACGGTTACTTTTCCATCTCCATAAGATTCCTTTATTAACACAGCTGCTTCCAAAGCATTTCGGTCAATATTGCCGAAAGACTTGGGAACATCCGCTAATACCGGACGTCGGCTGCTAAATCTGATTTGCTGAAGATCAGGAATCTGCTTCATTGCCACCACTAAATGCATAGTCTTTCTACCTCCCTCGGTGGTTAAAAGTATATTGGACCGTATCTATTCTGGCTGATACATCAAGACAAATAACCAGTAACAAGCTATGCGGAAGGTTCCGCATCCCAATTCTTGATACTTGGTACTGCCTTCCTTTGTCTGCAGAAGAATAATGGGAACCAAAAGGTTCCCATTATTCTCTCTGGGTGCTACTCGCCAGTGTACAGTGGTTTACGTTTTTCGAAGAAGGAGGCAATTCCCTCTTGTTTATCCTTACTGTTCAAGCCGTAACATGATTGAGCTTGTTCGAACATTTGAGCCGCATATACACTACTTTCAGCAGCCATATTGATGCCTTTTTTAGCAAAATTGATCGCAGCCGGAGGAAGACCGCTGGTACGGCGGGCTAGCTTAAAAGCGGTCTCATACAGTTTATCTTTGGGTACCACTTTTTCTACCAGACCAATCCGCAGTGCTTCCTGAGCATCAATTTCCTCACAGCAAAGCAGCATACGTTTGGCCTGCCCCGTCCCCACCAGTTTAGTCAGCCGGGCGGTTCCGCCCATGTCAGGTGATATATTGAACCTGACTTCAGGCATCCACAAACGGGCATCATCAGCAGCAATACGAATATCACATCCCAGGGCTAACTCACAAGATGATCCATAGCACATGCCTTGCATAGCCACAATAACGACAAAGGGCCATTCTTGCGCGCGACCATAGATTCTCTGCAGCCAGGTAAGTTTCCTTACACCCTCTTTCGCATTAAAATTCTGTAACGTATTAAAATCGATACCGGCGGAAAAATGATCTCCTTTGGCATGGATCAACAATGCTCTTATAGACTCATCCTTCTCGATATCATTCTGCACTTCATCCAATTCATAAAGGAATTTATCACTGACCAAATTGAAACTCTCCGGCTTATTAAGGGTTATAATTCCCACCGTGTCTTCTTTGCTAAACGCAATGGCATCACCGTAAGCCATAGTATCCCTCCTTATAGCGGGTTTCCCTAACCTCTTCCATCACGAAGTAACTGTTCCTGATCAAATAGCTCCCAGCAAAACAGCTGCCGCAATGGTTTTCTGCATGTCAGTAACTCCCTCAATCTGAGGTGCGATGATTGAATCACGCCATAACTGAGATATCTTGTAATCATTTATCAGTCCATACGATCCATGAATGGCCATAGCGTCTCTCACCAGATCAATAACAGTCTCTCCCACAAAAGTCTTGGTCAAAGCAGCTTCTTTGGCAAACTGCACCGGATCTTTCACATTATTGGCTAGCCAGGCAAGACGATATGTCATCCAGCGGGAAGCTTCATACAATGATGCGATGGAGGCCAAGCGCAGCTGCACAGCTTGAAACTTGGTTATCGGTTTGTCACGGTGCATCTTCTCCCGGGCATATTTCATAGCTTCTTCGTAAGCTGACAGCATCGCTCCCAGGGTTATGGAACATACTCCGATCTTGCCGTAAGAAATACCTAATTGAAGAATAGGATATCCCATGGCTGGTCCACCCAGGATATTCTCAGCAGGTACCTCGATGTCTTTCATGTAAACATCCAACAGCATTCCCCCATGCATGCCGATCTTATCCCAGGGCTCGGATATTGAATACCCTTCGCACCACTTATCAACCAAAAAGGCAGTGGGCTTATTAGTTACACTATCGATAGCAAAGACTAAAATCGTCCCCGGCCAGTTAGCATTGGATATAAACCTTTTAGTCCCGTTAAGAATATATTTGTCACCTTTCTTCACCGCTGTAGAAACAAGTTGCTTGGGGTCAGATCCTGTGCTGGGTTCAGTGAAAGCTACCGACAAGATATGTTCACCGATACAACCCGGCGTCATGTATTTTTGCTTTTGTTCTTCGTTGCCAAAGGCCATAATGGTACTTAGGGTCATACAGTGAGCTGATAAGGTCATGGCAACGCCACCGCATACCTTGCTGATCTGTTCCATAGCCAGGGCATACCCATCATAGCCCCCACCACCACCACCATATTCTTCCGGATAAGCTATACCGAAAAGGCCTAAGCCGGCCAATCCTTCTAAAATCTCATCCGGAATCTGGTTTTCTCTTTCGATTTGCTGGGCGACGGGGAGAATACTTTTTTCGGCGAACTCCCGGGCCATGTTCTGGATCATGAGTTGTTCCTTGCTCAAGGAAAAATCCATTAATCCAATTCCTCCTCTCTATGCATGGGAATGGATCTAGAGTAAACCACACTTCTTGGCTTCAAAAGTCAACTCATCCCGGAAGTCAGGATGGGCAATAGCTATTAGTCTTTTTGTTCTTTCTCTGGCGGACCAGACTTTAATATCGGCAATACCGTATTCCGTCACCACATAATTCACGTCTCCTCTGCCAGTGGTCACGTAAGATCCGTAATCCAAGTGAGCAGCTATCTTGGACACTATTCCTTGTTTAGTCTTAGTCGTTGATTCTATAGCAATTATCCCTTTGCCACCCTTGGAGTTGAAAGCGCCCATCATCATATCCAGTTGTCCACCACCATGACTGAACTGTTTGTAGCCTATTGATTCAGCATTTATCTGACCAGTCAAATCAACTTGGAGAGCACTGTTAACACATACCATCTTGTCATTTTTGCCAATCAGGTGAGGATCAAGGATATAATCGACAGGATAGAAATGAATAGCGGGATTATTATCAAGCCACTTATACAATTCGGCTGATCCCGCTGCAAAGGAAGTCAACATAATATCCGGATGGAATGTCTTTCTCCGGTTGGTGATTACTCCTTTTTCCCAAAGGATTCGAATAGCATCAGGCAAAGCCTCAGTGTGAACTCCTAAATCCTTTTTATCTTCCAGGGAATAAGCTACCGCATTGGGTAAGGATCCAATGCCAAGCTGAAGGCAAGCACCATCTTCGACCAGCTCAGCAACGTAATTACCGATCATCCTTTCGTTCTCGTTAGGTTCCATTACGGGTATGGCTTGCAGAGGAACAGTATCTTCAACAATCGCATCGACCTCACTGATATGGAAGAAATTTCGTCCAAAGGTCCGCGGCATGTTTTCATTCACCTGGACTATAACTTTCTCAGCTCTCTTACCCAGAGGAAGCACAAAATCGCAGTTGGTTCCCATACTGAAATATCCAAATTCGTCCATAGGAGCCACCTGCAGCATTACTGCTTCCTGAGGACGTCCCATATCAAGGAATTTAGTCATTTGACCCAAACGAGCAGGTGTATAGGTATGGCTTCCATCCTGAATAACCTTTTTGTTTACAGGTACAATATAGTCAATGTCTATGGAATCCTCTCTAGTAATCATCATCAGTTCTGAAGCATATGCTTCGATAACCAGTAAAACATCTAAATGAGTAAACTCTTCTTTACGCCTGGCCAAGGCTGTCATCAAAGTTGGAGGCTGTCCTATCGCTATCGGAAATGCTACTCTCCAACCGTCCTGTACCAGTTTCACCGCTTCCTCAGCTGTGGTGAGCTTTTGTTTGTACACATCTTTAAAATTCATATTTTCCACCTCCCGGTTCAAACCCTACACAAATATGTCGCAAACAATTGCTGCTTAAGAGCATATTATTAGCAGTGCTATATCACTCCTTTCTCTTAAAAGCATCCTGTTTCAAGTATCGATTGTCTTCCTTCTCACCTTCCTTCTCACTTTGCTTTGATTGCCCCATTAATAGAAATCAGCCAGATTTCCGAACCTTTGCAATGTTTTTGTATATGATTTTGTGATATGGAATCTATTTTAATATATCATTTATTAATATTACTAATTTTAATATAATAAGCCTGCAAATAACTGTCAATACAATTTGCATAAAATTCGCACAGAAATTAGGATCATATAAAACAGCGCCCTTTCCTAAAGGTTGGTTTCCAGAAACAAAAAAGGGATCACTACACTTTATACAGTGATCCCTTGATCCAACTTTACTTTCTCTCGCTAGTCTTATGTTTTATTCAATTACACCGTTCATCTCTTAAAAACGCTCCAACTGATGGCGCAGTATGTCTTCAGCATCCCGCACCATACCAGTCAACAGTTCTTGACAGGTAGGAATATCCTTAATCAGGCCAATGGATTGGCCTACCATAAAGGCGGCTGATTCTACATCGCCATTATGCCAGGCTTGTTTCACCCTTTGTCCAGTCATTAGCGGAAAGACCTCTTGCAAGCTTTCTCCTGCTGCTTCCTTTTCCAATATCATGGAAGTCAATTGATTTTTCAAAGCCCTGCCTTGCAAGTTGAAACTTTTCCCTATCAAGGTGGTCTCGTTCTCTTGCCGCTTGATCAACTCTTCCTTGATGTTTTGATGAACCAGACATTCGATAGTATTGATAAAACGAGATGCCATCATGATGCCTTCTGCTCCCAGGCAAAGGGCTGCCGCCAGACCTCTGCCATCAGCGATTCCTCCTGTAGCAATCACAGGTATCTTTACTGATTCAACCATGCGTGGAACCAATACCATAGTCGTCACATCATCACTGAGAGGATGGCCCCCCTCTTCAAAGCCAGCTGCAAAGACTCCATCATATCCTAGTTTCTCAATTTTTACAGCATGGCGAACCGCACCTACTTTATGAAAGATTTTTACCCCAGCCTCTTTTACCATATCCAAATATTTGGTAGCAAAAGAACCCGAAACCTCTATAGCTGCCACTTTTTCTTCACAACAAATTCTAAAATAATCATCATAGGTTTGTTCAGTTATTCGAAATGATGGCAAGAGACTGATATTTACTCCAAAAGGTTTATCAGTAAGTTCCTTGGTTCTGCGAACAGCTGCTTGAAACTCTTCACCCGAATCATAGTTTCCAGAGGTAAGATTCCCCAAGCCACCGGCATTGGAAATCGCCGCACACAGTTCGGGTTTACATAACCAAAGCATACCGCCGCAAATGATAGGGTATTTTACCCCCAACATTTCGGTAATTCTTGTATTCAATTTACATACCTCCCAACCAGGTTAAAGTTGTTGTCCATCCTCTGGCTCTAGGGGAAGGTCTCCATCGTATTTTTGCAATTCGTTTAATAGTTGGCTAAACCATTGAATAAGAAAATCATACAAGTTTTCTCCCCAATCCAGTATCAAGCGCTGATAGGAGTCACCCTCGTGTTCAGCCCAAGGCTCGATCTCCTCCAGTTCCTGCTTGAAAAGCCTGAGTTGTTCAATATGTTCTTCTATCTGTTGGATTCTTTGCTCAGGGGCAATCTTAGCAAAGAACATTAATTTTACCGCCATCTCGTACTTAACTGTCATTAGCTTGGGAGATTGCAGCATCCAAGCATGAAAAGCTTTGTATCCCTTATCGGTCATCTGATATAGTCTTTTGTAGCGGCCATTGTCTATTACTTCCTCCGAACTGACCAATCCCTTTTCCTCATGCTTTTTCAAGATAGGATAAATACTTCCGTAGGAAGCATTGTAAAACCATGATGAACTCATATTGATGATCTTTTTGATCTCATATCCGCTTCTGGGTCCAAAGCTAAGACATCCAAGAATGATGTTTTCTACTGTGGTATTTGTATTATTCACTACTGCACTCCTTATATATCGTTTCGTCATATTTAATGTTTACCTATAAACAAGCTGCTTGTCAATACAGATTTTGTAATTACCGCTTATTCCTTGACTTGTCTCCCCTAGTTGAATCATTGACATCCAGCCTGACCTGATGTTATCATAGAAAAGCTGCGGGGCGTGGCGCAGCTTGGTAGCGCGTCTGATTTGGGATCAGAAGGTCGCAGGTTCAAATCCTGTCGCCCCGACCATGCAGAATATTGAACCCGCGCGGGTGGCGCGGGTTTTTGTATGTTTAAGTAGGTTTTAGACTATGTTCTATTTCTTGCGAACCGGAATCCAGACCTCACTGTAGGCGTAATCCTGTCGGTGCTCATCCATTTTAGTGAAGGAAAAACTAGGAGCATTGATTACTTCGTAGTTGGAAGAAGGAAGCCATTCCGCATATATCCCGGCCATGGTTTGCTGCAACGTAGCAGGGAAGGGGCCTTCATTAGGAAATACCGCCCAGGTATGGGCTGCCACCGGCACCTTTTCCAACAGGTCACTTACTTGATTTTCATTAGTCAGGACACCTATCAGGTGGGTTAAATAGCCGTCTTCTTTCAAGAAATTAGCATCAGCATCATAAGAAGCATTGACAATTTCGTACGGCTCTATGTCTTGCAGGGCATGCATTTCTTTTCTTTGTTCTTCGGTTATGCTTTCGGCCAGCTTAACAATCTCTTGATTTACCCCTTCATACTGCATAGGAACCCGTCTGCTCACACCCACCAGATTAAAGGCCGGTTTATCCTTAATTCTAAACTCCATAAAATTGCCTCCCTTGACGGTTATTATAAATGACAATTTGGGAAATGTTTTGCTCAGGCCTTTTTTTATTGCTTCAGAGGGCAGGAAGCCGCTCCATTTCTTAAATGCCCGGGTAAAGCCGTC
>LSQX01325749.1_pt1 | contig 10754 bp, 9 predicted proteins | sample 654561 | NCBI WGS metagenome assembly LSQX01 (sample SAMN04489861, study PRJNA283612) | anaerobic digester metagenome | isolation source: 4 biogas reactors fed with cattle manure at either 37C or 55C with and... | place: Denmark: Kongens Lyngby | collected 2014 | reverse complement strand
AGAGGACCAGGATGGCATAAAGCACGCGTCTTAACAAATATGATCGAAAACCCAAGTCCTTCTCACCTCATTCTACCTAACCAGACCAGTGGCAACCGCCGCTGGGGCAATGCCTCGCAGCGGCGGTCAAATGGTAAACGCTGCTGGTTATATTACTCAGTCAGTTGGGTTAAGCCTCCAGTAATATGGGTTCTTAACCAACCGGACGTATTCACCGGGTACATACTCTTTGAGTACAAAGGGTCCGGTGCCAACTAGCTTGGTATAACCTTCCATGGTCGGATGGGGTTCGAGCCAAGGCTCGAAGGACTTGTAATCCTCTACGTCCTCCCAAATGTGCTTCGGCAAGTAAGCTAAGTTGGCATTGTACAGGTGCCAGTAGCTCACTGTATCAAAGTATACCTTCACAGTGTACTCATCGATGAGCTCTGTCTTGACCACTTTGTCTACATTGGCCAGATAGCGGGGCACCTGGTTCTCTTTCATGAAGTCAATGGTAAACTTGACGTCTTCTGCGGTGAAGGGCATGCCGTCAGACCACTTAATGCCCTCACGGACATACCAGGTAATGGTTGTGCCCTGTCTGCCTGGTTCAGGCTCCCAAACGCCTACATCCCATTTCTCTGCCATCCACGGCATATCTTCCAGGGTTTCTGGATGCATCTCGACCAGGGAGTCAAAGAGCTTGTAAAGAACATCCCACTCGTATGCACTGCTGGCAGTTGTGGGGTTGAGATTCTTGGGCTCTTCCATTAGCGCCCACCGGATAGTGCCGCCCTCTAATGGATTGCCGTTGGCATCTACACGCTGGATATTGAGAGGTGTCCAACTGTTCTGGCCGTTAGCAGCGCCGTAACCTGCCATGGGCACATAGCCGGTGACCATATCTTTGCGGAACACATCGATATACGGCCGTGAATACAGCGGCACATAAGGCATTTCCCTGGCAAGGATCATCTGGGCAGCATCAGCGGCCTCTCTGGCTGTCTCCAGGTCCGGAGCATTGGCCAACAGATCCAGAATCTCATCCAGTTCAGGATTGCGGATACCTGGGTTGTTGTAACCGGCTTCTACATCATGACGGGAATGGAAGAACCGCTCCAAATGGGTTGGGTTCCTGCTTAAGGACCAAGCAAGCACATACATATCGAACTCGTGGATATCGATCTTGTCCAGCATGACATTGAAGTCCATTGGTTCCGGTACAACCGGCAGGCCAACCTTCTGGGCGGCATCGGCAATCATTTTACCGATCTCGGCAGAAGTGGCAGCGACTTCGTAGGTAGGTGTCAAGATCTTCATCTCTGGCAGCGGCTGGCCGGTCTTGGGGTCAATTCTGACCTTGCCGGTGGGATCCAGCTTATAGCCGGCTGCATCTAATACCTCAGCAGCTTTCTCTAAGCTGTGCTCATAGGTTGGAACACCATCGTTGTAGAAAGCTGAAGCCTGGGGTACGAAGCTGGTCATTGGCAGCATGTACCCGGAGAACAGTGTGCGGATGATGTTGTCCCGATCAACAGCATGGGCAATAGCCTGGCGAATGGCCTGATCACTGAGTGGAGCCTTCCGCATGTTGAAGCAGAGGTAGAACATGTGGAAGCCCAGGGTCATTGTCAAATCGGCATTATTCAAGGTTCTGGCGTGATCAATATCCGCTGGCTGTGTGAGACCAGCCCATACCACAGTCTCCCCGCGCTCAAAGGCGATTCTGCGGGCTGTGTCCTCGGTGATAATGGGCATAATGATCTCATCCACCTTAGGGCCGTAAGTATCGAATTCGATAGCTGCTACCGGCATCACTGCGGCAAAGACCATTGTAAGTGCAAGAACTAATGCAATCATGACGGTTCTTTTCTTGGTCATAAACATCAACCTCCTTACCTTTCCTTACCTTCATACACTTCGACCAAACAACTTGTCCCCCGAAACATCATACTGCAATTCAATCAAATTGCAACTGCAAGTCTCTGGCTCCTAAGGAGCCTTCTGATAGGCCTCCTCCTTTCCAGTATTTTGAAGTTGTCACAGCCCTTGACTGGGGCTTTGCAGGTCATTCGGCACAGGCGTGTCGAAATCCTTCCTGATCTCCGGTTTGATAGGGGGGTTCATGCTCTTGGCACTTGGTTCCGTGCCGAAAACGGAGCCAAAATGGCATTGTGAGGCATCTGACTTCCTTCGTCTTGTCAGATCCACAGCCATCAGTACAGCTCCTGCAGCCAAGCTGAGATAGTAGGTAAAACCTCGACACACTAAGGTGAAGATTCCTACAAGACCTTGGGGAACTACACTGCTGAACATCAGGCTGAAGCCCAACTCAGCTGCTCCGCTAGAACCTGGAGTGGGTACATAGGCAGACAGCAGGTAGAACAACAAAGTGATAGCCATAACCTGCAGGGGACTGGGACGTATGCCGAGACCCCATATGACCAAATAGGGGATCAGTGTCATGGCAATCCACCAGGCATAGCTTAATACCATGACTAATCCCAGAGTAGGCCGCCAGTTCTCCATAAATTCTTCCAGGGCCCCTCGAAACTCCCGTATCTCACCATCAATACGCTCCAAGACCATATCCAGCGTCTCCGACTGGAAGAAGCGCAGGGTGAGACGGTTGCGGACAATGGGAACAACTATCACTCTGACTTTCTCAGGGTGAAAGATCAAATAGAAAGACAGGGCAAATACAGCAAAGTAAAGGGCGATACCCAGTGACAACAGACTGTACAATACCTTGGTCATACGCCAATAGTCGGCAAATAATAAAAGCCATACGGAGGCGCCTAGACCGAGGGTAAACCGGGCAAGACCGTTGCAGAGAGTTTTTGTTGCAATTACTGCGGTGGATTGGCCTGCCGTCAAACCGGTATCTGTTAGAAGGTAAGCCTGCACCGGCTCACCGCCGGAGTCAAAGGGTGTTATGTTGGATGCGAAGGCACCGATGATGGCAATGCGCATCCCCTGCAGAATAGTGAGGTTAGCCCCCAGGGAGCTGCTGAGGTAGACCATGCGCAGACAATCAAAGAGCCATGACAATATCACCAGGCCGCCTGCCGCTGCCAATATGGCAGGTTCAAGACGGGCTATATCTCTCCAGGATTGATGGCCTTCGGTGAACTGGATGACAACATACATCCCCAGCAGACTAAATGCTAAACCGATGAAAGCACTGCGCCTAAACCGGCGAAGGTTCCCGCGGCTATTGTTGTGACGAACCATAGGGTATTTTCCCCTTTTGACATAGTAGGCAATCGCGAAATCATTATATCATAGTAGGAATAGGTTTAGTGAGGACATTTAATGGTATGAGGCCTAAGACAAAAGGGCGATAAGCCTTTCACAACCTTGATCATAAAAAGGGGCTCTAGCTGAGCCCCAGCATTGTACCGACTTGATAGACCAAGACTGCCAACACCCATCCCAGTGTTATTGTATAGGCGACGGTAATACCTGTCCATTTCCATGAACCTGTCTCCCGGCGAATGGCAGCAATTGTCGCAATACAGGGAACGTAAATCAGAGTCATGACCATATAAGCATAGGCTGAAAGGGGAGTCCAAGCGCTTTGAATAGCACCCAGCAAATTCATCTCACCGACACCGTATAGAACACCCAGGGTGCCGATAACCAGCTCCTTAGCCACAATACCAAAAAGGAGAGCAACTGCTGCTTGCCAAGTGCCAAAGCCCGCCGGCCGCAGTAATGGTGCGATGCCCCGGCCGATTATTCCGATCAAGGAGTCAGCACTGTTGGCATCGGTGCCCGGAGGAAAGTTGGCCAACAGCCACACAATGGCTACACCGGCCAAGATGATGGTACCAGCCTTTTGGAGAAACTCCTTGCCCCTCTCCCATGTGTGGATGAGAACAGCTGATGGCCTGGGCATTCTGTATGGAGGCAGTTCCATCACAAAGGTTGACGTTTCTCCTGGCTCAACAAGCATGCCGATTATCTTAGCAGCCAGGGCTGCAAGGAGAACGCCCAAGAGATACAGCGAAAACACTACTAGACCCTGCCGCTCTTCAAAAAGGGCTGCCGCAAAGAGCACATATACCGGCAGACGGCCGGCACAGGATATTAATGGATTAACCATGATAGAGATCAGCCGGTCCTTGGGATTCTCAAGGTTGCGGGTGGCCAGGATGCCGGTCACGTTGCATCCAAAACCTAAGATCATAGGGATAAACGCTTTACCGTGCAGTCCAACCGACCGCATGAACCGGTCGGACAAGAGAGCTGCTCTAGCCATATACCCAACATCCTCCAGGACGGAGATGACCAAGAACAGGAGGAAAATAGGGGGAGCAAACTCCAGGACTGCACCGACACCTGCAATGATACCATCAACCAGGAAACCCACCAGGAAATCGGGTGTGCCAATTCCGACCAAGAGGTCCCAGGCCCAATCGCTCAGCATCTCAAAGACCCCAATCAGCCATTCAGCCACTGGTTCGCTGAGGGTAAAGGTCATGGTGAACATCAGCCATATTATTCCAAAGAACACCGGGTAAGCCATCCAGCGGTGGAGGGCAATCCGGTCGATCAGATCGGAAACAGACCTACTCCCCGCTTCGTCGCTGCCGATAACCGCTTGGGCAATTTCCGCGGCTTTGTCATAGCGCACCTCAGTTATAAGATCAACGGGTTCTTGCCCTGCTGCCTCCAGGATCCGTGCTTGGCCGGCAGCTACTTCTGCCTCTAGGTTGGATAAAGCGCTAAAGGAGCGAACGGAACCGTTGCTTTGTGCCCTTATCTTGGCAGCGATTCCCTGATTCCTTTCCAGCAGCTTGACTGCAAACCAGCGCCTAAGTGTTGGCGGCACGTTAGCTAGGTTTTGGGCCAAGTGATTCTCCAGTGAGGATATTTCAGCCTCAACAGCGGGCCCATAATCGAGTCTGAAAGAAGGCACACTGCGTCGGCCAGCAGCAGATACTTCGCCTTCCAACAGGCGGTTGCGGGATGCTGCCTCAAAGGCCGCCTCGAGCAGCTCATCAACGCCCTCTGCATCCACTGCAACGGTTGGTATTATTTCTACTCCTAGAAGCTGAGAGAGCTGCTCAATATCTATGTCTAGCCCTAAGGCTCTAGCCTCATCAAACATGTTCAGGGCAATAATGACCGGCACACCCATTTCCAGAAGCTGCAGGGTTAAGTACAGGTTCCTCTCTAAGTGGGTGGAGTCGACTACATTGATCACCACATCTGGTCTTTCATCGATAATGAAATCCCGGGCAATGGTTTCATCTAATGCCCTGGAACTAAAGGCATAGATCCCGGGAAGATCGATTATGAGGGCCTGGTTGCCGTCCAGGGACACAAACCCTTCTTTTTTCTCAACGGTTACCCCCGGCCAGTTGCCGACGTGCTGTCGAGCACCTGTGATAGCATTAAAGAGGGCGGTCTTTCCTGCATTTGGGTTACCGGCAAGGGCTATGACCGGCATTTTATCTGTTTGAAGTCTTTCATCGGCAATAGCGTTTAGCAACTGACATCCCTCCAAGGCATCTGCATGTATGTCTACAAGTTAGTTACAGCTAACTTGAAGGCAAAAAACCCTTGCCGGTTTTAGTGGCATCCCATTCTCTTGCGGCCCAAAGTGCCGCCTCGACGTCTGCGGGCTCTTTGCCGACATTCTCCCCTGGTTCTGGCTCTGCTTCGAGTTCCTTTGGAGTTGGCCCTCTCCTCCGCTGCACCTGTTGTCTTGCAGCAGGGCTCCACACAGATCTGGGCAGCTTCCATTTGCCTGAGTGCCAGACGGCATCCCCGTGCACAGATGATAATAGGATCCCCCAAAGGAGCGGTCCCATCGACGGTGATCTGGGTTCCCGGTGTCAATCCCATATCCATGAGTCGGCGTCGAATGGGACCGGAGCAGTTGATGCTGACTACAGTACCCCGGATACCCTGGTCGAGAGCATCCAGTGATAGATTCCGTCTGGAGTTACTCATCCTTCTCGCTCTCCTTTTCCATATAATCCATCAAGCGATCCATAGTTTCTTTGCTGATCACATGCTCAATGTTGCAAGCGTCTTCTTCAGCGGTATGTTCATCAACACCAAGGATGGAGACGAGGAATGCTTTGATGGTCTGGTGGCGCTTGTATATGGCCCGTGCCCGGATCTTACCGTTTTCAGTAAGGTATACTGGGCCGTACCGTTCCTGACGCACATAGCCCCGAACGGACAGGAGTCCCACAGCCTGATTGACACTTGCCTTTGATACTCCTAGTTCTGCTGCGATGTCAGTGGTACGGACGCCGGTGTCATCATCTGTTAGCTTGAACACGGTCTCTAAGTAGTCTTCCAACGAGGGCGACATGCGCTTCATCTTGCCACTCCTTAGGTTAATTACAAAGTAAGGCTCGCCTAACTTACGGCTATAATATATAAGAGAGAAGGCTTGTTGTCAAGGCATAATGGCGATACTTACCCCAAGTAAAAGGACCCAGCTCTGTAAGCAGGGTCCTATAGGTATTGGTCAACTGCATCCGATGATTAATGTAGGAAAGCTTGCCCAGGCCCAGAGCTAGCCATTGGTGCAGTTTCTAGCCTCGATATCAGAAATCATGGCTACTCGATCTGCATGGCGGCCGCCCTCGAACTCAGCAGTCAGCCAAGTGTCGATGATCATTTTAGCCAGGTCAAGGCCGACAACCCTGGCGCCCAGTGCCAATATATTGGCATCATTATGGCGCCGGGAAAGAGCAGCTGTATAGCAGTCAGTGCAGACAACGGCCCGAATGCCCTTGACCTTGTTGGCCGCCAAGGACATGCCCACACCTGTACCGCAGAACAGTATGCCCTTGTCGCATTCACCGCTGGCTACTGCCTTTGCTACCTTTTCGCCATACATGGGATAATCGGTTCTCTCATTGGAGAAGCAGCCAAAATCCTTGTATTCAATACCCTTTTCATCCAGGTATGTCTTGATAGCTTCCTTGAACTCATATGCCGCGTGATCCGAACCGATAGCTAGCATATTTCAACATCCTTTCTGTTCAATTGGAATGCTGTACTTTTTCCACCGCAAACCACTTGCTACTTAATTATAGCAATCCCACTCCCGCCAGGGCAAACGGTATTATTTTTATCTATTGAAGTCTCCGGATTTTGGTGTATAATCTACTAGCGCGGCAAGTAGTCATGGGGGATCCCGGCTGTTTCCTTGCCCCACAAATTCCAAAAGGTGAGGGGGAGACAACGATAGCTGAGAAGGTCATAGTCCGCTTTGAGAATGTCACTAAGCATTATGATGACGGCCCGCCAGTGCTGGATAATGTCAGCTTCGAATTGGAGCGAGGCAAGTTCTACACGCTGTTGGGGCCTTCTGGATGTGGGAAGACAACGATTCTGAGGTTGATTGCCGGCTTCACTGAGCCGACCAAAGGTAAAATTTACATTGATGGTCAAGAAATTCGCACCATCTCTTCCCGTCAGCGGAAGGTAAACACCATCTTCCAGGATTATGCACTATTTCCCCACCTAAACGTCTTTGAAAACGTGGCCTTTGGGCTCCGGGTTCGGCGGATGGATAAAGATGTCATCGCTCAGAAGGTGCATGATGTCTTGCGGTTTGTCAATTTGACAGGTTTTGAAACTCGAGCGATCTCCGAGATGTCAGGTGGTCAGCAGCAGCGGGTTGCTATTGCTAGGGCGATTGTAAACGAGCCGGAAGTACTTCTATTGGATGAGCCGCTATCTGCCCTGGATCTGAAGCTCCGCTCAGAGATGCAGTACGAGCTGCGGGAACTTCAGCGCCGCTTGGGGATCACTTTTGTTTTTGTCACCCATGATCAGGAAGAGGCGCTGGCACTGTCAGATGAGATCTTCGTACTGAACAACGGCCGCATTCAACAGAGCGGGACGCCGACCGATATCTATGATGAACCTATCAATCGCTTCGTTGCCGATTTCATTGGGGAATCCAATATTGTAAGGGGTACCATGATCAGAGACTATTTAGTTGAATTTGTCGGCCATCAATTCGAATGTGTTGACAAAGGATTTACCCCCAATGAGCCGGTGGATATAGTCATCCGCCCGGAGGATCTTGAGCTCACCACTACCGAAAAGGGCAAGCTAAAGGTGAGAGTTGACTCACAGCTGTTCCGGGGTGTGCACTATGAGATCTGCTGCTACGACGAAGAAGGCAATGAGTGGCTGGTCCATTCCACCGATAAGGCTACCGTGGGAGAGGAGATCGGTTTATATTTCGATCCCGAAGACATCCACGTCATGAGAATTGGCGAGATCGAGGCCGATCTAGACCAGCGGCTGGAATAGTAAGGGGAGGTGTACTATGGACAGACGGATGCGTAACATGTTCCTAGTCCCCTACGGCATGTGGCTGCTTTTGTTTGTGATAGTCCCTATACTGATGATCGGCTATTACTCCCTATTTGACATTGACGGAGTGCTGACCCTTAGTAACTACAAGCGGTTTTTCTCGCCGATCTATTTTAGCATGGCTCTGAGATCCTTTTGGTACGCAGCTCTGATCACGGCTGTTTGTCTGCTGATCGCGTATCCAACGGCATATCTGCTCACCAAGACTAAGCACAAACAGTTGTGGCTGCTGCTGATTATACTGCCGTCATGGATGAACTTGCTGCTGAAAACTTACGCCTTTATCGGTATTTTAGGGACCTACGGCCCCGTTAACGCCTTTCTCAAGGTGATTGGAGTAGGTGCGAAGCAGATTCTCTTTACCGATTTTAGTTTTATTTTTGTATCGGTGTATATTTTTATACCCTTTATGATTCTGCCGATTTTCAGTGCCTTGGAGAAGCTTAATCCGTCTTTGGTTGAGGCGGCGTATGATCTGGGGGCCTCCCCGTGGGTCACTTTTCGAAGGGTGATTTTCCCTCTGACCTTGGGCGGTGTCAAGTCAGGGGTCCAAGCGGTTTTCATACCGTCTTTGTCCCTGTTCATGATTACCCGTCTTATTGCAGGAAACCGAGTGATCACTTTAGGCACTGCCATAGAACAGCATTTCCTAGTAACGCAGGATTGGGGAATGGGCTCAGCCTTAGCTATTTTCCTGGTGATTGCCATGGGCTTGACCATGTGGTTCACCGAGGGTGGAAGGCGGGTGAGATAACATGGGGAAAAACTCTAATATAGCCAAAATCTACCTCATGTTTGTGTTTGTGGTTCTCTATGCCCCCATTGTGTATCTAGTCTATTACTCCTTTAACAGCGGCGGAACCATGTATGCTTTCCAGGAATTTACCTGGGAATGGTACTACGAAGTCTTGGAAGACACTCGGCTGTTTGTCATCCTATTAAATACGGTCACTATTGCCCTCTTGTCAGCAGCAATATCCACCGTGATTGGTGTGGTTGGTGCTATTGCCCTGGTAAACCTGCGGCACAGGAGGATCCGCAATGCTTTGCTGACGCTAAACAATGTAATGCTGGTTAGTCCCGATGTGATTATTGGGGCGTCATTTTTGATCTTCTTTGCAGCCATCGGCATACAGCTTGGCTTTACCTCAGTCCTGCTGGCCCATATTGCCTTTAGCGTACCCATTGTGGTGCTGATGGTCTTGCCCAAGCTGCAGGAAATGAGTCCGACATTGATCGATGCTGCCCGGGACCTGGGTGCCAGCTGGTGGGATGTGCTGGCCCGGGTGGTGATTCCCTATATCACTCCGGGAATCATGGCGGGTTTCTTCATGGCTTTGACCTATTCACTGGATGACTTCGCAGTGACCTTCTTCGTCACTGGTGCAGGCTTTTCCACCCTTTCAGTGGAGATCTATTCAATGGCTAGGCGGGGCATCTCCCTGACCATTAATGCCTTGTCAACATTGATGTTCTTGGTAACTTTGCTCCTGGTTATAGGTTACTACTTTATCAGCACTCGAACTTCTAAGCAGGTCCGCTGGGGGGTGAGAAGCAGATGAGGAAGGTTGTCCAGATGTTTGTTGCTGTCATTGCAGCCGCGGCTTTATGCATGTACGCTACAGCCCGAATCAACCACTTCCAAGGATATTCCAGCGGGAATACACTGACCATCTATAACTGGGGGGACTATCTCGATCCTGAACTCATCGAGGCCTTTGAAGAGGAAACCGGCATTAAGGTGATCTACGAGACCTATGAATCTAATGAAGCGATGCTGACCAAGATTGCCCACGGAGGCCACAGCTTCGATATCGCAGTTCCATCGGACTATGCCATCAGCCGGATGATAGAGCAGGACATGCTGATTCCATTGGATCATTCCCTGCTTCCCAATCTAAAGTATATCGATGAGCGATTTCTCGATCTGTCCTTTGATCCGGGCAACAAATATTCTATCCCTTATTTTTGGGGAACAGTGGGGGTTGTCTACAACCAAGAGATGCTAGATGGCATGGAGATTACCAGCTGGAATGACTTGTGGGATGAATCGCTCCGCAACCAGATCCTGTTGATTGACGGCGCCCGTGAGGTAATCGGGATGGGATTGAATAGCCTCGGCTATTCTCTCAATGAAACTGATCCTGAGCGTCTGCTTGAGGCCCAGCGAAAGCTGTTTGAACTTGTGCCCAACGTGAGGGCCATTGTGGGTGATGAGATCAAGATGCTGCTCTCCACCGAGGAAGCTGCAGTGGGGTTAGTATGGTCCGGGGAAGCGGCGGCGATTATAGATGAGAATCCCAATTTGGAATATGTTGTACCAGTGGAAGGAAGCAACATTTGGTTTGACAACATGGTGATCCCTACCACTGCAAAGAACGTGGAAGCAGCCCACAAGTTCATAAACTTCA
>LSQX01187755.1_pt1 | contig 10754 bp, 6 predicted proteins | sample 654561 | NCBI WGS metagenome assembly LSQX01 (sample SAMN04489861, study PRJNA283612) | anaerobic digester metagenome | isolation source: 4 biogas reactors fed with cattle manure at either 37C or 55C with and... | place: Denmark: Kongens Lyngby | collected 2014 | reverse complement strand
GGCGCAGTGACACACTGTCCTGCGCCGCGCCCTTTAGTGTAACTTCAGTATATATGCTCAACTATTGAAATAGAGCATAAATAACGACAAGTCCATTTCGTTATGAGGCGTATCTTCGGAGCAGGTGCCCGGTTAGCTTTCATAGAAATTTACTAATCTCATTAGTAATGTTGCTACCTGTGCTCGAGTTGCATATCCGACGGGATCGAGCTCGGTTGCACTTGCTCCTTTGATTATTCCATTGCCAACAGCCCACTTCATCGCAGAGATCGCCCAGTCCGAAACTTCATCCAGGTCGTTATATACGCTGAGATCTGCAGTTGCTGAAAGATCATAGTGTTTGTAGGCTGCGTATCTGTGCAGAATAACCGCAATCTGTTCGCGAGTGATAGGATCATCCGGACCGAATGTGTTTTCGTCGTATCCTTTTACGAGACCTATCTCATCTCCCCAAATAACAGCTTTTTCATACCATGTGCCGGGAATAACGTCCTCGAACCGATTTTCAACAACCGGTTCCGGCTCGTCCTCAAGTCTCCAGAGCGCTGTTATCAGCATTGCTCTCGTCATGTTGGAGTCAGGCTCAAACATGTTATTGGAAGGTAAGTAGAACAAGCCGCGCAGGAGCACGAAGTCTACTCCTTCATGGTACCAGCTGCTTGGGTCAAGGTCATTGAACCGTTCGCTCGGACAATAATGCTCATTTTCAGGCTCTGTTACCGGTATTATCGGCTCAAATCTTGCTTCTATCGTGTGGTTAGCTGTTACATAGGAGAACGTATAAGATTCAACTGCGCCAACACTGGTACCGTCCACAAGCACATCGGAGATTTTGTAGCCCTGGTTAGGAGCAATCTCAAATATCGCGCTACCCAGCTCTACCACATGCACGGTACCGGAAGGAGTAATTTTGCCTCCGGTGCCGGCAGTTGCCGTTATAGTATAAATGTTGCCCGGAACATACGGTACTCCGCCGACTATATAAGATCTGAAATTAGCCGTAATTGTAATGTCCTCTGCCGGCATAATAAATACCGTAGACGCCGACTTTGGGTCACCGAATGTGCCGGCTCCCGACGAGGTCCATTTGTCAAAATTATGCCCAAAAAATGCAGTTGCCGCTATCTCTATAACCTCACCTTCCGGATAATATCCGCTCACATCGGTTCTAATAAAACCACCATTACCGGCTTTTATAGTAAGCGAATACATTCGTTTGAAGGTGACATGAATAGAGTGATTGGTGGTTACCTCTTCAAAAGTATATTTTCCGCCGTATTCATCACCGTCGTATTCGACCGGTTCTCCATCTACAATAACGCTATCGATAACATAGTTCTCTTTTGGAGAAATGGTGAAGGTTATGCTCTCGCCCTTGGTTACCTCCACTTCACCGGCGGGTTCAATTGTGCCGTTGCCATCTGTTGATGCAGTTATAGTAACAAATTGCTCGCTGATTATTTCTAACGTGTCCTCAGCAAAGCCTTCATAGTGCACGTCATCTATCCAGCAATCGACAACCGCATCTACCCTGTAATCCCCGACCGCATACGGAGGTTCCGGCGACCCATTATATGTAATTGTCACCGGAAGACCCTCAGGAACGGTCGAAGCGGTCACTATATATTCCTCCCCGGTATAAGGATGAACACCGGTACCATATAGTACAATTTGCACCTCAATGGGAGGAGTTTCGTACTCGTAAGCTCCTATATCTATCTGACCGCCCTGAACACGTCTGTCCCCTTTCAAATCCACTAATGCCGCAGAGTTTGGCACATAATCAGGGTATTTGACTTTCGAGCCCTTATTTACAAGCAGTGAGTTAAAGGCTGGAACATAATTCGTGATGCTATCAAAAAGATCTTCGTTTCCGGTTAGGTTGATATTGTTCTGATTTATAGCCGAACCAGATACCGCACTCCAATCTATGTCATCCAGATTCTGTATGGCGTTATATTCAAACCAGAAGTTTCCACCCTTGTTTGAGTTTGCAACCTGTCTGCAGCCGGCCGGACCAGTGTTGTTTGCAATGACGTTGTTGTAGGCATATATACCGCCTTCGGCAAACACACCGGAACCGTCTCCGTCTCCGCCTTCGGACGCTGAATTATGGCTAACATGGTTATTCAAGATTGTATTGTTTAATAGCCACACATTAGTAGGAGGGTTGCTTCCGCTCCCCGCGTAAACACCTCCACCTCTCGTAGAGGCTTCGTTTCCTACAATCAGGTTGTTTATGATATTTACTTCGCAATTTTCTCCAACGCGCGAATAAATACCTCCGCCGTACTGCGCCGTATTGTTTTCAATCCGGCAGTGGGAGATAGTTGACGGATGAGGTTTATTATTATAATAAACATAAATACATCCACGGTCGGAATTAGATTTATTGTTGTGGACATAACACGACAGCAATTGACCACCGTCAACAAGGATAACACCTCTGTTCGCATTGTTACATCCAGTTACGACAGAGTTGCGCAGCACGTTGCCCGGGTACAGCTGGATAGCCGCGCCATTACTACTAGAGGCTTTAGTAGTCAGTGTTACGCCGTCGATAACACAGCTTCTGTTTGCTGCGCCTGCAAAGAGTCGTACGTTACCTGTAATTACGGTTTCGTTTGCAAATTCCCAGGGTTCAACAATGCCATTGTTGTCACGGTCGTGTTTTGGACGGTCGTCGTCCAGGCTTTGCGTTAAGCCAAAGAACCTGTTAAGTAATTCCGGGCTGCCAGATCCGGGAAAACCACCATACAACTCAACCCCTTCTTTTAAAGTAAGGGTTGTAGTGCGATAATATGCGCCTGCACTTAGAAATAACTTAGTGCCTGGTGAAGCGGCTTCCCACGCCTCGTCAAGTGTCATAGGGCTTTGCCAACTTGTGCCGTTGCCTCCACCACCATCCGGAGTTACATAGATGATGCCGCCTTCGGCTTGTATCGGTATGGCAACAAGCACAGCCAACAGACAGCAAAAAAGAACAAACTGCAATAAGAATCGTTTCAGTATTCCTTTCATTTTTTCTCCTCGTCTAAAATTTTACAATTTGTCTCGCATGCCTATTACAGCAACACCCGGAAGAAAGTGCAAGCATATTTTGAATATTTTTCTATTTTTTAGATATTTTTTCGATTTTATTCTTTTCGGGGTTTGGCTCAATAAGGAAAGGAGCCACATCCACAGTTTTATCTTTCACAACTAACTTAAAAAACTCAAAACATAACAAACGCTTTTTTCCTGATTGTATGTTGGTATATTAGGCTCAAATAAGCCCTATAATATGTTTTTATCAATAAACCTTTACATTTCATCTTTGCTGGGCTACAATGTAGAGGTCAAGTAAATTTAAGGAAGCGGAAACATGAATATTGTCAACACCCAAATTAACATTGGCGCCAGCATTCCATTCCGGCTGCTGCATATAGGCGATACACACTTAACACTTGCCGACCGGCGCGAAAACGAACGCAAACTGAAACTCGCTGCCGAGCGCTCGCGGCATTTTAATAACGCCGAACTCTACCTTTCCGAAGCCGAGCGGTATGCGCGCGAAAACAATCTTGTAATTGTACATACCGGAGACCTTATTGACTTTGTTTCGGAAGCCAATCTCGACCGCGCCCGAAAATTTACCGTCGAAAACGATGTCTTTTTCGCTGCCGGCAACCATGAATTCAGCCTTTATGTCGGAGAAGCCTTCGAGGATGCCGAATACCGAAACCAAAGCCTTGCGCATGTGCAAAAGTCGTTTAAAAACGATATACGGTTTGCAGCCAGAAAAATAAACGGCATAAATCTTGTTGCCATCGATAATTCATATTACAGGTTCGAAAAGCCGCAGCTCGAAGCGCTTTTAGCCGAAATCGCGCTCGGTCTGCCCATAATTTTATTTTTCCATGTCCCGCTTTTTGAGCCGGCGCTTTATAAAATCTCGATGGAACGCAATGAATGCGCTTATCTGACCTCAACGCCCGAAGAGCTTATGAACTCCTACAGCGAGTATCGTTACAGACAACAGAAAGCCGACGACATTACACTTGAGACAACCGAGCTGATAAAAACCGAGCCGCTTATAAAGGCTATATTTACAGGGCATCTGCATTACGATTATGAAGGGATGCTGACGGATACATTGCGGCAGTATGTAACCGGAATAGGAACCGGCAGGGTTATTGAAATTAGCTGATTTAAACAACCATGGATATTCCAAATAAACTATTCCCGTTACGCCATAAATCCAGTAAAAAAACCGCCTGCATAATGCAGACGGTTTAGCTGTTCATATTAATATGTAATATCCCCGGTAGTCCGGCTGTCTGCCGGCGCATATTGTAGCTGCTTTAGTTGTTATTTGATTTGAAAACTTCTATTGTTTTATCCAGAGCTTTTGTTGCCGCTTTTTCGCGTTTCGCAAAATATGAGGCAAATTCCCTGCCCCCGATGATATTGCCCGTAAGTCCTGATGCAATAGCACCCCAGTCATACATGCGCGCAAGGTCATATACGGTGCTCGCAAGTATTATATCAAGCATTTCCGCCGACTCTTCGTCACGCAGTCCCTTGCCTGTTATTGTGATTTCATAATATGCAGGTGTGATATAATAGGCTGACAGCACCGCAAGCGCCTGGAGCACGCTGCCCGACACCGACGTGTCTTTCACCGTAACCGGCACCGAAGCCGAAAAGATGTCATAAGGTATTACATAAGAATAATATCTTTCCTGCGCTTCGTCGTATTTCGGCAGGGGGATTATACCGAAATCGTCCTCCATGGGGCGGAACAGGCGCACACAAGCCATAACCTGCCCGCAAAGCAGTGCGCGGCCGTCCATAAATGCCTGCCCTTCATATTCGATTATAGTCAGATCGTTTTTGGAGAAAAGCGAGACAACCTTATCATAGACCGACAGAAACCTGTCGCTGCCCGCAGTTATCACAGGGTTGCCATCGCTGCCAACCCGCGCCAGCGGTTCGCCGCCGGCTATCATGAGTGCATAGTAGTTTACATCATGCGTCGCCAGACCATACCTGTCGGCATCGGGCGTCATTTTGCCGTCTCCGTTTATATCGTCGGTCACCACAACCATCATTTGATGGGACACATCAAATGTCCATTTACCCTCGCGCACAAGGCTGTACGGGTCGTCCAGCGAAAAATCTTTAAGGAGTCTTTTATTAAACATGTAACACCATATAGCCTCGTTCTTACCTAGCGATATATCGGAAACACCGTAATATAGTTTGCCGGCGATGGAAAAGTAATCATTGGCGTTCTGGTCCCATGCTGGACTTGACATATCAAGCGTCGGTATGTTATAAAGATTGACTAACATATCGTCGGCGGCAAGTGTAGCGCTCTCGTTCAGATTGGCTAAAATAAAATCATACTGGTCGTCATTTGCCATAATAAGCGCACGGATTGTACTGCCGACAGAATCGACATGTTCCACTACGAACTTTATATTGCATAATGATTCAAGCTTCATGTTGCGGTTATAAATAGAATCATTTATAACTTCGCCGTTGAGTTCAGGGGCGCTGATTTCCGTAAGCTGCCACCAGGAGTTATTGCGCGCCAATGCATTTACCGTAATCCCGTCGAGATTTATCTCCGGAAGTGTGTCGAGAATAGACGTTTCCGACGTTTCCGCGGAGGCGGATTCAGTATGCGGATCACCTGTAACGGTTTGCTGGGGCTGACCTGCGCAGGAAAAAGCCGATCCGATAAAAAGCAAGACTGCAACAATTGCCGACAATACACGTGCTTTGTCTTTTAGCATGAAGGCCCTCCTATTAGCTTTAAAATATTTGTTATTAAATTCTACTTTGGTTCCCATGCAAATGCATTTTGCTATTTATCGCGCAGGTTTTTCGCGGTTTATTTGTGCATTTTGGCTACGTTGCGTTAAATTGTATCATAAACTAAATTATTTTTCAAGCATTATATGGCATAAAAATCCCACGGTTTTTTATGCCTTTGCACATCGATGTTTTCAGTAATTTACATATAATCTGGAGGCAAAAATGAAAATAAGACTTTTAAACTTTAACATTCAGCATTGCCGTGACTACATGCGCTCTCAAAAAGAAGGCAGGGAGATTATTGATTTTGACCTGATAGCAAACGCGATTAAGTCACAAAATGCGGATATTGTGGTGCTCAACGAGGTTAGAAACCAAGGAAATCATCCCGACTACACAGATCAGGCTAAAATATTGGCAGATAAAGCCGGTTTCGAATATTACAGGTTTGGAGAAGCGATAAAACTTGAGCCCGACCTGCCTTACGGTAACGCGCTGCTGTCAAAGCATCCTATTGCCGAATTTGATGTTATAAAAATTCCCGATCCGCCGGTGAAAGATGAAGATGCATATTATGAATCCAGAGCTATCATGAGGGCATTGGTTGACATAGGCGAAAAGCAATTGGTGGTTTTCGGCACCCATTTCGGTTTGGCAAACAGTGAGCAAAGGAATGCGGTTGCCACCACTGTAACACTTTTGGACCGGTGCAATTTGCCCCATGTTCTTATGGGAGACTTTAACATGGAGCCGACCAATGAAAATTTGACGCCGATATACGACCGGCTAACCGACACGGCAGAATATTTTAAGGGCACTAAATTGAGCTTTCCTTCGGATAAGCCGGACCGTCGAATTGATTACATATTTGTTTCAAAGGATATAAAAGTTACATATTCGGATATCCCCGAGATTGTTGCGTCAGACCATAGAATGGTAGTCGCAGACGTGGAAATTTAGTAGCATGTAATGCATCCCCTCACATGGCGTATGCACGCAGATGGGACAGGCTGCCGCAGCCGCTTGATATTTCGGTCGATTAATAATATTATTAAATAAGGCATCCCTTTAAAATACAAATAGAAGGAGTTTTATCATGAAACCGGCAAAACGCAACCAGATTCTGCCTATATTGCTCGCGCTGGTAACACTTGGCTCCACTTTTGTTTCCTGCGCAAAGTCCGCCGATTCCAGCGCCCCTGACGCCGGTACCGCTGCCCAAACCACAGAAGCGGAAACTACCAGCGCGCTGTCCACAATTGAGAGAAAAGACTTTGGCGGATATGAATATAGGATTATATCGACAAACCAAGACAACCGTCATGTTGATGTCGTGGCGGAATCGGAAACCGGATCGACGCTCAATGACCTTGTTTACCGCCGCAATCTTGTAATCGAAGAAACATTTAATGTGGTAATATCAGCCGAAGATTCCGATTTTGGCAGTATAAACTCGATGATCCAGCGAAATGTCCAGGCAGGCGACAATCCCTACTCGCTTTACATGACCAACTCGACAGCATACTCGCTTGCGGTATCCGGTTACCTTCTGCCATGGAACAGCATAGAGTCGATGGACATCACCAAACCTTGGTGGGACCAAAAAGCAATTTCGGATATGTCCATAGGCGGCAAGTCATTCCTTATAACCGGCGACATTTCCCCGACCTGCCTGTTGACTTCTGAATGTATCCTTTTCAACAAAAACCTTTTCGACGACAAAAATATCGCGTATCCGTATGACGATGCTTTTGCCGGCACCTGGACACTCGATAAAATGATAGCTCTTACCAAAGGGCTTACCACCGATCTTAACGGCGACGGAGAAATCAAAGTAGATGACGATCTGTATTCGTTTACTCTGTGGTTCGATGCGGGCACGGCATTGTTTTACGGTGCCGGAGGCTATCTTTCCAAAAAAGACGAATCGGACTATCCGGTTATAGATTTTGATATAGACAAAATATCGACCATATACGATAAAATTTATAAGCTCGTCATTGAAAATCAGGCAAATTACTCAACGGTTGATCACGAGGGTACATTCAAATTGTTCAAGCAGGGGCGTGCATATTTCTGCGACATAACATTCCAGAAAATAGAGTTGTTCCTCCGGGATATGGAAGACGATTACGGAGTGCTGCCGCTTCCCAAATTTGACGAAAGCCAGCCGTCTTATCTTACAAACGTTTCCGGTGCGGGTACAATGGTCGTCATGCCCAAAAGCGCCGTTGACCTTGATATAATAGGCACCGTAACCGACGGTATGGCTGCAGCGTCATATGATATGATAACTCCCAGCCTTTATGATGTCATCGCTTCCACCAAGAACGTGCGCGACGAACAGTCGTCAAAAATGGTTCAGCTTATAATCAGAAACCGGGTTTACGATCCCGTCCGCATGTATTTCATCGATGGCAACAATTTTGCCGACGATTTGCTTGCAAAAAAATCCGACTCGGTTGCGTCATATTTTGCTTCGGTACAGCAAAGAGGCGAAAAACAGCTCCAGAAACTTATCGAATCGTTTATAGAAAACAACTGATATTACGGATATTATAAAAAAGCTCGACGTGATGGCAAAATAAACAGCGCATCTGCAAATACATAAAAAATCACGGCACCGCGGTGCCGTGGCGCCCGCAGAATCCGTATTCATGCATGAAAGCTATACGGATTCTGCGGGTTTATTTATGTAGCTAAATCATGTATTGTAATTTTCCTGTTAAAACCCCCTCCCGTACTCAATCCTTATAAATTCGGACGCAGAAGCTTCCCTCTTTCGGCACGGCTTTTGTCATGACTATCCTATATATACCGTCATCTCCCCATGCTTGCCTGAGGCGTGCGTCGGTTGTGTCACAATGCTCGATGTCCGCTTTTGTGCTTTGGGAATCAAATTGCATGCAGAAGGACGTTTCATCGTTGATTTTGACTTTGATTGTTCCGTCTGCAGCCGATACCTGCGGTTTCTTCCACACCATAAAGTTTAGGCTTACTGTATTGCTCTCTCTTTCAAAAGCATAGCTATCGGTTATATCGATATATGCTTTGTCGTTTTTCCCTCGATACATCCGATATGTACGGTTATAATATACAGCCCCTGCCTCTTTTGGATAAGCATTTTGAATATCCAAAGAGAAAACGGCGTCCTCGTCTGTCGCATTGTACCGGACATTCGACGCTGAATACTGTCTTCCCGGCAACTGCATTTGCCCATTTATTGTGGGTATATTGTGATACTGCGACTGCATTGTCCATATTTCATATCTTTTAGCACTGAATGTTTTCTTTGTGTATGTTTCTACCCCTATGTCAATTATACCCGGCAATCCGTCCACGAATATTATGCAGGAGCCCACATCATTGTGGTTGTGGCTTTCGGCATTATGCCCTCCCTTGGCAGCAAGATATAACCCCTCGGGTGAGCCTTCCTTTTCCCTCGCCACCATGACCTGTATACCGTCCATCCATACATCTCCGATATATGGAGGCCGAATCTTCTGACCTGCAAACTCTTCATAATTAAAAATAGCCGGAAGCGACCGCCTGAGAGGTTCTGCCCTAAAGTCGGCATTCGACGGTACGCCGACGGCAAGGGCTATCATATCCGGGTCTTTTATTCTCATGCCATAGCGGTAAATCATATCTTTTGATATGTTGAGTTTGGCACCGCCGTCCGCAAAGTTGATAAAATATTTGTCCGCAATATGGCAGCGATATATATAGCGTCCGATTTGGCGCACCAGTTCGTTCGTAAAGAAATCGATTTTCCCGTCGGAAGCCAAATGCAGCTGATCGAGGCAGTCAAACAAAGCTCCGCCCGCTACATTCCAGTAGGACGTGCCTTCATCGCATCCTCCGTCATCGTGATAAGTATTAACAAAGCAGTCAAGACACCTGAGCATTTTTTCAATCGCATTGGCGCGTCTTATCCGGTCATTTTCATTTAAGAGAAAGACACTCATTACGTTAGCAACAATCCATGGCGTCCAGTTGTTTACGTCCTTTCTGACTGTGCCCATCCACCAAAAATCTTCGCGCGAGATAAAAGGCCCTTTAATGCGCTCTTCGAGCTCTATGTCAATCCTGCGGGTTATGAGATGGGTTACCTTGTTCAGCTCGTCGGCCAGAAGGTATTTTGTCCATGCCAGCAGCCCAGCTGTTTCCGCTGCGAACAGGTCTATGTATCTGTCTTCCACATCGGGCAGCGGTTCGTTTGCCCTTACGCCGTTATGGGCGGACACTCCCCAGAACGATTCTTCACATATACACCATATTCCGTTAATTATATCGTCTATAAATCTGCCTTTCCCCTCCGCACACTCGCCAAGAACCAAGGCTGCCAAAGCTCTTCTTCGCGGGAAATGGCGGTCTTCGTAAGCTCTTCTGTCGCCTGTTCTCATGTATGCCATAAAACTCGTTGCCGGAAGGGAGGGCCACTGGAATCCCAGATATTTCTCTGCCCCCTGTATACAGGCGCTTGCCACTTCTTCCGGAATGTTGTCCCATTTTTCCCGCTCGGTTGCTTTGGGATAGGGACGATAGCTTTGGGTGTCCTTTATCAGCTCAATAACTTTATTGCCCCTCATCCATTCAACAAACATAATACTTGCTCCCTTCTAAAGAAATCTAAAATTCCATAGTTTTGGCTTTGTATCAGTAAACGATGCGCAGTGCTTTTGCTCTATTATGCTATAGAACAGCGCTCGCAGTAGCTGCCGTATCCGTCAGGGTAATGATTATGCGCTCTCAGACCATCGCAAACCAGCAACGTCCGGGCTAACCTGATCATACAGAGATACTGTTTTTTCCCGTTGTCATCCCTCGGCAACATGGGCATGGAACGAGTAAATTACGCTCCCCATTTATATTAGTTACTTTATCGCGCCAAATGCGTCGATTGTTTTCTGCATCTCTGCTGTTACCTTGCTCTCTATTTTTGCATA
>LSQX01072751.1_pt2 | contig 10754 bp, 8 predicted proteins | sample 654561 | NCBI WGS metagenome assembly LSQX01 (sample SAMN04489861, study PRJNA283612) | anaerobic digester metagenome | isolation source: 4 biogas reactors fed with cattle manure at either 37C or 55C with and... | place: Denmark: Kongens Lyngby | collected 2014 | reverse complement strand
TAAGACATCCGTTATTCTTTTTCTTCTAGGTCTTCGTTGTGGCAGTGACAGCCGCATTCCTCGTCGTCACATTCGCATTCTTCAATGTCGAATTCAAGCTTCTCGCCGCAGTTGGGACATTCTATGCTGCCCTCAAGCAGGGTGTCCTCGTCCACGCTGAACTCTTCGTCGCAGTTTGGACAGACGACATCATAAAACTCGTCATCCGCGAGATCGTAGTCATAGTTATAGTCATCGTCATATTCTCCGTAAAATTCGGACTCAAGGGAATCGAGATCCTCGTCGATTGCATCCACCTGCTCGCTGAGTTCGGTGGTGTAATCCTCAAGGCTTTCAAGATTTTCGGAAATCTCGCCCAGGGTATCAATAATCGCTTTAAGCAGCTTGCCTTCCTTTGTGGAATCGTCCACGCCGAGACCCTCGGCAAGACCCTTTAAATATGCAACTTTTTCTGTAACTGACATCATATTGCCACTCCTTTTTAAGTAAGGCTGCGAAGGCTCGCCAGCCTTTAATAACACGGTGTGTCCACCGCGGCGGGAAATCGTTCATGGTTTTATAATAATCTGTATACGGTCCGGATAAACACGTAAGGATACAGGTATTATATATTATGCCCCATTTGCGCCGGCTTACACAAATATCCAAGCTAGCGATTTGGTTATGCGCGTTCCATATATTCTCCGGTACGGGTATCCACCCGAATCATTTCGCCCTCTTCAATAAACAAAGGGATGCGGATTTCGGCGCCGGTTTCCAGAGTGCAGGGCTTGGTCACGTTTGTCGCTGTATCGCCCTTGAATCCGGGTTCGGTCCGGATTACCTTGAGCTCGACAAAGTTGGGGGGCTCGACGCCGAAAACATTCCCTTTATATGACATAACCTTGCAGGGCATATTTTCCTTGACAAACTTGAAGTTATCGGACAAAATGCTTTTGCTTATCGGTAAAAGCTCATAGGTTTCAAGATCCATGAAATAATACAAATCGCCGTCGTTATAGGAATATTCCATTTCCTTTCTTTCGACATATGCGGTCGGGAATTTATCACTCGGGTTAAAGGTGCGCTCCACAACAGAACCCGCAATTACATTGCGAATCTTTGCGCGCACAAAAGCGGCTCCTTTGCCGGGCTTTACATGCTGAAACTCAATGATCTGATACACGTTTCCGTCCATATCAAAGGTAACGCCGTTACGGAAATCACCAGCAGAAATCATTCTTATGACCAATCCTTTCTGACGCACGATACAATCTTGAATACATTGCTCAATTCAATAAAAATATGCATTGACGGTATTTCCAATCAAGAATTAAAAAACTAAAGTATATTCTACCGTATACAGGGCTTTTTTTCAAGTAAAATTTTTCAATGTATAATTAATGATAATAATAAAGCATCTTAAAAATGTCCGGTTCCCACGTGCGGGGGAACCGGACGTTTCACGATTGCATTTCAGTTTGCCTTTGCCATAAGCTCACAGATTTTATTTGTGAAATCGACCGGGTCTTCCACAGTCATACCTTCAATCAGAAGAGCCTGATTGTAAAGAAGCCGGGCATAATCGCTTAGCTTGTCGGGGCTGTTCTTTTGAAGCTCAATGAGGGTGGCAAAAATCGGGTGACTCTCGTTTATTTCAAGCACCCGCTCAGCCTTGACCTTATTGTCGGTCGGCATGGCGTTCAGCACCTTTTCCATCTCGAGCGACAGCTCGCCTTCGCTTGCCAGACAGACAGGATGGGTTTTCAGACGTTTAGACAGCCGGACAGCCTTGACCTTGCCGTCAAGCGCTTTTGTCATGGCTTCAAACAGCTCCTTGTTTTCCTCCTGCTTTTTCTCCTCTCCCTTTTCCTCGGGGGAATCAAAGCCGAGATCGCCGGACGATACCGATTTGAATTCCTTGCCTTCTATATCATGCAGAATCTTAAGGGCAAACTCGTCAATATCCTCGGTGCAGTACAAAATCTCATAGCCCTTGTCGCGAACTACCTCGGTTTGGGGCAGTTTGTCTATCTTCTCGACCGTATCGCCGCAGGCGTAATAGATATACTTCTGATCCTCCTTCATCCTTCCGATATACTCGGCGAATGTGACCGGCTTCTTTTCGGTGGATGAATAGAAAAGCAGAAGATCCGAGAGAATGTCCTTGTGCTGACCGAAATCGCTGTATACGCCGTACTTAAGCTGCAGCCCGAAGTTTTTGAAGAACTGTTCATATTCCTCGCGCTGGTTTGCAAGCATGGATGCAAGCTCGCTCTTTATCTTCTTCTCCAGTCTGGAGGCTATGATTTTGAGCTGGCGGTCATGCTGAAGCATCTCGCGGGATATATTCAGCGACAGGTCCTGTGAATCCACAAGCCCCTTGACAAAGCTGAAATAATCGGGCAGCAGGTCGGCGCATTTATCCATAATCAGAACTCCGCTTGCATAAAGCTGAAGTCCCTTTTCGTATTCGCGTGTATAGTAGTTATACGGCGCCCGGGAAGGGATGAATAACAACGCCTGATAGGTAGCCGCGCCTTCGGTGCTGCTGTGGATGACTCGGGAGGGCTTTTCGTAATCAAAGAACTTGTCCTTATAAAAATTGTTATAATCATCGTCTGTCAGCTCGTTTTTGTTGCGCTTCCAGATAGGCACCATGCTGTTGATGGTCTGGGTCTCGGTTATGGTTTCATACTCGCCCTCCTTGCCCTCCTTGGGCACGCTCCTTTCAACGTCCATAAGGATGGGATAGCGGATATAATCCGAGTATTTCTTGACGAGCGAGCGCAGGCGGTAGCTATCGAGGAACTGGTCATAATCCTCTTCCTCGGTATTCTTTTTTATAGTGAGTATTATCTGCGTGCCGTGGTCGTCCTTTTCGCAGGGCTCAATGGTATAGCCCTGTACCCCCTTGGACTCCCAGCACCATGCCTCATCCGAACCGAATGCGCGGCTTTTGACCTTTACGACCTCGCTGACCATAAATGCGGAATAAAAGCCCACACCGAACTGTCCGATGATATCGATATCCGGTTTGTCCTCAATCTCTTTTTTAAAGGTAAGCGAACCGCTTTTTGCTATGGTTCCGAGGTTGCTTTCCAGTTCATCCTTTGTCATTCCGATCCCGTTATCGGTCAGGGTCAGCGTGCGCGTGTCCTTGTCAATATCCAGCCGGATAAAGAATCCGTCCCTGCCGACACCGGTAAGGCCTTCGGTCAACGACCGATAATAAAGCTTGTCTATCGCGTCGCTGGCGTTGGAGATAAGCTCGCGAAGAAATATCTCCTTATGGGTGTAAATGGAGTTAATCATAAGGTCAAGCAGTCTTTTTGACTCTGCTTTGAACTGTTTGGTCTTCATACACATCCCTCGAAATTCAAAAGATTAGCACTCTTATCGGCAGAGTGCTAATCTATAATAGCCCGAAACCTCGGAAAGTTCAAGGGGTTAGGGCAAGATTAAATGTTAATATTTTGAAAACAATTGCAAAAAAGATAAACAAAAAGCAATCTATCTTATATCCTCAACCACTGTTTCCGGAGGGGTTTCAAGCGCCTGAGGATTTTTAAAAATCTTGTTTATTATTTTCAAGACGCCTGCATAGTAAAAGCCGTCGCAGATTCGGTCATCCATCGTAAGGGTGTAATGCACAAACCGGGGAAGGACGGTGCCGCCCGGATCCTGCGAGGTTCGCGTTTTCATCCCGAAGCAAAGAAAAATAGGAATGTTTCCGAAATCATATAGGTGGTGGTTGACTGGGGGGAGTCCGACAGAACCTAAATCCGAAATAAAAATACTGCCGTGGAACGGGCTTATTTTAATCAGTGTACGTGGGAGCACGCCGAAATAGTCCATTATCTCGAATATCCTGATGACAAATTTCAAAAGCAGCCCCGGTATAAATTTAAAAATCCGCGCTGCCTTGTCGGTGTTGTTTGAATCGCCGGAGCGTTTTGCTTCTTCGATTGCATCCTGTACCTTCCGATAGACGATATCGATGGTATCGGTAGGTTCAAAACGTATTTTAACAGTTGTTTCCTGACCGTCTACGGTCATCTCTTTTTTGACGGTGAGGTTTACTACAATGTCATACCGCGCATATATCTTCTGGCCGGCTACAAACCGATTGATGGCGGGCTTTTGGGATACAGTCCTGACATAGGCGGCGATAAAGAAGTGAAGGATACCAAGCCCCGGCATCTGATCACGTCTTTTGGCGCGCAGGTACTTTTCCACCTCGGTAATATTAATAGAGCCGGAAAAGTAGTTTGACGAGCCGCTTTTCTTCTTCATGATATATGTAGCAACCTGAAACAGAGGATCAAGCGTTCGTATTCTTCTTCCGTCCGAACGGTCGCCGAAACGGCGTCGGTATTTTGATGTGGATTCCATGTTTGTTACGTACCCTCCCGTATATCGAAAGCCTAAAAGCCGCAAGACCTCCGACGCATATTATCGAATATTCTGTCGTTTTTTGCACCCTGGTTCTTATTATAGAGCAATACCGTAGATTCGGCAAGCGTTATCGCAGGTTTGTGAAAGAAGTTCTTCAACCGAAATACCGCGTATCTCGGCAATTCTTTCTGCGGTGTATGCGATAAGTCCGGAATGGCATCGTTTGCCCCGAAAAGGAACAGGCGACATATAGGGCGCATCGGTTTCCAGCACAAGGCGGTCGAGGGGCAGCATAGCCGCCACCTCAACCGGTTTTTTTGCGTTTTTGAAGGTAACCGTTCCGCCGAGCCCGATATACATTCCAAGCTCGAGCACCTGCTCGGCCAGTTGCGGACTGCCCGAAAAGCAATGTAACACGCCGCGCGGTCGGTATTTTCTCAAAAGGCGCATGGTATCTTCATGCGCCTCGCGGTCATGTATGATAACCGGCTTGTCAAGTTCGGCCGCAAGCCTGAGCTGCCGTTCAAACCAGTCGAGCTGAACATCACGCGGCGGGGTATCGTAATGGTAATCGAGACCTATCTCACCGAGAGCAACCACACGCGGGTGGACAAGCATTCCGCGCAGAATCTCAATCGTGTTTTCCGGAGTGTTGGAAACCTCCTGGGGATGTACGCCCGCCGCCGCCCATATAAAAGGATATCTCTCTGCAAGCTCAATTCCCGCACGGGAGGATTCAAGATTGCTGGCCGCGTTGACCACCCCGCAGACCTTTTGTGACGGGAGCGACTCGATAACTTCATGGCGATCCTCGTCAAACGCCTTGTCGTCATAATGGGCGTGTGTGTCGAAAATTAGGGGGTTTTCGGGCATAAAAACCCATTCCTTTCTGCCGCTTAAGGGTTGTGCTTATCTAATCCTGCTGCCGGGAGCTACGCCGTCCACAAAGAGCAGACGGGCGGCGTCTTTGTCATCTGCCGAGAGGATCATTCCCTGACTCTCGATGCCGCAAAGTACAGCCGGTTTGAGGTTGGAAACAAGTACAATAGATTTACCTTTAAGGTCGTCGGGTGCATACCATTTCGCGATACCCGAGCATACCGTCCGCGGATTGCCGCTGCCGTCGTCAAGGGTAAGCTTGAGCAGCTTTTTGGATTTCTTAACAGGTTCGCAGTCGATAACCTTTGCAACCCGAAGGTCGACCCTTGCAAACTCGTCATAGCTTATCTCGGGCAGAAGCGCAACATTTTCGGGCAGGGCATCGGCTTCCTCTTTTTTTGGCTCCTCTGCGATTTCGGTCTCAATCTCGGCCAGCTTTTTCTCTATATCAATGCGCGCAAACAGCGGTTCGGGCGTCCCGACCGAAAAGCTGCCGGAGGCGCCGAATCCCCCCGTTACCGAATTCATTTCGGCAAGGTCTTCGGGAAAGCCAATCTGTTTGAGCATATTTTCCGAGGTGGCCGGCATCATCGGTTTTAAAAGTATGGCGAGAATACGGATACATTCAATAAGGTTATACAGCACATCATTGAGCCGCCCGCGGCTTTCCTCGCTTTTGGCAAGAATCCACGGGGTAGTTTCGTCAATATATTTGTTGCAGCGGCGAGCCAGCTCCATAACGGTGTCGGCGGCATCGGCCGTCCGATATTCGTCCATCAGGCGGATATATTCGCCTACCGCAGATTCTGCAGCCGCTATCAATTCTGGGTCGGTACCCTCCCGGGCGGCGGGGCGGGTCACGCTTCCGCCAAAATACTTGTTTGCCATGGCAATACTGCGATTTACGAGGTTGCCGAGGGTGTTGGCAAGGTCGGCGTTGTATTTTGCAATCATGCTTTCATATGTGATAGAGCCGTCCTGTGCAAAGGGAATTTCGGACAGCAGATAATATCGAACGGCATCTACCCCAAAATGGCGGGCAAGATGGTCTGCGTAAATAACATTTCCTCTGGACTTGCTCATCTTGTCCTCGCCGACCAGTAGCCACGGGTGTCCGAGTACCTGCTTCGGAAGAGGCTCGCCCAGCGCCATCAGGATAATAGGCCAGTAGATGGTATGAAACCGGACAATATCCTTGCCGATTACATGCAGGTCGGCAGGCCAGTATTTATGGTAAAGCTCCGAACTGCCGTCGGGATTGTAGCCGATTCCGGTGATGTAGTTGGACAGGGCGTCAAGCCAGACATAGGTTACATGCTTGGGATCGAATTCGACCGGGATTCCCCATGTGAACGAGGTGCGGGAAACGCAGAGGTCGGAAAGCCCGGGCTTGAGGAAATTATTAATCATCTCGGCGCGGCGGGAGTCCGGCTTGAAGAAATCGGGATTGCTCTCATAATACTCCATCAGCCTATCCTGATACTTGCTAAGCCGCAGGAAATATGCCTCCTCGCGCGCGTCCGAAACCTCGCGCCCGCAGTCGGGGCATTTACCGTCCTTGAGCTGAGAGGACGTGAAAAAAGACTCGCAGGGAACGCAGTATTTTCCTTTATATTCGCCTTTATATATGTCGCCCTGGTTATACAGCTTTTTGAAAATCTTCTTTACCGCAGCCTCATGGTCGGCGTCGGTGGTGCGGATAAAACGGTCATAGCTTGTATTCATGCAGTCCCACACAGCTTTTATCTGTTCGGCAACGCCGTCTACATACTCACGCGGACTTAACCCATGCTCCTTTGCACATTCCTCAATCTTCTGCCCGTGCTCGTCGGAGCCTGTAAGAAAAAACACGTCAAAACCCATCATCCGCTTGTAGCGCGCTATGGTATCGGCAAGCACCGGATCATAGGTGTTGCCGATGTGTGGTTTGCGGGATGTATAGGCTATGGCGGTTGTAATATAAAACTTCTTGTTGTCCACGATGACCCCTCCTGCAGTTCCCCTGTTTTTGGGAAAACATTATATTCATATATTTTACCAGATTGATTCAAAAATACAAGGGCGGAAATGGAGACGGGCGGAGAAACAAACCTGGATATTGCATTTAGTACATAATTATATATACTATGAACCATACCTTTGTCAGCAGTCTGAAGGGGACGGCTTGCCGTCCCCTTCAGAAGATGATGTATTCGGTTTTTAAATATTTTTCAAAAGCGCCTCCACCGCGTCGGCGGCGCCGTCCAGCTCTTCACACAAGACACGTTCTATCTCTCCGCTATCGCACAAGCGCGCAATTTCGGCATCCATAGGAAGCCTTGCAAGAACAGGAATACCCTTTTCATCCGCCGCCTTTTCGAGCGCGTCTGTATCGCCGAACAGCGAAATGCTTTTCCCACAGTCGGGGCAGACGACACAGCTCATGTTTTCTACCATCCCGAGTATCGGGATATCCAGCATCTCGGCCATCTTATGCGCTTTGCCCACCACCATCCGGACAAGAGACTGGGGTGTGGAAACGATAATGCCGCCGTCCAGGGGTATGCTCTGGTATATGGTAAGAGGGACATCTCCGGTTCCCGGAGGCATATCAATAAACAGAATGTCCAGCTCGCCCCATGAAACGTCCGTCCAAAACTGCTTGACCGCACCCGCCAGAATAGGCCCGCGCCAGACAACCGGCTGATCCTCGCTTTCAAGCAGGAGATTGATAGACATTACCTTGATACCCATATGAGTTTCCTCGGGCAGTATGCCTATTTCACTGTTTTTGGCTTTTCTGGTCAGTCCGAACGCCTTGGGGATTGACGGCCCTGTAATATCTGCGTCAAGTATGCCGACCTTATAGCCCCGTCTTGCCATAAGCACCGCAAGCATGGCGGTAACCGATGATTTGCCGACTCCGCCCTTGCCGCTGCTGACCGCGATTACCTTTTTAATCGTGCTGAATTGATTGAGCTTCTCATGGATATGGGTTCTTTCACTGCAGTTTTGACTGCATGATTCGCATTTGTGGTCGCATTCGCTCATCTGGTATACTTCCTTTCACATTTTAATATGGAAAGTATGTGTCATATCATACAAACACCCGCCGAACAAAAACCGGCGGGTCTTCATTTTCATTATATAGGCGGAAGGATTTCTAGCTTATGCGGAGCGCTCCTTTTTATACTTTTTTACGGATAAGGATGAAGAGCCTTCCTGTATATCTCTTGAGTTAAGAACATATCCTACCGATGCAATCAAAATACGCAAATCCAGCGAAAGGGAGAGGTTGTTTGCATAAAAAGCGTCCATTTTGGCCTTTTCATATATGCCCAACTTATCGCGGCCGCTTGTCTGCGCCAAACCTGTCAGTCCCGGGCGAACACTGCAAGCGCCGTTTCTGGTGCGAAGCTCGAGAAGATCAGCTTCGGTCAAAACAACCGGGCGGGGGCCGACCAGACTCATATGCCCGATAAGGATATTGAGAAGCTGCGGAAGCTCATCAATGCTGTAACGGCGCAGGAAACTGCCGATTTTAGAAATGTACTTGTCAGACTCAAGCTTTCTTGTGGCAACATCCGCAGGAGCGCTTGCAAGCATGGTCCTGAATTTAAAGATTTTAAACGGCTTGTTGTCACGTCCCATGCGAAGCTGTACAAAAATAGGAAATGCTTTTATATCAATTGCAACAATAAGTGACACGGCCAAAAGAACGGGGAACAGGACGATTATCGCAACAAGTGAAAATACAATATCAAATAAACGCTTGAACGCTAAAAAGGCACGGTAGCTAAATGTGGATGCACGATAGGTGTTCATGCTGAGAACCTTTTGCATATTAATTCCCCTTTCCAAAAAGAAGACGGTTGGGTTGATGCAAGGAATATTTATGTGATGCTCTCCCTATCAAGTACGTGTTGCATTATACTATTCTATTTACCAAAAATCAAGTTTCATTTTTGTAATCTTTTTCAAATTCGTTTTCATAACCCAGAATTCAAGACTCTTCGTGCATATTATATACAAAATGCACTATATTTATAGACATAATCACTTGGAAAAGAATAATTGATTATTGTTAAACAATAAAATATTCTCGAATAACCATAATGTATTTTTTATCATTATACAAGCAGTCAAATCAAATTTCAATAGCTTTTGTGACCATAGTATATCCTTTAATCGATATTCTTATTCTCGGAAAACGATAACGATAAACGATATAATTTTGTTTTCAGTAATACGATCTTGCCGCAGGATAGTTTGTTAAAAAAGTCAAAAAAACTTGAATTCTGTTCAGAACACTCATAGCAAAAGCACAAAAAGTATCAAATGCCCACATTCATGTAAATTATATAGCTTGTTTTGCACGGTACAAAACACATAATATTGTACTAGAAAAAGCTAAATAACATTTTAAACTAGCGAAACTCATTATACGGAATAAAAATGGTAGGGAAATACCTTGACGGTGAAGAGAAGATTCCGCTTTTCGGCGCCGCTGATGATCCGAATTGGGAGGTTATAGGGAGTGGTACTATTAACAAAACCTCCAGCGAAACGGTACCCTTCCATGCAACAGGTTTCAACCACGAAAATATTTACTTAAACTACAATTTTGGATCCCCTGTGGAAATCGGTTTCAAAAAAGACAAGATTAGCTTTGATGTAAAAAGCGGTAAGGTTGATGGAAACGGGGATTATATTTCAAGTGTGAAATTTATGACGTTTGCTTGGTGTTCAGAACCTACAGGAACAGGAGGAGTGGACCTTACCGCCTATCTTGATGGAAGCAACCCCACAGGGTACGGTGGAATATTGCCGACAAGCGGAGTGAATTATGTACAAAGCTTTGAATTGTCGGAATTCATATCGCGGACCGATACGCTCACGCAGGATTTCGTAACCACTAAAATGGTGCCCAACAATTACAAGCTCACTTTGACAAGAATGTGGTTTATTGTATATTCCTCTACAGGAGGCCTAACCATTAACGATTTTTCGTTAATAAAGAGGAATACGGCCGTTNNTGAGCTGCAGGCTGCGATTGACGGACTTGAAACGGTCAAGGAAACCACCCTTCATGACGGAGCCAAGATAAGGACATCCGGAGCGCAAGGCCTGATGTTCGGCACCATGGTCGATTCGGCTATCAAAAATGCTTATATCGCTAGCGGCTATACCCCGACCGTATACGGAACCGTACTGCTTCCGGCCGATATGATTCCGGCAGGCGGCGAACTTACAAAAGAAACTGCCAAAGCGGTATACAAGGAATTCACCGCAAATGAATATCCCAATCTCTCGGAATATAGCGTCTATCTGATTGGATGGACGGAAGAGTCCCAGATGACCAGAGAGATTACGGCAAGGTCCTATGTTGTGTATCAGAAGGGCGAGGAACAGATTACCGTTTACAGCAGTAATACGGTTACCCGTTCGGTGTATACGGTTGCTATCAACATTTATAACGAAGAGTCGGGAAATCCCCCGCTTGAAGATAATCTTGAAAA
>LSQX01288292.1_pt1 | contig 10755 bp, 13 predicted proteins | sample 654561 | NCBI WGS metagenome assembly LSQX01 (sample SAMN04489861, study PRJNA283612) | anaerobic digester metagenome | isolation source: 4 biogas reactors fed with cattle manure at either 37C or 55C with and... | place: Denmark: Kongens Lyngby | collected 2014 | reverse complement strand
CGCATGATACGGGCGAGGGTAGAATCCTGCCAGGTCCCGCCGACCCGCACCGTGAGCGAACCGGAACCGTTTAGCGACCCGGCAAAAACACGGCTGCCTTCTTCCTTGTCAACCGGCAGTGATTCGCCTGTAATTGCCGCTTCGGACACTTGGGAACTGCCGCCGACCACTGCCCCGTCCAGCGGGATATACTCCCCTGGCCGGATCAGAATCAGCTCACCCGCCGCTACAGCTTTTACCGGCACATCCTCCGGCAGGCCGTNNCAATAAACTGCTGCACGGGAACACGCTTTTCCCGGGCTTCCTCCACCAGGCGCATGATCCGCGCGAGGGTGGAATCCTGCCAGGTCCCGCTGACCCGGACGGTGAGCGAGCCGGCGCCGTTCAGCGACCCGGCAAAAACGCGGCTCCCCTCCTCCTTGCCAACCGGCAGCGATTCGCCCGTCACTGCCGCTTCATTAACCTGGGAACTGCCGCCGACCACCGTCCCGTCCAGCGGTATATATTCACCGGGCCGGACCAGGATCAGATCCCCGGCTGCCACAGCTTTCACCGGCACATCCTCCGGCAGGCCGTCCTGCAAACGGTGGGCCACCTCAGGCATGTCCCGCATCATGCTGCGCAGCGCGCGTCTGTTTTTCTCCGCCGTATAAGTTTCCAGCGCATTGGCGGCGGCAAAGAGAAAAGCTACCACTGCCCCTTCCCACCATTCCCGGAGCAAGAGGGCGCCGCAAACGGCAACCGTCATCAACACATTCATATCCAAGCGCAGCTTGCGCAATGCGGCCCACGCCCTGGCAAAAGTTGCGCGCCCGCCAATCGCTATGGTTAAAAAGAGAAAAACTACAGAGACTGTCTCGCTGAAACGTGCTGTCAGGGCGGCGGCAAGCAGGCCTGCTGCCGCGGTGACCGCCTGTAATACACGCAGCCGGATAACGGCTTCCCCCCGGTCCTCCTCGTCGCTTTCGCGCAGGCTGTAACCGTAAGCGGCGGCCAGCTCCTTTACTTGTTCCAGCGTCCCCTTGTAACGCAGGTAAAGCCTGCCGGTAGTATAGGAAAGTGAGCATTCCTGGATACCATCCAGACGGCAGATGCCTTCCTCCAGCCGGCGTGCACAGTCGGCACAGTCCAAACCCTCCACCCGCAGGGTTTTTTCCCTGGTCTGCATTTGTTTTAAAACTTCTGTATTGATCATTGTTTTCCCCTTTGCCAAAGCTGTCTATGGGCAAGATGCTCCCGGCCAACGGCCAGTATTTCCCGTACGTGCTCGTCGTCAAGGGAATAATAGACCAGCTTGCCCTCCCGCCTGGTCCGGACGAGCCCCAAATCTTTCAGCCGCCGCAAGTGGTGGGAGACGGCAGGCATACTCATACCCAGCACTTCCCCCAGCTCACAGACGCAGAGTTCCCTTTCACTTATGGAAAGCAAAATACGCAGGCGGCTGGCATCGCTGAAAGCGGCAAACATCCGGGACAACTCCTCCAGTATTGCTGTGTCCGGCAAAGCGCTTTTTGCCGCCGCCACTGCCTCCGGGTTTACTGAATATTCCTGGCAGACATCCTTCTCTTCACTCATCAGTTCCAGCTCCACATTTAAACATTTGCTTAATCGTTTATATTATAAAATTATCCAAGCGAAATGTCAATCATGAAAAAAGCCTCTTTAAATATAAAGAGGCCGGGTTGAAGCTTTCTGAAAGATAACGTCCGGGGATATTTTTATCCGCCGTGATGCTTTTTCCAGGCGGCAAGTCCAAGCAGGTCGGACTTGCGGTTGCGGACAAGACGCAAGCCAAGGTAGTTGGCGGCGGCAGGCAGGCCCAGTTTCTGCAGCAGGCGGCAGAGCGTCCCTACACGGGGATTTTCGAGAAGCACGGGAATCACCTGCATGGCATCCCTTGGGAGTTTTAAGATCCCTAGGAGGCTTTGTATGCCGCGGACAAAAATATCGGGATGCTCACTGACAAATGTCAGATATACATTATGACCGAACATGTCCCGGCCTGCCAAATACAGCCTGCCTTCATCCGCCGGGCAGGCAGGGCGGAAATACGGCAACTGCAGCAGCTCCTCTTCCCCGGGCATTATCCGCTGCAGGTGGATGGCGGCGGCGGCGGCCGGCAGATACAGGTCGCCAAGCCCCAGGTACAAATAATTCATGGAGCTACCTGTGCCTTAACCTGCCGCACCAATTGCACCAGCCGCGGGTATACTTCCCGCGTTCCCTGCACCACCAGCGGCCGCCCGCAGCCGACAAGCTCCAGGTGCCGGGAAATGTAGCCGCCTATGCGCATCTTGAGGGAAACGCAGTGCAATGTATCAACAAACAACAATTCATCTCCAAAGCCAAGCAGCGCTGCCGTTTCCTGCAACACTCTCTCCAGCACCATTCCCATATTCCTGCATCCTACTGAAAAAACCTGGTTGCCCCATTCATCAAAACCAAAAAAGTGCAGCCGGCCGTGGCCGTCCCGTGTCTGCCGGTCAAATAGCGACAAGGCAAGCAATTCATCCTTCTCCGGCACTTTTGCAGGATCCAGTACACCCAGGTGGATGGCCGCCGCCGTCACGGAAGAATGCGCCCCGCCGTAGCAATGGTAAATAATCTTTTTTCCTCCCATGCCGTCTCCTCCGTCTGCAGTGTTAGTGTTTGACTATAATATAGACTCCGTTGCCCATGTCATGGGCCACCCCTTCCAGGACGCGGGACAGCACCAGGCACATTTCCGCCGCCTCCGCTTCATCCGCAGCATAAAAAACGGGGCAGCCCTCAACCCGCCTGTCCCCGGCAGTGGTAACGGCGGCAAGGATCATCTTGGCAATGGTAATTTCCATGGCTGCCTCCTAATCTGCTGCACAGCGGCCTGCCCTGGCAGCCAGCGGGCGGACAAAGGCGCTTTCCAGCACGGGAACATTCCGCACTGCTGCCAGCAGGCACTCCATGTCCGGTTCGATGGGGACAATAACCATCCCGACCCTGCCGGTTTCCGCCTTGCGCCGCAAAAGCGGGGTGAATTCGGCCGTATCCACATCCCGGTGAATGCCAAGCAGGGCGGCCACATCATGGGCAATAGCCTGTCGCTGTCCCACATTGGCCAGTATTTCCCGGCCATTGTCGTCCAGCGGCTCCAGGATGACGGCCCGCCCCTTCTCTTCATATACCCGTCGGATCTCCTTCAGACCCAGGTTCATGATATGAATATCTTCCACGAAAAGGTTTGCGCCTTCAAAATGCAGTTCGGCGGGCCGGACTTTGGCAATATCGCCAATCAGTTTGCCGCGCATGAAGCGGTGGACAAGCAGCATGGCCAGCACGCCGGCCAGGATGCCGTAGGGGGGCGACAGCGCATAAGCCGCAAGGGAAGCCGCCAGGGACACAAAAACCACCAGGTAGTTGCGCGCCTCAAAGGTCCGGGCGATACCTTCAATAAAATCGGGACCCCGGGATACCAGTGACGACTGGTCAATGGCAACGAGCATCTCTCGTTCCATATTCCGCACGTCCCTGAACTGGGTGGCCGCCAGGGCCAGGAAAGTAACGGCCGTATACTCCTTGGCGGCAATGGCGGGAACGGCCACCGCTCCCAGGGTGGCCGCCACAAAACCAAGTGCCAGGTGTGTGACAACAGCGTGGGGATAGGAAGGATACTGGCGGAAATCGCGGCGCAGCATCCAGTAGCGGGCAAGCGTTCCCAGGACAACGCCGGTCAGAATGGTGGCAAGATCCCTGTTCAAGCCGGCTTCAGCTCCCTTCAGGCCCTTCGCCGTCTTCCTTGTCCTCACTGCTGCGGCCGCCGAAAATGTCAGACAGCTCCCGGCGGCGGAAAGACTTAATCCTGCCTTTCAGCTGTTCCCAGCCGCCGCTGCTGATCAAAAGATAAATGCCGACGGCTGCCGCCAGTCCCAGCACAATCCAGAGCACGGCGCGCAGCGCCGTACCGCCAGGCCCCTTGGACGTGGTGGGGGCAGGGCTTGCCGCCTGTTCTCCCTCTGCCGTGCCGTAGAGGTAATCGTTGACCGCTTCGGAGAAATAAGTTACGGATTCTTCTGCCTGGCCCTTGTCATTGGTGTGGGAACCCACCTCAATCAGAACGGCCCGGGGAGACATATCCTGGTTGTAGTTGCCGCGGGCCATGAAAATCCCTTTGACCAAACCGGGATATTTTTCATCCGCCTTTTTTTTCAGTCCCTCGGCAAACTGGCGGTTACTGGCCATATTCTGGTTCTGCCTGCCCACCACCAGCTGGATCTGCACCCGTTCTTTTCCCTTCACCTCCTCCAGGTACTCCTCTTCCGGTACCGCATCACGGTGCACGTCAATCAAAGCATCCGGGTCTTCCTTCAGCGCTTCTTCCACGGTACGGCGCGAACGCTGGTAGGCGCCTGCATCATGGGGAGTATGCGGTTCCCGGGAGCGGATAACTTTGATTCCTTTTATCTCCAGTGCTTTCTGGAGCCGGTCTGCCACGTCAATAATGCCGCCGCCCGGGTCCTTGCTCTCCGTGCCGTCCCCTTTAATATAGGATTCGGCTCCGTGCGAGTTGTAAATGGCAACCTTTTTGCTCTTTGCCTCTTCCTGCTTTTGCACGGGCAGGGACAGCCGCAGCAGGCGCCCTAGCCGGGCCAGAAAACTTTCCGGCTCCGGCTCGGCCAGGGTAATTTTCCTTACCAGTTCAGCCCTGGCGGTAGTGCCGCTCACCGACCTGACACGGTAGTAATTGTTGTTCCGGTCAATATACTCGTCATCCTCAAAAATCCGCCGCGCCGTGCGCATGATCACCCTGCCGTCCTCATCAACCATGGTGTAAACTTCACCGGACAGGCCGTCCATCAGGTCTTCAAAGACAGTTTCCGCACTGCTTTGGCCGGCCGCCGCCATGATGATGCCGCCGGCAAGCAGCAATGCCAAAGACAACCGCAGGATAAACAACCTCTTACTCATGCTGCTTTTCCTCCTTTTCACCCTGCTTCTGCAGCTCCTTGTCTTCATCTTCCAGGTCGGCGCCGAATTCGGCATCGGCCAGTCCCTGCACCAGATCCTCCGGTCGCCGGGTTGACGGCCCGCCCTGCAGGCGTTCCCTGGTTTCACCGAATACTTCCGCCAAAAAGAGGGCAAGCAAACCGCCGATGACAATCGCATCAAAAACGCCCGCACCGCCGATTACCATTCTTCCCGAACCGCCGCGCAGCGCCACTTCCACGCGGGAAAAAATATCGGTCAAAAGCAGCCCCATGGATCCGGCAATGAAAGCGGAGCGGCGGGAGCGGCCGGCCAGGTAGCCCACAATACCCGCCAGGATGGCAAAAACATAAAGCGGATCCAGAAAATAATTGTAGGTGGGTTCCACCGGCAGAATTTTCATGGCAGCATAAATAGCAGCGGCCGAGACCAGGGCAGCCACCACCGCCCTGGTTCTCTCCTTTGCCGTACCTGCCCTCACAATCAGATAAACGGCCAGGGCAAGAGGGATAATACCGCCGCCAATATTAATGGCAACATTGTCGCTTAAGGGGATATCGGGCAAGAATCCTCCCGCCACCATTGCCCCGACAAAAAGCAGTGCCGCCCGGTCCGACAGCCGCAGCCTGTCCAGGACACGCTGGGCTGCCCCCAGGTAAATGATGATGGCTATGGCCACCAAAATTATCATCCCGATAGTCATAAATCCTGCACCTCCGTCAAAGATGGCTCAAATCTATAGATAGAGTTCACAGTAAGCGCAGAATTTATGCCATTACAAAGCCTAAAGGAACAGCTCAAACCGGCTCACACAAAAAAAAGCCCGAAGGCTTGATGCAAAAAAAATAGGCGGACCGCTCCTTTTGCGGCTTCCGCCTCTTTTATCTTACCAGCCGGCGTGCAGCCATCCATTCCCGCACAAAACCTGTAATAACCAGGGGTACCTGCTGCAGTTGCGGGACGGACGTGCTGCCGGTCAGCAGCATGACAATTTTCAACTCCTCCAGTAATTGCATAAGGCGCGCCAACAAGGCTTCCCTGCCTTCCGCAAGCAGTGTTTTAACGGCAAGACCTGCCACAGCCACGGCCTTCGCTCCCAGGGCAATGGCCTTGGCCGCCAGCAGGCCGGTATTGATGCCGCCGGCGGCAATCAAGTCAAGCTCCGGTGCACCGTTTTTGGCCTCAAGGATGGCCAGGGGGGTGGGGATCCCCCACTGCAGGAGGTCGGCACTAACTTTTTGCTGCGAGCGTTTGCTTTCAATCTGCAGGAAGTTGGTTCCGCCCCTGCCGCCCACGTCAATGGCCGCCGCACCCAGTTCCTGAATAATGGCTGCCTGCTCCCGGGCGATGCCGCAGCCTGTTTCCTTGACAATGACAGGTACGGAAACCTTGCGGATAATGTCGGCAAGGCGCTTCCGCCGGCCGCGGAAATCCCTGTCCCCCTCCTTCATCAGCAGCTCCTGGCCGGCATTAAGATGAACCTGGAGGGCGTCAGCTTCCACCATCTCCACCGCTCGCTGCGCCTGGTCGGCATCCACGTCGGCACCCACATTGGCAAAAACCACGCCTTTGGGATTTACCCGGCGAACAACCGTAAAAGTTCCGCTGTACTCCGGATTTTCCAGTGCCGCCGTCTGGGAACCGACTGCCATGGCAAGGCCCAGGGCCCGTGCCACCTCCGCCAGGCCGCCGTTGACTTCTTCCGCCTCCTCCACCCCGCCGGTGACAGCATTAAGCAACAGGGGGCAAGGCAGTTTAAGACCGGCGACGGTGGTTGACAGATCCAAAGCATGGTAAGCAGTTTCCGGCAGGCAGTTATGGACGAAATGTACATCATGAAAATCGGCACATGTCAGTTCTTCGCTGACAGCATGCTTTAGGTGCTCCCGTTTCCTTTCCTGCCGGCCCATGGCTATTTATCCCTATTGAAAAGATCCCCGAAAACATCTCCCAACGTCACACCCGTGCCGCTGTCCTGTGTTTGCGGCTGCGGGTGATATTCACGCTTCGGGCGGGGAGCGGCTTCACGCATGCTGAGGCTGACCCGCTTGGCTTCCGGGTTAATGTCAAGAATTTTAACTTTTACCACATCCCCCTGCTGCACTACATCGGTTGTTTGTTTGACATGATAGTTGGCCAGCTGGGAAATATGGACAAGGCCTTCCACACCGGAAATCAGTTCCACAAAAGCACCGAAATCAACAGTTCTGGTCACCTTGCCCTCGACAATGTCGCCGACTTTATACTTTTTGTCAATCTGTGTCCAGGGATCGGGCTGTGCCTGGCGCAGGGAAAGGCCGATCCGTTCACGCTCGGGGATGACTTCCGTGACTTTTACTTCCACTTCGTCTCCCACATTCAGCACATCACCCGGTGTGTCAATACGCTGCCAGGAGATTTCGGAAATATGAACCAGCCCGTCGATGCCGCCCACGTCAACAAAAGCGCCAAAGCTTGTCAGGCGTTTTACTGTCCCCCGGATAATCTGTCCGGGTTGCAGTGACTGAAGCACTTCCTGCTTCCTCTTTTCCGCTTCTTCCTCCAGGACCTGCTTGCGGGAAAGAATCAGTTTTTCCCTTTCTTTGCGCATTTCAATAATTTTAAAGCTGACTTCCTGGTTGAGAAACTCGCTGAAATCCGGGATATAGCGGATATCCACCAGTGAACCGGGCATAAAACCTTCATAACCGCACCCAAGGTCAATAACCATACCTGCCGGGACCGTTTCTTTCACTACACCTGTCAGGACTTTACCTTCATTAAAAGCGGCTTTCAACTCCGCCCATCTTTGCTTGCGCATCAGTTTTTTGTGGGAAAGAAGCACTCTGCCTTCCTGCTCATCAATATTTTTAATGGTAACTTCCACTTCCTGTCCCGGTTGCAGAACGGCAGAAACAGGCTGCCCGGCAGCCAATATAAGTTCCTGGCGGGGAAGCACTCCCTCGCTCTTATAGCCGATATCAATTAATGCTTCATCGTCAGACACCTGTACCACGGTGCCTTTCACCACATCCCCCTTGGCAAAATTTTTTACTGCCTGATCCATGGAGACATCTTCTGCCACGGGGGCCTCTTCCGCCGCGGGGGCCTCCTCCAACACGTTGGACTCTTCCACCACGGGGGGCTCTTCCACGGGGGTCTCCTCCACCGTCTGTTCCGTTACTTCCACTTTGTTGTTTTCGTTTTCCATCTTGCCAATAACCTCCTTTATCAACCAGTCGGGAGTTGAAGCACCGGCAGTAATCCCGACTGTCCTCACCCCTTGCAGTTGCGCGGTGTCCAGTTCAGTTGCTGCAGCAATTTCAATTGTTCTGGCTCCTGCAGCCCGGCAGATTTCCCCCAACTTGCGCGTATTGCTGCTGCTTTTGGAGCCGATGACAATCATTACATCTGCAACCTGTGCCAGTTTGCGGGCAGCTTCCTGCTGCAAAGCCGTCGCTTTACAAATGGTATTGTATATATTCACTACCGGTACTACCCTTTTTAGCTTCTCCACTATTTCTTCCAGAATACTTACCTGCTGCGTTGTCTGCGCCACAACTGCCACGGGGCGGCTGCGGTCAAGAGAGTGCAGTTTGGCAAGTTCACTGGAATTTTGGAGAACAAGCGGCCTGTCTTGGCCCCACCCAAGAACACCCTGAATCTCCGGGTGCTTGCTGTCACCGACAATAATCACCTGTTGGCCTTCCCGGACAAGCTGTGCCACCAGTTGTTGCAGTTTTTGCACAAAGGGGCAGGTGGCGTTGATCACAGTAAGTTTTTTTTCTTCCGCCCGGGCAAAAACTTCCGGCCGTTCTCCGTGGGAACGGATCAGCACCGTGGCACCGTCAGGGACAGCTTCCAGGCTGTCAACAAAAATGACTCCCTCTTCTGCCAATTTCTTTATCAGGCTTTCATTATGGGCAAGCGGCCCCAGGGCATAGACGGGACCTTTGGCGGCAGCCGCCCGTGCCAGGCGGACAGCCTGCCTTACACCGCCGCAAAAGCCTGCATTTTTCGCAACAATTATCTTCAGGGCATGCTCATCCTTTCTGCGACCGGTGCAGGCGAGCGATTTCTGCCATGATGCCGGCCGCCACTTCCTCCAGCTGTTCGCTTTTCACCTTGACGCCGTAATAATCCGGAAAAGTAAGCTGTTTGCCTATGACGACGCGCAGCGGCCGCAACAACCTGTAAGGGCCGCAAATGGCCACCGGAACAACAGGCGCCTCGCTTTTCACGGCCAAAAATCCTACTCCAGGCAGCGGCGGCAGCAGTTCTTTCGTTTTACTGCGTGTCCCTTCCGGAAAGATACCGACTCCCTGGCCGGAGACCAGGATGGATAAGGCAGTTTTAATTGCCCGGCGGTCAGCCGCCTGGCGCTTAACGGGAAAAGCATGGAGTCCTTTTACGACAATTCTTGATAGAGGCCGTTGAAAAAGCTCCTCTTTGGCCATAAAACGGACGACACGTCCGGTGAGGCAGCCGAGCAGAATTGGATCCATCCAGGATATATGGTTGGCACAAAGAATAAAAGGACCTTCCGACGGGATGTTCTCCCGTCCCTTAACCTGCCAGCGGAAAAAAACAGAAAAAATCAGCAGGAAAAGCCGCCGGACAAACCGGTAAAACATCTTTTCCCCTCCCAGGTTACGGGCCAGCCGCTATGTTGACAATGGCATCTACTACTTCCTCAACTGTCATGTTCGTTGTATCCAGATGCACGGCATCTTCGGCCGGTCGCAGCGGAGAGCATTCCCGCTCGGAATCAATCTTATCGCGTGCGGCTATTTCGGCAATCATCTGTTCCAAATCAAGTTTTTCACCCTTGGCTGTCAGTTCCGCCAGGCGGCGGCGTGCCCGCTCCTCCAGTGACGCCGTGAGAAAGATTTTTACTTCCGCATCCGGCATCACATTGGTACCTATGTCACGGCCGTCCATCACCACATTTCCGGCGCGGCCGATTGCTTTCTGCTTCTCTACCATCAGCACCCGCACTTCAGGACATTTGGCCACAATAGACACATGGCGGTTCACTTCCGGTGTGCGGATAGCTTCGGTAACATCTTCGCCGTCTACATAAATAATATTTTCGCCGTCCTTGCCGCTTTTAACCGCCAGATCAAGTGAAGCGGCAAGACGCTCCAGTTCCTTGTCGTCATGCAAGTTTACTTTCCGGCGCAAGGCAAACAGTGTTACGGCACGATACATGGCGCCCGTATCCAGATAAGCCAGCCCCAGGCGCTTGGCAACAGCACGGGCAGCAGTGCTTTTGCCTGCCCCGGCCGGGCCGTCGATGGCAATTCTCAGTTTCATACACCCCTTACAAAAAATAAACGACAAAAACAACACCCCTAGGTGTTGTCAGGAGTGAGGTCCTGCCGCAGCGAACGGGCTTCCCTCAAATAGATATGTTTCACCGCGGCTTGGCCCAGCTCTGTATTGACAAGCATTAAGACCCGGATGCACCTTGGGAGCGCTCCGGGCACTGCAATCTCCACCGTATCAAACAATGGTACATATGTCCAGCCGAGCTCGCGGGCGGCAGCAGCGGGAAAGGCAGCATTTAAATCGGGTGTTGCTGAAAAAATAATGCCGGCAATTTGCTCCGGTTTTATCTGATTGGCCTTTGCCATTTTAATGAGCAATTCCCTTGTTGCCTGCAAAATTTCGGCAGCACTGTTTTCCGCCACGGTAATGGCACCGCGTATCCCTCTCACAACGCAACGACCCACTATAACGTCCTCCCACCAAACTGCGCTTAACTTACATAATATCTTATTCTTTACTGTTTGGCAAGCCTTCCGCTTCTGCAAT
>LSQX01231556.1_pt2 | contig 10755 bp, 11 predicted proteins | sample 654561 | NCBI WGS metagenome assembly LSQX01 (sample SAMN04489861, study PRJNA283612) | anaerobic digester metagenome | isolation source: 4 biogas reactors fed with cattle manure at either 37C or 55C with and... | place: Denmark: Kongens Lyngby | collected 2014 | reverse complement strand
CGGCGAATGGCATACCATGGGGATGTACGGCCTGTAAGTGCAAATCCATCCGAAGCGATGGCATCCTGCCCTACTCTGGCGCGTTTCTGCCTCACCACGAAGGCTTCCGCTCCAGAGAGGCAAACATGTACTCACACATAGACCTCAATTGTCACTCGCGTATAGCAGTACGAGTGTGCTGTTGGTCCGATGCAGTTGCGAGCAGTCGGGTAAGAGACGGTGGCCCCAGCCTCCTCATATAGCACTGCACGATTGTGTACCGGCTGAGCTCTCTGCTATAACAGTTTCACACGATTTCATGGGCTCTGATACCAGGGCTGCCTCATACTTCGTGGACATGCCCCCCCACAGACGACGGCCTGCGGCGAATGGCATACCATGGGGATGCACTACCTGTAAGTGCAAATCCATCCGAAGCGATGGCATCCTGCCCTACTCTGACGTGTTTCTCTCGCGCTACGAAGGAATCCAAGCTTCTGTCGGCCAAGTATACACTCACGTCTCAGCGTGGTGCTGCAGTCTATCGTCTTATTCTCCCGTGTGTGAACAACCTGCGCACGGTACCGGAGGAAGATGTATGAGGGTATACGTGGTGACCGATCTGGAGGGCGTCGCCGGTGTATATCAGTGGGAAAACCGTGGCGATACAAGCCTGGAAAACCATGAGCGTCGCTGCCTCCAGCGGATATGGCTTGCTGAAGAGGTCAACGCCGCCGCACAGGGCTTCGTTGACGGCGGCGCACGTGAAGTCTGGGTCAACGACGGCCATGGTGCCGGCTACACTATGGATATCTCCCGCGTGAACCGTGGCATTCGTGTGTTTCACGGCGGGCAGCGACCGGACTACTGCACAGGGTTGGACGAAGAGTGCGCAGGATTGGCCAGTGTAGGCACCCATGCCATGGCCGGGACACGCTTTGGCAACCTGAGCCACACTATGGGAGGCTCCATCCGACGATACAGCCTCAACGGAATTGACGTCGGCGAAACCGGCTACCAGGCGTTTCTCGCCGGCCATTTCGGTGTACCCTTCATCTTCTGCGCCGGTGATGCCTACGCTTGCAAGGAGATGGAGGAGCTGGTGCCCGGATGCGTTACAGTCGCGGTCAAGGAGGGCCTCGGGACGCTATCTGCGCTCACGGTCCACCCCCTGAAGGCACGTGAGATGATCGCTGAAGGGGCTCAGGAAGCTATGCGTCGAGTGGGCGACATCAAACCGCTGCACCTCGACCCGCCCATCGTCTTCCGCTGCGAGTACTACCAGCCAACCCTCGATCCAGAGAACCCGCCACCGGGCAAACGAGTGCTCGATAGCCACACTTTCGAGATCGAAGCCGATGACATGGTGGATTTCATGAACAAGATGTACGGCTTTGACCCGAACTATCGCGCCATCTGGAAAACCGATGAAAAGCTGGCCGTCAGCCTTCTACCTGATCTGGAGGGATCGCTATGAAAGTATACCTGATGACTGACCTCGAAGGCGTCGCCGGTGTATATCAGTGGGAGAGCCGTGACGACGAAAGCCTGGAAAACCACGAGCGCCGCTCTCGGCAGCGCATATGGCTGGCAGAAGAGGTAAGCGCTGCAGTGGACGGGCTTTTCGCCGGTGGAGCCACTGAGGTCATCGTAAATGACGGCCACGGCGCAGGGTACACCATAGACCTGGAGCATCTTGATCCGCGCGCCACCGTAGTTCACGGCCAGCAGCGTCCGTTCTGGCTACCGTTTCTCGACGAAACTTGCGCAGCCACAGGGTTGATAGGCGCGCACGCCAAAGCAGGCACACCGAATGCTAACCTCTGTCATACCATGAACAGCAAAATACGTGACTGGCGCTTCAACGATATCTCTATGGGCGAACTGGGCTTGCAGGCAGCAATCGCAGGACACTACGGGGTGCCGTTCACACTATGCACCGGTGATGCCCATGCCTGCCTGGAGGCAGAAGAGCTGATACCAGGGGTAGTCACTGCACCGGTCAAATTCGGCACGAGCAGGCTGTCGGCGTTGACGTTGTCGCGCGAGGAAGCGTGCGATCGGATACGCGAAGCAGCGATGAAGTCTATGGCCGCCATAACCGAAGTGCAACCTCTGCGTCTGGAGAGGCCCGTGCATTTCCGTGATGAGCGCGTCAATGCCGCCTTCGATGAAGAACAGCCCGGCGAGTATACTGTGATTGATGCACATACTCGTGAGATGGAAGCCGACGATATCATAGAGCTGATGTACAGGATATACAACTATCCGCGCGACTGGCAGCCGCTGAATTTTGAGCCCGCGTGGAAGAGAGAACACTGAATCGCAAGCCTGGAAGTGGGTGTCGCTCATCTACATTACGTACCGTCCCTATGAATGCAAACCATGTTCTGCCCATCGCCCCATATATGCTGAGGCCCTCTCTGAAGTGCAGCACATGAGGAGGTTTGCGTATGGAATTGTGTTGATGCTACTGTGCGCAGCTCTGGCACTCGGGATGTCACCAGCGCCCGTGGAAGCTCAAACAGTCAACTTCGCTGACAGCAATCTGGAAGTGGCTATTCGTGAAGCCATCGGCAAACCCACAGGAACTATAGATGGCTCTGACCTGCAAGACCTAACCGAATTACAAGCCACCAACCGCGGTATAAGCGACCTGTCGGGCATCCAACACTGTATCAACCTGCAGCAGCTATGGCTGGGGGGCAACCAGATTGTCAGCCTCCAACCACTCTCCAGTTTGACGGCTCTTCAACACCTGTACCTCTGGGACAACCTCATCAGCAGCCTCACACCCCTATCCGGGCTGGGCAACCTCACGATCCTCGACGTGGCACAAAACCACCTGGACAGTCTGCAGCCACTGATGAGCCTCACATCTCTGAGCGAACTGGGATTGGAACACAACCTCATATCGGACCTGCAACCACTAGCTGCCCTGAGTAGACTGCAGATGCTGGGCCTGAGCTTCAACGCCATCACCGACCTGGCACCACTGGCAGGGCTGACGGAGCTGCACTACCTAAGCCTGTGGTCGAACGACATAGTCCACCTGCAGCCGCTGGCAAACCTGGCCAACCTACGCTTTCTTGACATCTCGGCCAACAGTATCTCTGATCTACTGCCGCTGGCGGGCTTACCCTTGCTCCAGTATCTGTACGCCGCACAGAATTCGGTCAGCGATCTTTCGCCGCTGTCAGGTCTGCATAGTCTTGACCAGATAGACCTGGGACACAATATGATTGCCGATCCGAGTCATCTAGTTGCCAACTCCGGTCTCGATGTCGACGATGTGGTGATACTTGACAGAAACTGGTTGGTGCTGGGCACCGACACGTCGGCTGGCATAGCTGTCCAGGCCTTGCGGGACAGGGGCGTAAAAGTGTGGTGCGATGATCAGTTAGCGCCACAACCGCCTTCCACACCGATCGCCCTCACGGCAGCAATCGCTGCCACAGGCCATGTGACGCTTAGCTGGACCGACGCGTCTGTAGACGAACACGGCTTCAGATTGCAGCGACGCAGCCAGAACGCGGATGGTTCGTGGCCTGCACAGTGGACGTCAATCGCAAGCCTGTCCGCCAATCAACAGACTTACAGTGACGAAACGCTCACCGCCAAAGCCAGCTACCAGTATCGTGTTCAAGCCTTCAACCCCGCCGGCTCCAGCTACTGGGCGACTTCACAGAGCCTGACCGTCACCCCACCGATCCCCACCCCTCCAAGCCATATGACGATATGGCCGGTAGAGGATGAATCCGCTTTGAGAGTCACGTGGCAAGATAACTCCAGCAACGAGACTAGCTTCAAGGTCGAACGGCGTCGCTGGTTGCCAGAGGGAGCCTGGTCAGACTGGGAACTGCGGCTGTGGACTGCGCCTAACTTCACCGCCTTCACCGACAAAGAAATCCCAATCGGCTCGTCATACCAATATCGGGTGCGTGCAGTGAATTCTGTGGGACCGTCAGAGTGGACTATTTCTACCGGCGTGCGCTGTGAACCGACACCGTTGTGGCCCGTGAACCTGAACGCGTTTCAAAGCGATCCTACCGATGGCGTGCAACTGACATGGCACGACAAATCCAACTATGAAACTGGCTTCGAGATCCATAGGCGCAGGCAGATGGACGGCCCCACCTGGGGTGACTGGGAGGCAGTGGGGTGGCCATCAGCCAACACTGAACAGTGGGACGACCTGACCACACCACAGCATGGGGTCTATGAGTACCGGATACGTGCCGTGAACGATCATGGGGCGTCAGAGTGGTCGCCTTCGGCTATGGTATCGGCTCTGGCACGCCCCCCGCGCGCGCCGAGCAGTGTGGAGCTGCAGGCAGTGGATAACTCTACTGCAATTCGCGTCACGTGGCATGACAGTTCAGACAATGAAACAGGCTTCATGCTATCGCGGCGGCGATGGCTACCTACGGAACGATGGTCAGATTGGGAAGCGCAACAGTCCACTGATGCGGACGTCACCAGCTTCATAGATAACCAAATCTCAATCGGTTCTTCGTATCAGTATCGGGTGCGTGCGGTCAACCATGTCGGAGCCTCCGAATGGACGGTCTCCGCTGCTGCCGTGCGCTGTGAGCCAACCCCGCTGTGGCCGGTAGACCTGCATGCCGAAGGCCGCAACTTCGGAGCCGACATCCTGCTAACCTGGCGCTCCAAGTCGGACAAAGAGACCTACCTGAAGGTAGAGCGTCGTCGCCAACTGGGACAGGTGGGTGTATGGTCCGACTGGCAAACCATAGTATGGATGGCCGGAGGCGTCACTCAGCATCTGGACGATAGCGTGCCTGGCGACGGCAAATATCAGTACCGAGTGCGGGTCTTCAATCAGACCGGCCCGTCAGAGTACTCTCTGCCGGTCACAGTCTGGAGGCTGGCGGTGAACCCGACAGCGCTCAGCGTCGCAAGTGTGACCGCCCAGCAGTCCGGACGGCATATGTCCGTGGTATACACACTCAGCGCGACGGCACACGTGACCCTTGATATGCGCAACATCGCGGGGCGACTGGTTGCCTCACTCGACTGCGGCCAGCAGTCCGCGGGCACTCACTCGGCAGCATGGAACCTGCGCAACACATCTGGAGCTGCGGTTCCTCCCGGACTATACGTTTGCACCCTGACCGCGCGCCGTACAGACGGCTCACAGGCGACTGTGGTCACAAGCGTAGCAGTTCAACGTTGAGGCATCAGCCAAAAAAACACAGGAACACAGAAGCACAGGGGCCACGCAGTAAGCTGCACTGGCACGCGCAGATACCATCAGTAACCGAGTTCGATTGCGACCTCTGCGATGGCCTCCTCGATGATGTCCATGCCCCTGGCGGCAACCGCCCGATCCATAACAATCGGCGGCGACATGCGCAGTATATGGCCCGCCGGCACCCATGCCAGGCCCTTCTGGAAAGCACGCTGATAGACCAGCTTTCCTGCCTCCGGGAAGGGCTCCTTGGTGTCTCTATCCTTGACCAGCTCAACTCCGGCAAGGCAGCCCTTCACCCGTACATCTCCGATGATCGGGTGTGCCTGCTTCATGGTCTCCATGCGGTCTGCGAAGTACTCACCCAAATCCAGCGCGTTCTCCAGCAGCCCCTCCTCCTCGATGACCTGGATGCTTGCCAGAGCCGCAGCGCAGGCCATGGGATTGCCGCCGTAACTTGTGGAAGCGGAGATCGCGTCTATGGCGTCACGATACTTTTCCGACACCATCATGGCTGTGACCGGGAAGCCGTTGCCGAAGCCCTTGCCCAGAGTCACCACATCTGGCGCAGTGTCGTAGTGCTCCATGCAGAAGTATTTCCCCGTGCGCCCCATGCTGGTGAGCACCTCGTCTGCCATGAGCAGGATGTCTCGCTCATCACAGAACTGGCGCAGCTTCGGGAAGAAGTCTTCCGGAGGAAACACCGATCCGGCCCAGCCCTGCACAGGTTCGAGTACAAAAGCAGCCACTTCGCCGGTCGTGGCACACTCGATGAATTGGTCGTAGAGAGCCAGATAGGCGTCGGTGTCTATGCTGCCATCCTCACGCGTAAACAGTGGCCGATATGGATCCGGGCGGGGCACCATGTAGAAGCCCTGGCTGCGTCCGGCACCAGAGGCCGGGGTCATCTTGCCCAGGCTGACTGCATGGCCGGTTTTGCCGTGGAAATCCATGAAGCATGAGATGAACTCGCTTTTTCCCGTGGCAGCCCGACACACACGCAAACCGGCTTCGACAGCCGTGGTACCACTGTCGTACAGTTGTATGCCTGTCAAGTTCCAGGGCTGGATCTGTGCCATCTTCTCCAGTAGCTCGACTTTCACCGGAGTGTTGAAGTCATGGCAGTTCATCAGCGTCTGGGCTGCTTCTGCTACGGCCTCACTAACTTTCGGGTGACAGTGTCCAAGTGTGGTCACATATATGCCACTGGAAAAGTCCAGGTATACGTTGCCATCAACATCAGTCAGCGTGACCCCGTGCCCCCGCGCAAAGACCACCGGGCACAGGCGGACCTGGCTGGAGTAGCCTACCATGTGGCTCATACCGCGCCTGTTGTACTGCTCTGATGTCGGCCCAGGCACAGTCTCAGTTACTAGCTGCGGAATCTCCGTGGGCTCAATGCGGGCCCAGTCTGAACGCGAAGTGGTCATGGGTAATGCCTCCTAAAGGCAGATGATGCACCAGCTACCGGATACTCGTTCAGTGTGGCACGCCCCTCATATACTGTCAAGTCAGCCAGGTTTCGGGAAGCGTCGAACCACCGATTCTGTCATGCCCAAGTAGCAGGCCCCGAAGCTGTAACCTCAGCTTCGGGGCCTATGATTGGCAAAGCCGCTTTATCTTCTAGCGTTTATTCGTCCAGCGGCTCGAACTCGTCTTTTCCTACTCCACACTCTGGACACACCCAGTCATCAGGCAGGTCTTCAAATGCGGTTCCGGGTTCCACACCGGCATCAGGGTCGCCCTCAGCCGGATCGTAGATGTATCCACATACTATGCACTCGTACTTTTTCATTTCACGTTCTCCACGTGTCAGTTCAGATACGTTGCTACTCTCCGTGGCAGCACTTTTTGAAGCAGAGGAACCAGTCGAGACAGTAGTAGCCTTCATCTTCCTGGCTTGCAACGCGCTCTTCGGCAAGGCCGCAAGTACCGGGCGGCGGGATGATGACATCTTCGCCCAGTTCCCAGTTGGCAGGTGTAGCAACACCGTGCTCGTCACTGTGCTGCATGGCGATCAACAAGCGCTTGATCTCTTCCATGTTCCGGCCGTTGGCCATCGGGTAGTACAGGATAGCCCGTACGATGCCCTCGGGGTCCATGATGAATACGGCTCGAACAGCCTGGGTTGTGCTGGCTGCCGGCTGCAGCATGCCAAAAGCCTTGGAGACCTCCATGGTCAAGTCCTCGATGACCGGGAACTTGATTTCGAGGTTCTTCATGCCCTTGTATTCGATCTTCTCTTTGATGGTGCGCAGCCAGGCGATGTGGCTGAAGAGACTGTCGATGGAGAGACCGAGCAGCTCGGCGTTGAGGCTCTCGAACTCTTCCTGCATGCTGGCAAAAGCCATGAACTCAGTCGTGCAGACAGGGGTGAAGTCTGCCGGGTGTGAGAAAAAGATGACCCACTTGCCTTCATAGTCCTTGGGGAAGTTGATAACGCCTTGCGTGGTCACGGCCTCAAACGTTGGAGCTTTTTCACCGATCAACGGCATTTTTGCAGTTTCTTCCGTACACATAGTGTAACACTCTCCCTTTCTTGGTAATGGTACATCTAATTGTCGGACTCAACTCAGCATATGTCAAGTGCAATTGGTCACATACCGCAGCGAAGCAGTGGCCTATCGATTTTCTGCACTCCCATCCAAATCAGAATGATTACTGATTAGGAATTGCTACTAATTATTCCACAGGTTTTCCGCTTTGTCAAGCACTTCGCGGGACTTTTACCAGAGGCTTTCCATAGGCACTATCTCGTTTTCCTAGTCTGCATCATCGCTGGCAACCAGTAGAGGTTCCCGAGCCCCTAGATCGCGATCCATCATCAACATTCCGTTGCCGCTGTCGCTCACCATCCTGAGTTTGCCGACCACTTCATCTGCAGTGGCTTCCTCTTCTACCTGCTCGTCAACAAACCACTGCAGAAAACTGCGGGTAGCGTGATCCCTGAGCTCTTCGGCCAGGTCTACCAGGCTGTTTATTCGGCCGGTTACATACTTTTCATGCTCGTAGGCATCTTCAAACGCGCTGAGTACGTTGTCCCAACTTGTCGCAGGCGCGTCCACCTGAGCCAGTAGAACGGCGCCGCCACGCTGTATCAGATAGTCGTACAGCTTCATGGCGTGGATCAGCTCTTCCTGGGCCTGAACTCGCATCCACTGTGCAAATCCGTTGAAGTTCTTGGAGCTGAGGTCGGCTGCCATGGCCAGGTACAGATACGAGGAGTACAGCTCTGCATTGATCTGATCGTTCAGGGCATCTGCCATCTTGCTGTCTATCATGTTCATCTCCCTCACTTGTAGCTTCATGTTTTTCGTGCGTGGGTGTACCGCGTGGCTATACCAGCGTAGGTACACCGGCATAACTGACAACTGCACCACCCGGATACTGCATTGATGACGCAATTGTCACGTACATGTTCACTACGGGTGCGAGAATTGTTGACCAGGGCTTTGGCCTGGCACCGCGCCCCTCACCTGCCTCGCCCACCTACTGCTGACAGCAGAGACAAAGCATGACGCTCCATCCGCATGGCTTCGTCGAGCAACTCGGCCCACACTGCCCGCTCTTCGGCACTCTCCAGCAACAGAGAGCCATGCTCCGTGTACCACAGTGGATCGCGTGCCTCCAGGATGTCTACTATCTGCAGATACGTATCAGAAACCTGCAGCAGCCCGGCTTCATCCGGCTCATCCTCGGAAAGCATCTGCAGAAAATCGGCAGCAGCCGTTCGAGCATCAAGCAACACTTCGACCATCCACTCGTGGCGGCGGAAGACTGAGAGGCTTTGTTGCGGTTCGGCGATAGCAGATTTGCTGCGCATCAATTCCATCCAGCGATGATACTGCGGAATAGGATCACGCTGTGAATCCGGCAGTATTGCAGCGGCACTCAGCCCATCCCGGCGTACCTGCGCCAGATCGGGCTCGCAAGTCTGCGGGCCCAGAGACAGTAGCAAACGACAGGCTCCGATAGCCTCCTCTAGAATTGGTCTGCTGTCGAAGTGATAACCCCACCACTTTTCGCGATCCGCGGACTGTCCGCAGATAAGCGCCCAATCACGGCTCTCTTCACCCCACCCCAGCGCCAGTAGAGGTCTGCCCCCACGCAATTCACCTTCCACCACTTCGGTAGCATCAGGCCCGGCATGGAGTCTTGCGCGTCCGAAGCCCAGCCGCTCCAGCACCGGAACCACTCGATACCACCGGTCTTCCTTCGTCGAGTCCAATGAAAGCCGATCATCCACCCGAAGCATGAAGGCAGCGTTTGTCAGCCCCATCAATTCAGCGTAACCGGGCGACACTGAGCACAGCTGCAATGCCGAATCGAGGCAGTCTGCCAGGCCGCAGGCCCGACCGCGCTTGCACGGCAACACATCGGCCGGCACATCGATAAGCAAACGGGCAGCAGCATGTCTCGAACCGCTGAACAGGCGTCTTGCTCGCACTACTTCACTTCCCACACATGGTAACTCATCGGGCATGTACACAGGAGCGTCAAGCCACAGGCCAGTGCTAAGCTGCGTGGCGCCTACAATCCCAGCTCATCGCTGACCCCCTGCATCGCACCCAACACGGTCTCGATATGCTCGTCCAGGCTCAAACCCATCTCTTCGGCGCCTATCGTGATGGACTCGCGGTCCACTGCAGCCGCAAATGCCCTGTCCTTCATCTTCTTTTTCACCGACTTGACCTTCACGCTCGCCAGTTTTTTGTCGGGCTGCACAAGAGCGCAGGCTGTGATGAGGCCGGTGAGCTCGTCCACCGCGTGGATTGCGCGCTTGAGCGGCGTATCCTCGCACCATCCCGGTGTGAGCAGCGTGGGCCAGCACACCATCTATCACTTCCTGAGGCCACCCTCGAGCCTTCAGGATTTCAACGCCTCTAAACGGATGGTCTTCCAAGTCCGGGTACAGTTCATAATCGAAATCGTGCAGCAGGCCGACTACGCCCCACACCTCTTCGTTTTCATCCAGCATCGCGGCATAGGCTCGCATTGCCGCCTCAACCGCGAGGGCATGCTTGATGAGGTTGGGGCTCTCGGTATGCTCGGTCAGCACCTGCATAGCGTTATCACGTGTCACGCTGTCACCTCCGTAAGTCTGAGGCAGTACTGAGGCAAGTTTACAGTCTCTGCGAGTAGAGTTTCGTGGGAGAAGAGTGCTACACCTGCCATCATGTGGCACATGTTTTTGTGCACCCGGACACATACGAGAGCCTGCAGGCAGTGTAGTCACGGTGTATGCGGCATGACCGCCGATACTCACAACCTGGCTGCAGATCTGTCCGGGTTTCGTTGCAGGATGCGAGACGCGGTCTTCGAGGGCGGTTTCAGACGACAGTGCAGAGTCATGGGCCGAGGTGTGTCACCAACCAGAGGATGGCCACGATAGGCCAGTCATGACTGAATGCACGGTGACAAAATCTCACATCGCCTGGACCCTGGCAGCCAACGCACGATGCAAGCAGCAGGATCACAAGTGGTATATCACAGTAAGCGAGATGGTGCCGGAGCCCGGACTCGAACCGGGACGTCCCGAAGGACTTGGGATTTTAAGTCCCATG
>LSQX01093812.1_pt3 | contig 10756 bp, 7 predicted proteins | sample 654561 | NCBI WGS metagenome assembly LSQX01 (sample SAMN04489861, study PRJNA283612) | anaerobic digester metagenome | isolation source: 4 biogas reactors fed with cattle manure at either 37C or 55C with and... | place: Denmark: Kongens Lyngby | collected 2014 | reverse complement strand
GTTCAATGGACCGTTTCCGCAGTCGTTGGCGAAGACAGCGCGCAAAAGGATCGTTGCACGTTTCTTGGAGATCAGCCACGCGAAGGCGCGATGGGTCAAGGCGATTGCCTGTCGCCATCGATGAGATGATGGGAATGCCGCGTTCAACGGCAGTGGTGATGAGATCGATTTTCGCTTGCATCAAGTCAATGGCATCGACGATATAGTCGATATGCCCGCAACGGTCTAACAAGAGAGCGGCGTTGCCTGGCGCAAAGCATTCTCTTAGGCAGGTGACTGCGATGTTCGGATTGATGTCTTTGACGCGCGCGGCGGCAACATGGCATTTGGGTTGTCCGATCGTGCTCTCCAACGCGTAGAGTTGGCGGTTCAAATTCGACGGTGTAATCACATCAAAGTCAATCAGGATGAGATGACCGACTCCTGCCCGCGCTAAGGCTTCGACAGCCCAGGATCCAACACCTCCGAGGCCGGCAATAAGTACAGATGCAGTCTCAAGGCGCTCCATGGCGCCATCTGGTAACAGTGACCGAGTTCGGTCGTGCCGATCTTCCATAATCATGTCTCTCCCGTTCCACTCAATGTGCTGCCAAGCACTTGCCACTAGTTTACAATACACCGAAGTGCGCTGCATGGCGTCTATCAACGGATTTACAGGCACAAAAAAACGATCATCATGGTATCATTACAGGTGGTCTGCTTTGCTGTGAATGTGTCTTGTACAGATCGCATGACGCCAGACTGGGGACAGAGACGCGTCCTGTTCCGGTAAACAAAAACTACGATACGTAAATAATACATAAAAGTATGGAGTTGTCATGAAAAAAGTGGATGTTGCTATCATCGGAGCTGGTCTAGCCGGGATCTTCGCGGCGTACGAGCTCGTATCGGAACGCCCCGATTTGAAAATCTTGCTGCTCGAGCAGGGCGATCCGATCGCGAAGCGTGAGTGCCCGATTTTGCAAGGCAAAGTGAAGTCATGCATTAACTGCAAGCCATGCGCTGTGATGCGAGGGTTTGGAGGTGCAGGCGCGTTTTCGGATGGGAAATTCAATTTCACAACTGAATTTGGCGGTTGGCTGACCGACTATCTGGAAGCTAGCGTGGTGCTCTCTCTGATCGATGAAGTCAACGCGGTGAACAAGAAATTCGGCGCGTCCAATACAGTCTATTCGACGGAGACACCTGAAGGCGAGGCGATCCGACGCCGCGCGCTTTCGCACGACATTCATCTTCTCAACGCGCGTTGCATGCATCTGGGAACAGAGAATAACCGAAAAATTCTAGAGCGGCTTTACGAATGGTTGAATGAGCATGTCGAGCTTTCATGCAACACACATGTTTCACAGATTATTCCCATGAAGGCAGGCGAACCCGTCCACCACCTGAACGGCATCATTCCTGACTCTTATGAGCTTGAGACATCAAAAGGTCGCGTGGCATGCGATATCTTGATCGCGGCTCCGGGCCGGTCGGGCGCGGAGTGGTTTAGCGATATGTGCACTGAATTGCATTTGCCCCTGATCAACAATCAGGTAGACATCGGTGTTCGGGTTGAGTTGCCGGCATTGGTATTCAAAGATATCACCGACGTCATGTATGAAGCCAAACTCAAATACATGACGCGCGGCTACAATGACATTGTCCGCACATTCTGCATGAACCCATACGGCTACGTTGTCACAGAAAACACTGATGGGATCATCACAGTCAACGGTCACAGCTTCGATGATCCGGCGCTCAGGAGTGAAAATACGAACTTCGCGCTGCTCGTCAGCAATCGGTTTACGGAACCGTTTAAAGAACCTTACCGTTATGGCAAGCACATCGCGTCACTTTCGAATATGCTCGGGGGGGGTGTCATGGTGCAGCGCCTCGGAGATCTCAAGAATGGACGCCGAACCAACGAGCACCGTATGTCAAAGAGTTTCGTGCGTCCTACGCTCGAGGCGACGCCGGGAGATCTCAGCCTTGTCCTGCCCAAGCGCCACCTTGACAATATTCTCGAGATGCTCGAGGTGCTTGATCGTCTCGCGCCGGGCACAGCTAATACAGATACGCTCCTCTACGGAGTGGAAGTTAAGTTCTACAGCGCGCGACTCGAATTGACGAATGAATTTGAAACAGGGTTGAGGAACTTCTTTGCGATCGGCGACGGAGCCGGCATTACACGCGGCCTATCGCAGGCAGGCGCCAGCGGTCTTCACGCCGCCCGCGCGGTACTCAAACGATTGAATGGTAACGGCTGACACTTGGTAGTGATTTAACCCTGATTTCATGGAGAATCACTCTGAATCTCGATCGTTGCGTGTGGTAATATAATTGATAACTAAGTACGTAAGAGTGTGTCGATTTTGACTATATTAATGGACTTGCGACACTTTCAACCGGTCGAGGGAACTCTAAGGTTTTGACCGGGTGATGACACAATACGATTTGAGACAAAACGGGAGAAAAGGAGAATACTATGGGCTTACTGAAAGCAGCAGGTGGTGCCATCGGCGGCGTAATGGCCGATCAATGGCGCGAATATTTCTACAGTGATTCGCTGGCAGACAGCGTCATTGTTCAAAAAGGTCAAAAGCGCACATCCGGCCGTAGCAGCAACGTTAAGGGTGAGGACAATATCATCTCGAACGGCTCGGTGATCGCGGTCAACAATGGTCAGTGCATGATCATTGTCGAACAAGGAAAAGTCGTTGATTTCAGCGCGGAGCCAGGCGAGTTCATCTACGACACGTCCACTGAACCGTCGCTGTTCTATGGACCTCTTGGCAAAAATATTGTCGGAACATTCAAACGGATCGGTTACCGCTTTACTATGGGCGGCGACACGGGCAAAGATCAGCGTGTCTATTACTTCAACATGAAGGAAATGATGAACAACCGGTTTGGAACAGCCAACGCCATTCCTTTCCGCGTCGTTGACACGAACATCGGTCTTGATATTGATCTTGCCATCAAGGCTTTTGGAGAGTATTCCTACAAAATTGAAGACCCACTTTTGTTCTACACAAACGTGTCTGGCAACGTTGATGAACCCTACACGCGCGATCGTATGGACGACCAGCTACGCGCCGAACTGATGAATGCGCTGCAACCCGCGTTCGCGAAAATTTCCGCTATGGGAATTCGCTACAGCGCACTTCCCGGCCATACAGAAGAGATCGCCCAGGCATTGAACGAAGTATTGTCCGAGAAATGGCGTAACCTCCGCGGTATCGTCGTTGTTTCGGTTGGCATTCAGTCGATCAAAGCGTCGGAAGAGGACGAGTTGTTGATCAAGGAGCTCCAGAAGAGCGCAGTATTCCGTGATCCCACTATGGCAGCAGCCGGACTTGTCGGCGCGCAGGCAGACGCGATGCGTTCAGCGGCATCCAATGAAGGCGCCGGAGCTTTCATGGCTTTTGCGGGTATGAACATGGCCCAGATGGCAGGCGGTGGTCAGGCGAACACACTGTTCCAGCAAGGCGCGCAACAGCAACCGGCTCAAGGCGCAGCCGCGCCTGTGGCAGGTGTATTGAGTACCACTGAATTGCCTGTCTGGAAATGCAATGAGTGCGGTAAGGAAGACAACACAGGAAAGTTCTGCGCTAATTGCGGAAGCCCAAAACCGGAAGTTTCGGAATGGGTCTGTGAGTGCGGCACAACGAACACAGGGAAATTCTGTCAAAGCTGTGGCAAGCCAAGGCCTGTCGTCGAGCATTACCAATGCGATAAATGCGGCTGGGAACCTGAAGATGGGTCGAGTGTTCCGAAATTCTGTCCGGAGTGTGGCGATGTATTCGATGAGAACGACGGGAAAAAAGACGAGTAATCGCCGATGTCATAAGTTGTAAACGCACAGCGTTACTGCCAGTTTAGTAATCTGTTAAAGGGAATGCCCCGCGCTTCTGAGAAGAGGCCGGGGCATTCTTTTTTATTTCCTATTTTCGGAAAGCGGAATATCGCGCAAATAACCAAAGTCGGGGTGACGGATTTTGTCGCCCGGCGAGTTCGTCTGTTCATCGACCAGCTCTGTGGTTTGGCTTTCGAGAAGATCGATATAGTGGACGATCGTGGCCGCAACACTGGTGGGACGGTCGCCGTACTGGCCGTGGTGGCCCGCGATCACAGACTGTGTCTGGCGGTAGAAATTCTCGTCATAGCGCGACAAAATTTCATCTCGGATCTCTGTCAGGAATTCAATGCCGCGGACGCGGTGATTCGCGAACCAGAATTCAGCGACGTCAAGATCACGGTACTCAAAGATTTTGCCGACATCGTGCATGAAAATTGAGAATGTCAGAAGGTCCGCGCTGGCTTTGAGTGCCGGATTGTTCTCAAGGATCGCCATGAGGATTCGGAGCATCTTGAATGTGTGATTGGCAAGTCCGCCGATGATGTTGTCGTGGTGGCGTATGGCGGCGCCTTCGATTAGAAAGCGTCCCTCCAGCGAGGGGTGATCGATCGCCAGGCTGATGAGATCCCAGCATTTATCTGCTACGCCAAGTGCGCTGAGGCGTGTCTGGATATCGGCCAGTTGATCCAGCAGCACTGTGGGCGGAATACCGCCCAGAAAATCGTGATGTGTAACCTCATTGCCCGGGTAGACATCAATACTTCTTACCGTGAGATAGGGACCGTTAAAGTCTGAGCCCACCGTATCGGCAACATAGATTCCGGTGCCATACTCAATCACAATGTCATAGATGCCTTTATCCCAAATACGAAAGGGGACTGTGCGTCCTTCAAGATAAAAATTGCCGAACATGAAATCATCACGCTTCCCGGAACGCAGGTCGGGCTTGCTATTAATAAATACGAGGCCGCGAGAAACGCGCCCTCGTTCAATCGCTTGTGTCAAATCTAGTATTTCCATAGAGAACTCCTTTTGCTTATCATATCATCTTATCCACAATCGTATAGGCGGATAGGTGTTCAGGATCCGGTGTCGACCGGCCGCGTTTGACTGCCCCGGTAGCCGACGTATCCGCCTCGATTTATGTAACCCGTGAGTGTATAGGCGCGATTTAGCCGGTTTCGCTTGCGTTAGAGATCAATAAAACCTATGATGTCTGTTGCGTGTTCATTTCTATATCGATAAAAGGTCTATACAAACCGACTATTGGCACTTTCCCGAGAATAGATTAATAGCAAACTACAGACGAGATCGTTTGGTGCGCCTCCCGACCCGGGCAAAAGCCGAGATGGGGATGGCGTGTTATCGCTGTGAAAATAAGAGCACCAGATCTAGTAGAACAAGGAAAGAGAAATAGAAAACATATGCAATTTAAACAGTTAAATATTATCCCGGAAATACTGAAGGCGTTGGAGCAGGAAAATTATTCCATACCGACACCCATACAGGAAAAGGCAATTCCAATCATTTTGGGCGGCAGAGATATGCTGGGCTGTGCCCAGACGGGAACCGGCAAAACCGCTGCCTTTGCTATACCGACACTGCAGCTGCTGAGAAAAACGCAACAATCAACATCCCGGACACGAATGATCGGGGCCCTCATTTTGACGCCGACCAGAGAGCTGGCCATTCAGATATATGAAAGTACCCGCGCCTATGGTGTGTATACCGGCCTGGAATCGTGTGTTGTTTATGGCGGTGTGTCGCAGAAACCACAGGAAGAAAATTTAAAGCGAGGGGTAGACATACTCGTGGCCACACCGGGACGACTGCTTGATTTAATCAACCAGAAGCTGATTGATTTACGACAGATTAAAATCCTGATTCTCGACGAAGCGGACCGTATGCTCGACATGGGATTTATTCACGACGTTCGAAAAATCACAGCCTACACACCGGAAGACAAGCAGACGCTGCTTTTTTCGGCGACGATGCCTGAAGACATTGCCAAGTTATCGAGAGATTTGTTAAAAAATCCTGCCAGAGTCGATATCACGCCCGTGTCATCGACCGTGGAATCCACAGAGCAATATATGTACTACGTCGATAAGGCCAATAAGAAGCACCTGCTCACACACCTCCTTCAGGGAGACTCAATTGATTCCGCCCTGGTGTTTACGAGAACCAAACACGGCGCGAACAGCGTCGTCAAGCATTTGCTGCAAAATGATGTGGAAGCACAGGCGATCCACGGCAATAAGTCACAAAGAGCGCGCCAAAACGCCTTGAACGACTTTAAGAACGGCAATCTCCGTGTCCTTGTTGCCACCGATATCGCATCCAGAGGGATCGACATCGAGGAATTGTCTCATGTGATCAACTTTGACCTGCCGGAAATTCCTGAAACGTATGTCCACCGCATAGGACGTACAGGACGGGCAGGCCTTTCAGGGATAGCGATTTCTTTTTGCAACTTCGATGAGAAAAGTCTTCTGCCCAACATTGAAAAATTGATTGACAAGCAGCTCGTTGAAATCGAAAACCATCCATTCCCCCTTATGGACAACTTTCCGGCAGTCAAGGCGGTGAGGCCGGCGAGAAATAGCTCAGCAAACAGCTCTTCTTCCCGGGCGGGAAAATCAGCTGGTAAAACGCGTCAATCCAGGCCGGATGGCAGTGTGAACAGAAAACGGACATCCTATAATCGTGAGCGCACACGCACAGCAAAGAGCTGGGCTGGTCAGCCAAGAAAATGACGTTGACAGCATTTATGTTCAACACATCGTGTCGTTAGAAATACTCGCGACTCTGCTTGTTCGCGGTCGCCGTAATTATTGAAGACACGTTTAGCAGATCGCCTGCGCTAAAGATCCGACGCCGAAGAGGACAGGACGCTTTGCGTGACCCTGCCCCGCTTGACTTCAAAGATAGCGTCATACAAACTGGCTGTATCGCGGAAAATGACGTGACTTACCGAGACAACCGTCACATTCTCCAGTCGCAGGAGCGTTTGCTCAATGCTTCGCGCGACATCCTCATCAAGACTTGCAAATGCTTCGTCAAGAAGCAGGAGATCCGCGTCCGCGATCAGACCACGGGCGATCGCGATGCGTGCGCGTTCTCCGCCCGAGAGATTCTTGCCGTTATCGAGGACGACATAGTCAAGGCCGCCGGGGAGCGTGTCGAGAAAACCCGAAAGCCCTGCCGCCGAGGCCGCTTCCAGGATTGCTCTGTCTTCATAAGGTTTGTAAAGTGTCAGATTGTTTCGCAACGTGTCCTCAAATAGGAAGACGTGCTGCTCAACATTGGCCAGGTGTTCGTAATAAGACTCCCGCCTGATGGATCGCAAATCCTGGTCGTCGATCATGACGGCGCCCTCATCGGGATTGAAGTACTTTCGAATCAGCCGCAGTACGGTCGACTTGCCGCCGCCTGACGGACCGGTGAGCATATATTTTCCGCCGCGCTGCATTGCAAATGACGCATCGTTTAGTACCTGGTTTTCGTCATAGGCGAAAGAAACTTTATCGAAGACGAGTTCGCCCTTGAGCCGGGCAAAGGATTGTACTTCAAGTTCATTTTCCGTTCCCTTGTTCTCAAGCGCTTGTTCCATCCGGAGAAATACGGGGCGCTCCGACGCGATCATCGGGAGACGTTCTGATACGTTGGCGAAAGCGTTCATAATGGAGCCGTAGCCGCTGATCACAAGAATAATCCCACCTATCGTGATAATCCCGGACCGGGCCGTAAACATGGCGGCGACTAGCAACACAGCGATCAAAAGCGAGAAGATTGCGCTGTTTCTTACATAGACAACCGACTCTGCTTTATCCAATTCAAACCGCTTTTGCTGAACGCCGATGCTTTTCTCGTCGAAATCCTCATTGATTTTCTTTTCCAGGTTGTTGTTGCGAATGATGCGGAACGCAGAGAGAACTTCACGGATGTAGATGGTGTACTGTTTTAAAAAATCGGACCGTTCCCCCTCATGTTTTTCAAGTCCGCGGCCTGAACGGAGCGCAATAAACGAGACAAAGGCGCCGGGTATAAGCGCGAGCACTGCTACGATCCAGTTGACGCTGAAAAGGATGATAGCTCCTCCCAGGGCGCCGATGAACTGTCGTAAGATTTCGAAAAGAGACAGGAAGTATCGCTGTTCAATCGAGTTCATGTCGTTCGTGATATTCGAAAGATAGAGCGCGAGATGTTCGCCTTGAAACTCACTGATATTCTTTTTGAACACGCGATCAATGTAACGCCCTTTAAGTGATTCATTCGCGAACCGCATGTAGCGTCCTCTCATCCAGGCAGACAAAAGGTCGACCGGTATGAAGAGGAGGGCGCCCAGCACAATGGGCAGGATAGCGTTTTTCACCTGAGCGAGATCGCCAGTGAGCGCGGCGTCAAGACTTTTCTTCATCAGCAGCATGAGAAATACATTGAGTGCCGCAGACATGACCATGGGTAACGCAGCAGGTATTAGCTCTCGGCGCGTGCGCCTCAGTAGGTTTGCCAGATCGGGAGGTAACGGTTTGCGCGGTTCTTTTTGTTTTTTAATCGGCCTGGACATTTAAACCACCTCCCGGAAATAATCATCGACATGCCACTCGGATAATGTGCCCGCGTCAATCTCTAGAACACGATCGTAGTTTTCCGTTACGCCGTCATAGTGGCGGTGAGATATCGCGATTACGGTCGCGTCCAGTGAAAGCAAGGTCGCTTCAACAAGCCGTCCAAGAGTTTCGTCGAGATTCGACGTTGCTTCGTCGGCCAGCAGGAGTGATGATTCCTTGATGACGGCGCGCGCGATCGATACGCGTTGCCGTTCTCCTCCGGAAAGGTTTTTCCCGTTCTCTTCGAGTGGTGTATTGAGTCCCAGCGGGAGCCGTTCGACAAGCTCACGTAGCCCTGCCTGGTCGACCGCTTTCAAAATGTCACTGTCCTCGTAGTTGCCGAACAAGGTGATGTTGTTTCGAAGCGTATCCTCAAACAAGAAGACATCCTGGTAGATCTCGGCGATCCCGTGGTTGAGAAAGATCGGGTCAATATTTCTGAGCTCTTTGCCATCGTAATCGATTGTCCCGTCATACGATGTGTGCACGCCTGCCAGTAGATTAAGGAGCGTTGTCTTGCCAGATCCGGAGGCGCCTTTGAGCAGGATTTTCTCGCCAGGCTTAATCGAAAATGACGCGTGTCTCAGCACAGGTTTACCCTCGTATGAAAAGGAGAGATTGTCAACTTTGAGCGCGTGATTGAGCGCGAAGGAACCTGTTCCCGACGGGAGCAACTCCTGCCGTTCCTCATCGTCACCATTGACGATGCGATCGAATATCTCCTCACTCGCGCGCAGTTTATTCAAGTGCGGGAAAATTTGGACCATACTCCAGATCGCGCGCTGTGTAATCATGGTCATGAATATTCCCTGTACAAGAGATATTCGGCCCGAAGCGAGTTCCATCCCCACATAGAGAAAAGAGAGGACTTGAAACACAAGGCCCAGCGTTCCCATAGTGCCGCTCTGGAAATGATCAAAGATGTTGAAGCGCATCTTGACTTTTTCAAGCGCGGTCACATAACCCATCGATCTGATCCGGAATGGCTCCTCCACACGGTTGAGCTTCAAGATCTCCAGACCGCTGTAAACATTTGACATCTGTTTTGAAAAATCCTTGTTCGCCTCAGATTCTTGCTGTTTGAGCGTGACGATACGTTTGCGAAAAAAGCGTCCTAAAAGCGCGACCAGAAAAGTTGCCAGGACAATCGCCAGTCCGTACCGCCAATCGAGCACCAGCAGAATGCAAATCGTGATCAGCGTGAGACCAACGTTAAAGATGACGTTGAGAAATGACACAAAGAAATCGTTCTCGATAATATTGATGTCATTGACAAGGTGCGAAAGGTGCTCGTCTCGAGATTTGCGTGAGAAGACGCGGACGGGGAGACTCAGGATATGGCGAAAGCTGAGTTTTCGTATAGTGAGCAAAATGTCCCGCATAAAGCCGATACGAAGGCGTCGGGAAATCCAGTAAAGACCGGCTGGTATGAGCATGCCGGTGACCATAATCGTGATGCGTGCGCTGATTTCGGTTGAAGTCGTCGCGTCAAGCAGGCTAAATGAAAAACTGAAGAGGCCTTCCTGGATCAGTTGCTGCAAGATCGGAAGGAATGCCGCGAAAAGGTAGATTATGAAACCGCGTTTATGCTCCCATAGCAAACGATAGATGGTAATGCGTTGATTATCTTTCATAGAGCCCTATTTCAAAATTCGGTTATTGTTTCCCATGGTGTTTGCGGATAAATATAACGGTGTATGGGTGGCATACAATTGTACACACGATCGATGTCGACCGCACCGAAACCACCCGCTTCACGGCGGAATGTACCCTTCAGGAGGACAGCTTCCATATCGAGGTTGAGCGCGAACACTGAGGCGCGAGCGCCGTCTTTCAGGTCTTGAGTGAGTTTATTGTAGGGCGCCGTCGTCAAAAGAATTCGGCTGTCTGAGACAGATTTTCCTTGAATGGCAGGAACAATACGCGGGTAGCCGTCTTGATCCGTAAACCCGAGAAACATCAGAGTGCTTATCTTCTTTGTGTGCTGTCTGGTCCACGCATTGAAGACGTCTCCACTTTCTCCTTTGAAGAGCGGGCTGGCAACCGCTACGCGGAGCACATTCCCAACAATCCCTGGAAGGTTGAGTTTGCGTCTTTCTGAGATCTCACGCAATTTGGCGTAATGGACGGTGTGGATGCCGAAATACGTATTGAAACGGTAGAGCGGCATCTCGTTGTAAGTGACGTACTCCTCGCCCTCCGTCTTGCTGTCGTAGAAATCCATGGTGCCGGTCCAAAAATCCATCGCGAGATTCATGATGAGAAACGCCGCTTGCGGTTTCTCATGAAAAAGCGTCTTGCT
>LSQX01261062.1_pt2 | contig 10757 bp, 2 predicted proteins | sample 654561 | NCBI WGS metagenome assembly LSQX01 (sample SAMN04489861, study PRJNA283612) | anaerobic digester metagenome | isolation source: 4 biogas reactors fed with cattle manure at either 37C or 55C with and... | place: Denmark: Kongens Lyngby | collected 2014 | reverse complement strand
CGCACCAGCACACAGCCCACCAGGGCACGGTCGCAGGTGCTGCGCTCGGAAACCGCGAAGGCGATTTTCATAAAATAGGAATCCCAATCAGGTCGCATGGCGTCAATCATAGCATATTTTTAAAGAAACAACAGGAGGGCGTTGAAAAACAAGTGGTATTTAATAATTGGCTTAGGAATCAACATAATAAATTTTAGTAAATAAAATTCTATCTAATATCATATCATTGCGTAGGGGCAACCCTTGCGAAGCACTCCCTGTGCCCTGAAAGGGTATTGAGCAGTGGTTGCCCAGGGTAGACACGGAGGTCTACCCCTACTGAACAGTAAACTAATCAATTTTCAACACCCTCAACAGGGTGAAAATCGCAGATTTTCCCGGGTGCGTAAGCCTGTGAGGTCTGTGTGCACCCATGGGCGGATGCGCGGCGCCCTCCGATCATGCCACAACCAGCACACGCAGGTGCACCTGCCTGAGGTGGCCACGGCGGCGGTGCTCGGCGAGGTAAATCCCCTGCCAGGCGCCCAGGCTGAGCTTGCCGTGATCGATGGGCACGGTCAGGCTGATGGGGGTGATCATCGTGCGCATATGCGCCGAGGAATCGTCGGCACCTTCGATTGTGTGGACGTGCCAATCCTGACCCTCGGGTGCGACGTGGCTCAGGTAGCTTTCCAGATCGAGCCGGGCGGTGGGGTCATAACTTTCGTTGACCACCAGGGAGGCACTGGTGTGCGGGACAAACAGGAAAGCCATCCCCGTGCGCACCTGCCACCCGTCAATTTGCTCCTGAACCTGGCGGGTGAAATTGTGCAAGCCTTGTTTTTCGGTCTGGATGGAAAACGTGGTGGAAAACCAGTTCATTGTGAATCGCCTTTCGTGGTGCGAATTTGGGGGTGTTTGCCCGGGGCACCACAACCTTAAAATATTCTAAATTACCTTGACCGCTTAATTATTGTCCTTTATACTTGCAGTTATAGATTATAAGGCATTTGGGCAAGGGATGTATGAAAGGTTTTCAGCGCAATGCCTCAGGGAGTTTTATTAATAGCGCATCCTTTTTATTGTATCAACCCTGTTATAGATCAGAGAATGATTTGATAACGTATCGGTTTGTGATGTTCACCACGATCACGAATATGACCATTCAGACCACAGAAAGTTTTTCGCTGGCCTAAATTCGGCTGGCGTCTTTGTTTAATTGAATAAAAACGGATCTAATTTTTGGAATTTGCCGGGATGCGGGCTTTTTTGAGGCAGTTTACCAGATGATGGGGGAAATCGACCCTTGTTATCATTCGACCTCATCCCCGGTGAAGAAAGGAGGGCGTTATTGAGATAGGCTGAAGAGGAATTGCTGAGCCTTCTCGAGGGGTGCAAGGGAACCTCGGGGGAATTGAGCTGCACGCAGGTGCAGGAAAATGTAAGAAATGATTTAGGAGGAATGTAACCATGAAAGTTCATATTAAATTTATTAAAGCCTTTGGCGTTCTGCTGGTGGCGGCATTGCTGTTTGCCGCACTGCCGGTAAGCGAGGTGAAAGCGGATACGCTTTTTGTGGGGCCAGGACAGACACATACAACCATCCAGGCTGCGATTGATGCTGCCAATGATGGCGACACGATTCAGGTAGCCGCGGGGACGTATGTGGAGTTGCTCTCCATCAACAAATCTCTCACCCTGCTTGGTCCCAATGCGGATATTGATGGACGTTCGGAGACGAGAAATGATGAAGCCCTCATAACCTATCCAGATGGTGACAACTCAACTTGGTCTCTCATTGCTGCGGAAGCGGATGGGATCACTGTCAAAGGATTTACATTCACAAATGACCAAATTGATAATTATGGTGTTAGTGGATATTGGGATTTAATTCTGGTTGGAGTAGACATAACATTCATCAATAACCGTGTCATATCCCAAGCACAAAGAAAAATGCCATTTAAAATTCAAGGGCCATTTAAAGAATGGAATGATCCAGACAACAATTATGGCGGTGCGGTTGTTAAGAACAATTATTTTTCAGGGCCGAACACATCCTGGAATCCAGTTGTTATGCAGGGTATTGGTGCAACAGTTCAAGACAACATAATTGAAGGTGGAGCAGTAGGTTTACAAATTCACGTTTATTCAAATACGGTTGGTGGAATTGTTAGTGGCAACAAGGTCTCAGCTTACATGGTTTCAATTTGGCACAACTATCACTATGGTGGAGAAGGATTATGGGTTTACGAAGATAACTATTTAACAACATCCGTTCCTCCAACTACCGCCTTTCGATATGGTTACCAAGCCGACTGGAGAGGAATAAGGTTAGAAACCCACAGACCTAACGTTGAAATCAGAAACAACGTTTTTGATGATGGTGATAATGATGACTATTGGGTTGGTGATGACTGGTTTGAAAGAACTTCGGTAGGCATATTTTATATGGCTAATTTAGAAGAAGACTCGCATATTGATGTCCATGACAACCAGTTTATCAATGTCGAAAAGAATGTGGAAAATCAAGAGCCTTTAACAGGTCATTTGAATGCCGTATTTGAAAATAACACATTTGCAAAATCAGCCTACATAAAAAATGGGTACATAATCTACACAAGCATCCAGGAGGCAATCGACGCTGCCAGCGATGGCGACACCATTTTGGTTGGTCCCGGCACCTATATTGAAGATATCTCGGTTACCGGTAAAAACTTCAATCTGATTGGTACGGTTGACGGAGAAGGTAACCCGATCTCTATTATAAAGGGCTCACTGGACATTAACAACAATGCCATCACGACAGAGTTAACAACAACAATCGAAAACATCTATTTTGATGGCGTGAGCAAGCACCTGCTAACATTGAGGAAATTTAATGGGGGATTGATTAAGAACTGTGTTTTTGATGGCAATGATCAATTTATTGAAACACCGAGTATAAATGGTATCCAACTGACGAACCCCAATGAATCTATTACGGTTAAGGATTCCACCTTTAAAGATGGGCTTTATGTCAGCATCGGTGGCTATGTTAATGGGTTAATCGTCGATAATTCTAAGTTCACCAATGTAAAAAGCGGGATCAACCTTATAGGTGGTGGAAATCTGGCTATCACAAACAGCTATTTCAAGAACAAACCTGTGACGGATACAGATTCCTACGGTATTCGTTATACAGCGGGGGGTGGCAAGAGCTTATCAGTTACCAATAGCACCTTTGAAATCGATCTTAGTGAAGGTTTAAAACCAGAAGTTGGTGAATACCATACGTCGATTTATCTACGGGGTAGTGGTGCAGACACTGTAAACATTACAGGAAATAAAATATACGGTGGCGCGGTGAACACGAGCTCGATCTCCACGCTGGGCGCCTCTCACAACTGGTGGGGTTCACAATGCGGACCCAGCAATATCACCGGCAATGTTGTTTACGCTCCCTGGTACGCTGACGAAGCCATGACCACCACTACAGATGCTGAACCTGTCAGTGGTGAATACACCTTCCCATCTGGGACGAGCCACGACGAGATCAACGCGGTGGTGGCTTGCGCCGCGCCCGGCTCCACGTTGATTTTCGACGGCGAATATGAAGCCAGCATCCGGGTGTATGAAGACCGCGAAGATCTGACCTTCCTGCTGAAGGATGGCACGGTTCTTCAGGGCTATGAAGAAAAAGGCTATCTCTTCTACGTTGATGCCGATTACATCAAAATCCTTGGCGAATCCTATGGCGGCGCCAAGCTGGTTCCGATCAATGGCTGGCATGCAGTCAATGTGGGTTGTGCAGGAAGCGTACTCGATTTCATCCTGGACGGGGTTGAGATTGACGGAGCATACCTTGAAGGCCAGCGCTCAGGAAATGGCGTTTACTTTGGTAATTTTGGTGTAGAGGATGTGCAGATTCTGAACAATTATATTCATGACCTGTCTTTGGATGATGAGATATCGGCAGCTATGACGCTTGAGTCGGACATTGCCGGCACCTTTGATGTCCAGGGCAACCTGTTCCAGAATGTTGGCCCTATTGAAACTGCCGAAGTTTATGGTAAATATGACACAGAGTATAACAGCTGGGGCTCATATGATGTCGAAGGAAGCCAGGTTTTTTCGGATGATGGTAAAACTGGTGTCGAATTTCTCTTTGAGCCCTGGACGCATGTGGAAGTCTATTTAGAATCCACCAACCCCAAAGTTGACAACTGGCCAAACCAGGTGTTTGTTGGCGAGAAGATCACCTATGAAGTGAAAGCAGACCTCCAGCAGGTGATGGGCGCGTCTTTCGAGCTGTTACTCCCAGCCAACCTTACCGTTGATGGAACACCCGCCAAGGGCGGCAATTTTAATGTTGAAACTCTGGTAGTAGACGGCAACCGCATTAAATTTGATGGTTATCAATATCCTTCAGGTTCTGGGCCAACTCCCGTGGTGGAGGGCAAGGGCCTGACGCTTTTTACGGTCACCTTCAAGGCCAATGCCGTGGGTAAGGGGCTGGACCTGAAATTTGACGAGACGACGGATTTGTTTGCCATGTCTCCCGGATACGGTCCCTCAACGCATATCTATGCCAATGAACTGAGGGGCGTCAAGCTGGATGTGATCGACCGGCCGACGCTGGCTATCACTGGCCTCGAAGATCCCTTCTATGTGGGTGTGATGAGTCATGAGATCACCAATACACTTTGCAACCCGGAGACGGGCGGCGATTGGTCAGAATCTCTTGCTGAACCTGTTGAACCCGATGCCATCGGCTGGATCCGAATTTCGAATGTCAACCTTGCTGATATTGCCAGCCTGCAGTTTAAGTACGGTGATGATTGGTATGACTTTTCATTTCAAGATTGGGCAGGTGGTACTGCGGTTCAGCAGGATGGACCCGATGTAATTGCCCGCTTTGGCAATTACAATTTCGGCTTTGATATTCCACTGCAGGATCCGCAATGGTGTGATATTGACAGCTTCCGTGTGTTGTTTACCAAACCCGGCACCCATCAGGTCACTGTTTCAATTTACGACATGATGGATACCCACGATGACTACGACGATGACATTCTGCTTGTGTCATCAGGGCCTACCGAAATAACGGTTGTCGATTCTGGCATTGAAGTCACAGGCACAATCTCGATGCAGGGGCGCACCGACCGCTCTGGCGTACCGGTTACGCTGATCTCTGCGCTGTATGAAGACATCACTGCTTACTCGACGAACAGGATCAGCAATAACCTGCGCTTTATGCTCAACGGCGGTCAGTTTACCTTCACCACGCTCCAGCCCCGCTATTTGAATGTGACGGCTGACCTGGAGAAGACGCTCACGGTGGAAGGCGCCGGTACAATTGCAGCCCTTGAACTGAAGGGCGGGAACGCCTACTGGCGATTACTTGATGAAGATGGAAACGTGACATATGACAACAAGATTGATATCCTCGATGCCACGCAAGTAGGCAATGATTACGGGAAAACTGGCGTTGAACACGACGGCGATGTTAACTTTGACGGTAAGATCAATATCTTCGACCTGGCGCTGGTCGGTGGTAATTTTGACCTGACTTCTGGAAAAGCGTATGAAGGCTGGACGCCATAAACCGCGCACGGGTTGAAACTCTGGACTTTGGTGTCGGCTGAATGAACTCAACCGGCACGATTTGAGCAAAACTCACGACAGGGCCCCGTCATCGTTGACGGGGCCTCCTCTGCTGCAGACATTTTTGCAACGGCGCGCATACTGCAGGTCATGGCGGTGTGCGGCAGGGCGCCAGGTTTCAAAAAATATTCAGGATGACTCTTGCGGATTAATAGGTTGCCATTTATAATTACTGTATTGATAAACAGGCATCAGGGCACTGGACACAGAATCAGTATTTTTGATCTCATTGCTGTATTTCAAAAAAAGAGCATATTGTTAATCGATCACATGATTAAGATAGGGTTGAATGGGTAGAATATCGGGTTACATGGTTCACCGCTGGCGAGGAAATAACCGTTCTGATCTCTGAGGTGTGGTCGCTGGCCTGGTGAATGCTGGTGTTTTTATTTAAGTGATGGATACTGTTGGAGTTTTTGATTATCGGCGGGATGCAGGCTTTTTTGAGGTAGTTTGCCAGATGCAGGGGGAAATTCATCCTTGTTATCATTCAGCCTTAGCCCCGGTGAAGAAAGGAGGATTTTATTGAGATAGGCTGAAGAGAAATTACTGAGCCTTCTCGAGGGGAGCAAGGGGAACCTCGGGGGAATTGAGCTGCACGCATGTGCAGGTCAACACAAATGAAAATTATTGGAGGGATTAAACAATGAAAGTTCATATTAACTTTATTAAAGCCTTTGGTATTTTGCTAATTGCGGCGCTGCTGTTTACCGCGCTGCCGGTGGGTGAGGTGAAGGCGCAGGATGGGAGTGGTGATTTGCTCGCCAGAGTGAATGCCTCACAATTACGTATCACCCCGGAAAATGGCGCAGTCGATACAATCGGATACTTATTGGTAATCGAATTCGGACTCAGTTCAGTGGAGCCAGCTTTAACAGAGACCGTTGCCTTGTTCTGGTTCAATAATTACGACTACGTTAACAAATTCCAGTTCGCATCTTTGGAGGCAGTTGAGGACGCATTAACCGCTGCACAGGCAGAACATGCTAAGCTGATGGCGACCCTGGCGGGTGATTATGATACTGGCTATCCCAGCAAGGTTGATGCTTTAGAAAGCTACATGGCTGCTGCACTGAGGTTGGCAGGCACATCCGATATGGATCCCAAGCCAGACCTTGAAGAAGAAATCGTTGAGCTGGCTCCCTTCCTGGCGGCAGGGGTCATCACACCTGATGGCAAAGTTGCTGCCTCTTATGTTGGGCTGGCAAATAGCATCTCAGGCGAAACAAGCCTTTTGGGTTACATTACCACATTTGGGCAAGCAAGTTTAGGCGGACTTAAGGTTCACAATATCACCAAAGGGACATATTATGCCATCATCCAGGCAGCAGTTGATGCTGCAGACGCTGGCGATACGATTTATGCTGCGGCGGGGACTTACAATGAGAACGTGGTGATCGATAAATCCCTGGCTTTGATTGGCGCTGGCCGCGAAGTCACCACGGTGCAGGCGGCGAGTGCGTTAAACCCAGCTATTGAAGTGACCGCAGACAACGTTACGGTTTCGGGCTTCAAAGCCACTGGCGCAACAGACGCGGGAACTGCGGGCATCCAGTTGTCCGGGGTAAGCAACTGCAGCGTTGTTAACAATACCGCAACCGGAAATGAACGTGGGATTCGGTTGACAAAATCCTTAAATAATATTATTGAGGGCAATATTGCAAGCTCGAATAATAAACATGGGATCGTCCTTTACGATGGTTCCAGTAATAATCAGGTTAAAGGCAATGACGCTAACCAAAATGCTAATTCAGGATTTTATATTTTCAGTATAGTCGGAGGTCAGCCTACAACGGGTAACCAGTTTATTGAGAACGTTGCAAATGATAATCTATCTAATGGATTTTTGTTAATTGATAATACTGATGGAAATACGCTTGAAGGTAATACATTTAACGGAAATAAAAAATACGGCGTATCGATCAGCACTTCGAATAACAATATAATCCGCAATACGATCTCCGGCAATGGTTTTGGAGACGCAGATGGAGCTGGTGTGGCGCTGTTTAATCCAGTGACTGGGAACAAAATTAATTTTAATACCATATCTGGAAACTTTGGAAAATTTGGTGGGGTAGGTTCTACATCTACGAAACAAAACGATGCCACCAAAAACTGGTGGGGTACGGAAACAGGCCCAATTCATGCATCAAATCCCGGTGGAACCGGGAACAAGGTTAGCGACAATGTGGCCTACTCTCCCTGGCTTGGTTTTGTGCCCGGAACACAGCCGATGGAATGGCATCTCAATGTAACGGGGACGATTCAAGAAGGGATTGATGCCGCTGCTGTTGGTGATTCGGTCCTGGTGCATCCGGGCACATACAATGAAACACCTGTTCTAAATAAGCCAGACCTCATATTAAAATCCACAGATGGTCGTGATAATACAATTATTGATGCAGGTGGCGCCAACCTTGGTGTTACCATCAACCAAAATTTAGGCATAATCACGATTGATGGATTTACTGTTATAAATTGGCAGCAGGCTGGTATTGTACAACCGTTTGGTCAGCGTGCAGGAACTGCATCCCATATTTTCAACAACAAAGTTGTTGGAGGCGAGGGCGATGCTGTCCATGGAAACTGTATCCAGGTCACCGGTGATAAATCCTGGGTTAAGGGAAATATTGCTGAAGGTGCTTACTATATTGGGGACCATGGTTATGGGGCAAGCGGAATATTGGCTTATCTGTCCAATGATGCAGTCATTGAAGATAACGCGGTTATAAACGCTGATTTAGGCATTGCTATTTCTGGTGGCTCAATTTTCGGGAACTTCCCATCGGCAACAAATGTGAAGATCACAGGAAATACCGTTTCAAACAGTGAGATTTGCATCGGTGTTTTCGGTGATGCCAAGGACACTGAAATATCCGGTAACACAGTCTATGATTGTGATCTTGGTATTGCTGAAGCTTTCGAAATAGGGCTAGAAGGTCCTTCAAATACGACGGCAAAGAATAATAAGATCTATGGGAATGAGGTTGACCTTTCGGTTTACGCTGATGAAGATTCCGAGATCCCGGGTGATCATATCTTCGATGCCTCACCCAACTGGTTTGGTTCTCCTTGTGGACCTTCAGAGGTGGAAGGCGAAGAGGTTGTTTACGCCCCCTGGTATGTTGATGAAGAAATGACCACCACGACTGATGTGCCGCCTGTCTCTGGCGAATACACCTTCCCCACCACAATGGGCAGCGCCGAGAAGAACGCCATCATCGCCTGTGCGGCGCCCGGCACGGCCTTCACTTTCGATGAAGGCGAGCACGCTGGGGGCATCATTATCGACAACGATTACCTGACCTTCAACCTCAACGGCGCCACGCTCGGTGCAGGCTCACCCGCTTTCACGGTTGGCGGAGATAATGTGATCATCAATGGACCTGGCTTACTGGATGGCAATCAAACCGATCATGCCATTTTCGTCAGGAAGGATGTAACCAACCTCACGGTCAATAAACTGGAGATCAAAAATTGGGCTGATGGTGTCCACTATGCAGGTAAAATCACCAATACCCAGGTGGTCGATACCTACTTCCACGAATTGGGTGGCGACGCGATCCATTTTACCGAGCAGCCCATTATTGAAACACCGCTCAGCTTCTACATCCAGGGCAATATGTTCCTGATGGAGACCATCGGCGGTTTTGGCGTGAATGCGCCTGGAGCATTGGATGTGACCTATAACTCCTGGGGTGATAAGGATGGTCCGGGTGGGAATGATTTACCGGGTGCCTTTGAAACAAGCAATTACACGCCCTTCACTCATGTGGACATCTCCATGCTATCGACCAATCCGGATGTGGACAACTGGCTAAACCAGGTGTTTGTCGCTGATGCCGACCCGAGGCATGACCATGAGACCATCACCTATCAGGTGAAAGCCAATCTGGTCAATGTTACCGGCGCTGATTTTGTGTTCGACTACCCCGAAGATTTTGTGACGGTGAAAGAACTCACCCTGGTCACTGAACTGTTCAAGGGAATCGAGTCGGAACCTGTTGTGAAAGACGATGGAGATAAGATTCACTTCGTCGGCGAAACCGCGCTGGATCAATATGGCGCCATCAGTGCAACTGACGAGGTGCTGTTCGAAGTTACCTTTGAAGGCAAAGCGCCCAAGAAAAGCCTGCTGCTGGAGTTGAACGATCAGGTTGACGAATTCGCCATGTTCCCCGGTACCGGTCCTTCGCACAATATTTATGCCTACAAGCTGGAAGACGGCAAGCTGGATGTGATCGACCGTCCGACGCTGGAAGTTACTGGCCTGGATACCCCCTTTGTGGCGGGCGTGATGAGTCATGAGATCGCCAATAAAATTTGCAACCCACCCACGGGTGGTGATTGGCAGGATGATCGCCCTGGTGCTAACGCAATTGGCTGGATCCGCATCAGCAATATCACGATTGATAAAATCGCCAGTTTGCAGTTCAAATACAACGATGACTGGTACGATTTTGAAGTTCAGGGAGGTGATGTTATTCAACAGGACGGACCTGACGTTATTGTCCGCTATGGTAACTATAACTACGGGATGCTCATTCCTAATTTGGCGCCGGAAACCTGGTGCGATATTGATTATTTCCGGGCAACTTTCTTAGAGCCCGGTGAGCATGACGTTACAGTCGAAATCTACGATATGATGAACATTAGCCCGGCAGATAAAATAGAAGAGGATTATATCTTACTCGCTTACTACGGACCGGAAACAATCACCATCATCGGAGACTTTGACGTCAAGGGTACCATCTCGATGCAGGGGCGCACGGTGCGCGCAGGCGTGCCGCTGACACTGACAGATATGGATGGCACCCCGGTTTATGGGCCGTTTACAGGTACCTCCGGCCCCGAACTGGCATACAACGTGCTCTTTACCGGCGTGAACGGCGGCACCTATGAGATCACAACGAACCAGGCGCGCTACCTGAACGTACATGCAGGCTTGGGTAAGAAAATATCCATCTCAGGCGCCTATACCATTCCGGCACTTGAACTTAAGGGCGGGAACGCGGTCTGGGACGACAACGTGATTGACCTCCTTGATGCTTCTGCTGTTGGTACAGCTTATGGCTGGACTGGTGATACGGCTGAACAAGATGCCGATGTCAACTTTGACGGCCGGGTCAGCATTC
>LSQX01374422.1_pt2 | contig 10758 bp, 9 predicted proteins | sample 654561 | NCBI WGS metagenome assembly LSQX01 (sample SAMN04489861, study PRJNA283612) | anaerobic digester metagenome | isolation source: 4 biogas reactors fed with cattle manure at either 37C or 55C with and... | place: Denmark: Kongens Lyngby | collected 2014 | reverse complement strand
GATTCTATTTTAGCCATTTTTAACCTCCTCCCCGAAAGGTTTAATTTTTATATATCTGTTCATAAGAGGAACAAAAGCGTTCATAATCAGAATAGCGAAGGAGACACCCTCAGGATAGGCCCCCCATATTCTTATAACTACTGTGAGCAGGCCGATACCAATGCCATAAATAATCATTGCTTTGTGGTTCATAGGTGATGTTACGTAATCGGTCGCCATAAATATCGCGCCCAGCAAAACTCCACCGGAAAGAATATGGAAAAGCGGGTCGGCATACTGTGAAGGATCAATTTTCCAGAGAATTCCGGTAAAAATTGCTATTGTACCTATTATGGAGACCGGAATATGCCATGAAATTATTTTTCTGATAAGCATATAGGCAAGGCCAACGAGCAACGCGATCGCCCCGACCTCTCCCATTGAGCCGCCAATATGGCCCAGAAGCAGGTCGTTGGTAGATGGAAGAGCATCAAGTGCCCCTCTCTGCATTGCTCCGAGAGGTGTTTCACCGGTAAGCGCATCAACATATTTTGTGGCGAACCCCAATGGCTGTGGCCATGTGGTCATTTGGGCGGGAAAAGAGATAAGCAGGAATACCCTTCCGGCCAGGGCGGGATTGAAAGGATTGTTGCCCAATCCGCCAAATGACATTTTCGCTATTCCTATCGAGAACAATGCTCCAATAACAATTATGAAGATTGGCAGGTTTGAAGGGACGTTCATCGCTAACAGCAAGCCTGTGACCAGAGCGGACCCGTCATTTATCGACAGAGGTTTTTTTAACAGGAATTTCTGTATTAGAAACTCGAACAACAAACACGAAGCCACGGACACCGATGTAACGATCAAAGCACCGTAACCGAAGAAGTAAATTGATGTCAACAGGGCCGGAACAAGTGCTATGACCACACCGTACATCAGTTTTTTTGTCGTTTCGTTGCTGTGCGCATGGGGCGCGGCCGATACGTTCAATAATCTGCTCATTTTATATTGCTTGTTTTTTTGCGGCCCTTTCGCGAGCCATCCTTAATACTGTCTGTTTTCCTAAACGAAGATAATCTAACAATGGCCGGCCGGCCGGACATATGTAATGACAAGAGGCACATTCGCAACAATTCGCGACCCCCTCTTCTTCGGCTCTTTCATAAAGACCCTTTTCGACCAGTCTGGCCATTAAATAGGGTTCAAGTTTCAAAGCGCATGCCGACACACATTTACCGCACCTGATACAGGGACTCTCCTCAACTCTGTTTGATTCAATTTCTTGAAACAGAACGATTCCTGAAGTGCCCTTCACAACAGGTGCCGATAGATTTTTCAAGGCTTTTCCCATCATTGGGCCACCGACAACGATTTTTCCCGTATCTTCGGGCAAACCTCCGGCGGCATCAATAAGATTTTGAATGGAGGTGCCAATCCTTACCATGTAATTGCCGGGATTTTTAACCGATTTGCCGGTTACTGTTACCACTCTTTCAAATAGCGGTTTGTTTTTTTGGACAGCTTCATAAACCGCATAAGCTGTGCTGATGTTTTGAACTACCGTATTGACATCTATAGGAAGTCGGCCTAACGGTACCTCCCTGTTGATGAGTGACTTTATAAGTTGTTTTTCAGCTCCTTGGGGATATTTTACCTTCAATGCGTGAACGGTGATTCCCAGGAATCTTGATGATATTTTCTTAAGGTGTTCAATCGCATCGGGTTTGTTGCTTTCAATACCGATCATAGCTTTGTCCACTTTCAGGGCTTTCATCATTATCGAAACACCTATTATGATCTCTTCCCCATACTCCAGCATCATTCTGTGGTCATTTGTGAGATAAGGTTCACATTCGGCACCGTTTATCAGAAGGACATCACATTTTTTGCCTTCAGGTATTTTTAGTTTTACATGTATAGGGAAGGATGCTCCTCCCATGCCGACCAGTCCCGCTTCCTGGCATCTGTTTATGATCTCATCGGCGGTCAGTACAACATTGGAGTCGATGCCGGTATCCCTGTTTATCGATGGTAGCCATTCGTCACCTTCAACATCTATATATACCGCCGGTTGCTTGAATCCTTGCGGATCGATCACCGTATCGATCTTGCTTATCTTTCCTGATACTGAGGAGTGTATATTGGTGGATACGAAACCTTTGCTTTGTGCGATCAGTTGTCCTGTTTTGACAATATCTCCTTTCTGTACAATAATCTCCGCAGGGGCACCGATGTGCTGCGAAACAGGTATTACCACACTTGAAGGAATGGGCAATTTTTCAATACCGTGCCCGGCGGTCAGTTTGTTTTGGGGTGGGTGAACCCCACCGGCGGGGAATGATTTCATATATTAAATTCTGTTTTGTCCCTAAAATATTAATTCTCTGTAACAGTTTCGTTCCCTACTTCTACCTTGGGTTTTCTGGGAGGAAACCCAATTTCTATGATAGCGTTTGTCGGGCACTCTTCAACACACTTTCTGCAGAGCTTGCATTTTGCCGAGTCGATGTAGGCAAGATTGTTTTCCATCGTAATGGCTTCGTACTTACATACCTTAACGCATTTTCCACAACCGATACAAGCAACAGCGCATGCTCTTTTAGCAGGGCCTCCTTTATCGCAGTTTGAACAGGCAACATAGATTTTCCTGTATTTTGGGGCTTTTTTGTGGAGTTCTAAAAGGTTTCTTGGACACTCCCTGACACAAGCTCCACAAGCGACACAATTGTCTTCATCTACCACGGGAAGATTGGTAACAGTGTCCATCGCGAGAGCATCAAATTTACAGGCAACAACGCAATCACCCATACCGATACAACCGTAAGAACAGTCGGTATCCCCTGAATATAGATCATGTTGGATACGGCACATCCTTACCCCCTCATATATTGAGGTTTTTTTCCTGTGTTCGGGAGTTCCGTTGCATTTGAGAACAGCGGTTAAAGGCATTGTCTCCGACACCTCCTTGCCCAAGATCGATGCGATATTGGTCATGACATCGGGGCCACCTGCCGGACAATTCAAGCCATCAAGATTTTCCGCGATTACCATCGATTCAGCGAAGTTTCTACAACCGGCAAATCCGCATCCGCCACAGTTGGCGCCAGGCAAAACTTCCATTACCTGATCGATTCTTGGGTCCTCAAAAACCGCGAACTTTTGTGATATAAAATAGAGAATGATCGCTGAACCGGAGGCAAGAACAAACAGTGTCAAGACTGTAATAATAACCGTACTGCTCATGTTTTTTAAGATTTTAACGCAAAGGTAAATTTTTTATCTATTTGTTTCCTAAAAATGCGGAGTATTATATAATAAGGCAACAAAATTGAAATTGATATTAATCCGGATATGGCTTCATTGACTGATAATGAAATCATTACAACTAATGAAACTATTACCAATATCATAGGTAAGAGATAACCTATAAACAGTGCGGGCAATCCCATTTCTTGTCGCATCAAAACAGTTACCTGATCGCCCTTTTTTACGTTATAATTGCCCTTTATCTCCACTGTTTTATCCTTTTTATCGGCCATGGTACATGCCCCTTTCTCCCGGCAATTGGCGCACGCCGAAACGGTTGTTATGGTGACTGTAACGGAATGGTCGGTTTTATTCGTTACAGTTCCTTCGTGCTCAATATATTTGTCCATTTCCTGAATTTTACATTAACTGATATTCCTCAGGGATCTGCGCTTGGCGAATAGTCTTTTGAGATTGATCGACAAGGTAAGGTTTTTCTCCTTATCCAGAAGAGGGTCGTCGTTTATTATCTCTTCGGCGATATTCCTGACATATTCAATGATCTGTCCATCTCTGCCCAGATCTGAAATTTTAAGGTCGAAGGGAATACCGCTTTGCATGGTGCCCTCTATGTCGCCCGGACCTCTCATTCGCAGATCTGTTTCGGCAATTCTGAAACCATCGGTTGTCTCTACCATTATATCTATTCTTTCCCGGGCCTCTTTTGAAAGTTTGACGGAGGTTACAAGTATGCAATAGGATTGGTCGGCGCCACGTCCCACTCTTCCCCTTAGCTGATGTAACTGCGACAATCCAAAACGTTCAGCGCTTTCAATGACTATTACAGATGCGTTGGGGATATCTACACCTACTTCAATAACAGTTGTTGAGATAAGTATCTGGGCCTGTCCACTTTCAAACAGTCGCATCGATTCATCCTTAAGAGAGGAGGGCATCTGTCCGTGAACAATGCTTATACAGTATTTTGGATGTGGGAAATGACGTACAAAAGTATCATATCCATCCTCCAAATCTTTATAGTCCATCTTCTCCGACTCTTTGATAAGAGGGTAAACAACATAAATTTGCCGCCCCATCTCAATCTGCTCCCTCAAAAATCCGAATACCAGGTTCATCTTGGAATCGAAGTAGTGGATTGTTTTTATCGGTTTTCTGCCCGGGGGCATCTCGTCAAGTACCGATACGTCCAGATCGCCGTAAAGGGTCATCGCCAGGGTTCTGGGTATGGGGGTCGCTGTCATGACCAATACGTGAGGTGGTGAAAGGTTCTTGCGCCACAATTTTGCCCTCTGTTCAACCCCAAAACGGTGCTGTTCATCAATTATGACCAATCCCAGATTGTTGAAAACAATATTGTCTTCCAACAGAGCGTGTGTTCCTATTAGAATATTCAGTGTGGAATCCGATAATGATTCTTCTATCTCTTTTCTTAAGCTCCTTTTTGACGATCCGGTCAGCAGTTTTACCTTTACCGCCATACCTGACAGCATTTTTGTTATCGTGTTGTAATGTTGGTTGGCCAGGATCTCGGTCGGAGCCATAAGGCAGGCCTGATATCCGTTGTCCATCGCTATCAGCATGCTCATCAAGGCGACAACGGTTTTTCCGCTGCCAACATCGCCTTGTAATAGTCGGTTCATCTGCTTGCCCGATCCAAGATCCCTGCGTATCTCTTTAAGTACCCTTTTTTGGGCATCGGTGAGAGGAAATGGGAGATTATTGTAATAGAAATAGTTAAAATTATCTCCAACTGTACCGAAATTCAGCCCCTTGTATTTGATTGAGCGGTTTTGTTTGAACTTGATAAGATTAAGTTGGATATAAAAGAGCTCCTCAAACTTTAGCCGATATACCGCTCTCTCCAGTTCGGAATTGTTGAGCGGGAAATGGATTGCTTTCAACGCCTCTCTTAGGGAAAGAAGATTATATTTGGATATCAGGTAGTTGGGCAACGTCTCCTGAACATTGAACTCGGGGTGTTGAAGGAGGTTGCTTATCATCTTCAAGATAACCTTCGATGTTATGAAATGATTCTTAAGTTTTTCGGTTGAACTGTATTGTCCTTGCAATGTTGAGCCGAATTTTTCTGTTTGTTTGGAAGTGGCTTCAACCTCGGGATGTACTATGTTCAAGATGCCGTTGAAAAGCGATGGTTTGCCGAAAATGGTATATTCTTGTCCTGCCGGATAGTTGCCGGAAATCCATTTTGTACCTTTGAACCACACTAACCTGATTGAGCCTGTTTCATCGGTAAAAACAGCGTTAAGTCTTTTTCTTGTTCCTTGGCCTTCAAAAAAGTAACTCCGTATAGTGCCCTTAATTTGGATATAAGGCAGTTCGGGAGAGAGTTCGGATATGGAGTAAAATTTTGTTTTGTCGATATATTTATAAGGAAAAAAATATAGTAAATCCCTGAACGTTGTTATGTTTAGTTCTTTGGCCAGCAATTCGGCTCTTTTGGGGCCCACTCCGGGAAGATAAGTAATATCGTTGTCGAGAAAACTTCGGCTAGGTTTCACTGTATATTTTTTATATCCCAAGTGCCGAAAATAGTTATTTTTGGGTTTTTATAAAAAAAATAACGGATCATGTTCCTGTTCAGGTTGAATAAATTCTTGACATATAAGATGTTTTCCCGTCATAAAAGGGGACATGGAATACACAGCCCCTTTCTTTATGACTTAATTAGATCGGTTTTCAGGAATAAAACGGAGACCCATGTTGTCTTAATGGTTGAAAGAATACGAAAGAGGAACCGAAACGACAAAAGATGGATAAAGATCGAAGATATTGGGTCGGGGTCGCTGTCGATGGCAGGTAAAATAAGGAGAGTCTCGGATATCTCAAAATATTCTTCGGTGCCAAAAAAGTATGGGATTCTTTTATCGAATCTGGCAATGGCATTTGGTAAGGAAACAATATTGGAATTGGGGACTTCTCTGGGGATAAGTACTTTGTATCTGGCGTTAGGTTCCCGTGAATCTACTGTTCATACAATAGAGGGATGCGAGGCGGTTGGAGAGATAGCCGGGAGAAATTTTTTGTACGCCGGAGTTGAAAATATAGTGCAACACTTTGGTTCTTTTGATGATCTTCTGCCTGAAATAATAAAAAGCGGAATAAATCCTTCGCTTGTCTTTATTGATGGTAACCATAGGAGGGAAGCGGTTTTGAGATATGTCGGGCTTTTGGCCGACTACGTTGATGAAGAGACAGTGATAGTTTTGGACGATATATATCTTTCTCCCGGAATGGCTTCGGCCTGGGAAGAGATAAAAAGGAGGGCAGATGTGACACTCACGGTTGATATTTACAGAATGGGGTTGATATTTTTCAGGAAGTCGCTCGGTAAGTTGGATGTGGTAGTGAGGTATTAATATTGATTAAGAGGATTGAAGATAAAGAATATTAAAATATTTTAGAAAAATAAAAACTTGAAGGTTATGAACGAAAACGTTATTGAGATTCGCGATATCGCGAAACATTATCAGGTTGGTACGGTTTTGGTTAAGGCTCTGGTTTCTGTTTCACTTGATATAAAGAGAGGAGAATATGTAGCCATCATGGGACCCTCGGGTTCAGGTAAATCAACTTTGATGAACCTTGTTGGCTGTCTTGATACCCCAACCAGGGGTTCTTATGTGTTGAACGGGGTTGATGTCAGCAAGATGGAAGACGACCGTCTGGCGGAGATACGAAACAAGGAAATTGGGTTTATATTTCAGACATTCAATCTTTTAGCTCGTTATACGGCACTTGAGAACGTAGCATTGCCATTGATTTATGCCGGTTTCGCGAAGGAGGAGAGGATTGTTTTGGCTAAAGAGGCCCTTGCTTCAGTGGGTCTTAGCGATAGAATGGACCACAAACCGAATGAGCTTTCGGGAGGTCAGCGTCAGCGTGTGGCCATTGCGAGAGCGCTTATCAATAAACCTTCAATAATTATTGCCGATGAGCCTACCGGTAACCTCGACAGCAAGACCTCCATTGATATCATGAATCTTCTTGACACTATCCATGCTAACGGCAATACTGTNNGGATAAAGACCAAAATACAGGGAAAAATTTAAAGAAAACATTTCGAATAAAGAAAAGGAAGGAGTATAATCTGGTTGGGATTGATTGCCTTTGTTAGGCTTTCATTGTCTTTTTTTGTTGGAGTTATCTGATTTTCTCTCCCCGCAATATTGTTTTATAGTCAACCTCAAATTTTCCTTTGGAGATGGCCGCTAGTTTGCCTTTGATCAATCTCTTTCTTAGTGGGCCGACCCGGTCAACGTATAATATTCCATCGAGATGATCGTACTCATGTCCAATAACCCTTGCCCTATATCCTTCGTAAACCTCTTTATGGAATTCCCAGTTCTCATCGAAATACTCTATAACTATCTTTGATTCCCTGTCTACTTCCTCTCTCATATTCGGGATGCTCAAACAACCTTCGGTCATTGATACCACTTCACCTGATCGTTCTGTAATTCTGGGATTTATAAAGACCTTCTTAAATCCTGTCATGGAAGGATCTTCTTCCGCGGCGGGATTACCGTCAACAACAAAAAGCCGGATAGACTTCCCAATCTGTGGTGAGGCCAGGCCAACTCCCTCCGAGGCGTACATAGTCTCAAACATTTCATCGATGAAGGTATTTAGGTCAGGATAATCCTTGTCAATATCCTCAGCAACTTTCCTAAGGATAGGATGTCCGTATATAACAATTGGATAAACCATTTTAAATAAATTTCAACCGTTAATATTTCGTTTGGGGTATTGTTAACGCAGTCTGTTCTTAACAGAACTGTTCTCCAGGTATGACTGGAGAATCAGTGTGGCGCTTACTTTGTCAACAAGCCCTTTTTCCTTTCTCGCCTCTTTTTTGACCCCTCCTTCTATGATGGCCTTTTGGGCGATAACAGATGTAAATCTCTCATCTACCTTGTGAACCGGGATTTCCGGAAAAACTCTCTTAAGTCGTGTCAAAAATGGTGTCAAATCTTTAACTGACTCGCTCGGGGAGTTGTCGAGTTCTCTTGGATAACCTATTACAAAACAATCGACTGTTTCCGAATCCATATACTTTTTCATGAAAGATTCGAATTCGGCGGGATTTAGGGTAGTCAATGGAGTGGCGATAATCTTCAGCGGATCGGTTACTGCCAGGCCTATCCTTTTCCTGCCATAATCTATGCCAACAATTCTTCCCATAATTATGGGCACAAAATTATCAAATAATCGGATACGATTATCGGAAAGAACGTTTGTTTATAAAACAAAAGGGAAGGAGCCGCTCCTTCCCTTTTGTATAAAGAAAAACAAACATTGTTTATTTCGAAAAATCGACTTCAGCCAATCTTTTGTATGTGTTATATCTCCATTTAGCGTTTTCCTCCGAGACCCTGAACAAGGTTTTTGCCTCTTCCGGGAACGATTTCATAAGAGAAGTGTAACGAATTTCAGATTTGATGAAGTCTTGGAATTTACTCCAATCAGGTTCTTTTGAATCGAGTGTGAACGGGTTTTTTCCTTCCGCTTCCAGCAATGGGTTGTATCTGTAAAGATGCCAGTAACCACACTCAACAGCAAGTTTTTCCTGGTTTTGTGTTTTGCCCATACCACCTCTGATACCGTGGTTGATACATGGCGAATAGCAGATTATCAATGATGGTCCGGGATATGCTTCAGCTTCCTTGATAGCCCTGAAGTATTGTGAGTGGCTTGAACCCATTGCTACCTGGGCAACATAGACATATCCATAAGAGAGTGCCATTACGCCAAGATCTTTTTTGCGTATTTTTTTGCCCGAAGTGGCAAATTTCGCTACTGCGCCGGCAGGAGTGGCTTTTGATGATTGTCCTCCGGTATTTGAATATACTTCGGTATCAAGAACAAGGACGTTAACATCTTCGCCGCTGGCCAAAACATGGTCAAGGCCACCATAACCGATGTCGTATGCCCAACCGTCGCCGCCCACGATCCACACGCTGCGGCGGATCAGGTGGTCGAGGACCGAACGCAGGTCCTCCACCCGGTGACCGTCGAGGTCGTCGAGGCGTTCCTTCAATGTCTGTACGCGGACCGCCTGCGCCGCGAGTTGGGACTCGGACTTCTGTTCGGCGTTGAGGATGGCGTCGACGAGGTCGGGGCCGACCTCCTCCCGGAGCTGGACCAGGCGCTTGCGGGCGAGGCCCGTGTGCAGATCGGCGGCGAGCCGCAGCCCGAGACCGAACTCCGCGTTGTCCTCGAACAGGGAGTTCGACCAGGCCGGTCCGCGACCCTTGTCGTTCTGGGTCCACGGCGTGGTCGGAAGGTTGCCGCCATAGATCGACGAGCATCCGGTCGCGTTCGCGACAGTGGCGCGGTCACCGAAGAGCTGGCTCAGCAGCTTCACATAGGGCGTCTCACCGCAACCGGAGCAGGCCCCCGAGAACTCGAACAGCGGTTGCAGATATTGCGTGCCCCGCACGGTGCCGAAGTCGACCCGGGTGCGGTCGTTGTGCGGGATCGTCTCGAAGAACTCGATGTTGCGCTTTTCGTCCTCCAGCCGATCCGCGACGGGCGACAGGTTGATCGCGCGCCTGTTGGGCTGCCCGATGGGCTTGACCGGGCAGGCCTCGACGCACAGGCCACAGCCGGTGCAGTCCTCGGCGAACACCTGCAGCGTGTACTGCGCCAACGGCACACCGACCGTGTTGAGCGGCGCGGACTGGAAGCTGTCGGGCGCGCCGGCGAGCTTGTCCGGCGGGTAGTACTTCGACCGGATCACCGAGTGCGGGCACACGAACGAGCAGTTGCCGCACTGGATGCAGGTGTCAGGATCCCACTCGGCGACGATGCTCGAAATGTTGCGTTTCTCGAACGCAGTCGTCCCACTGGGATAGGAGCCGTCGACCGGCAGCGCGGACACCGGCAGCAGGTCTCCGCGGCCGGCCATCATTTCCGCCGTCACGGTGCGGACGAACTCCGGTGCGTGGTCGGGGACCGGCGGCTTCAGCGGATGCCCGCCGACCGCCTGCTCGGGCACGGGCACCCGGTGGAGGTTGCTCACCGACGCGTCGACCGCCCGTTCGTTGCGGGCCACGACCTCCGCGCCGCGACGGCCATAGGTCTTGCGGATCGACTGTTTGATGGCCGCCACTGCCTCGTCGGTCGGCAGCACACCCGAGATCGCGAAGAAGCAGGTCTGCAGCACGGTGTTGGTGCGGTTGCCGAGTCCGGCCTGTCGCGCGACTGCGCCCGCGTCCACGGTCCACACCTGCAGCCCGAGCTCGACGATCCGGTCCTGCACGGGTGCGGGGAGTTTCCCGAACACCTCGCCGGGCTCGTACGGCGTGTTGAGCAGCAGGATCGTGCCCTCGCGTGCGGTCGTCAGGATGTCGACCTGTTCCAGGATCGACCAGTGATGGCAGCCGATGAAACCGGCGCGGCTCACCAGATAGGGCGCGTGGATCGGTTTGGGTCCAAAACGCAGGTGGGAGATCGTGCGGGATCCGGACTTCTTGGAGTCATAGACGA
>LSQX01242387.1_pt2 | contig 10758 bp, 11 predicted proteins | sample 654561 | NCBI WGS metagenome assembly LSQX01 (sample SAMN04489861, study PRJNA283612) | anaerobic digester metagenome | isolation source: 4 biogas reactors fed with cattle manure at either 37C or 55C with and... | place: Denmark: Kongens Lyngby | collected 2014 | reverse complement strand
ATGTGATGATGCCAGTGATGGATGGGTATCAGCTGGCAGAAAGGATCAGAAGACATTCACCTACTATACCTTTCCTGTTTCTGACGGCCAAAAGTCTGAAGGAGGACCGCATCAGGGGACTAAAGATTGGTGCTGATGACTATATCTGTAAGCCTTTTGAGGTGGATGAGTTGGTTCTAAGGATTCACAACATTTTGAAGCGGGCTGGTTCACCAGTTGAACAGGAGGAGGAGGTATTTCAGATTGGAAACAGTCGGTTTAATTTTCAGGAGCTGATGATTCATTCTGAAAATCAATCATTTAAGCTGACGTTGAAAGAGGGAATGCTACTGAAGTATCTATTACAGCATCAGAATCGGTTGGTCAAGCGGGAGGAGATCCTGACTCAGGTTTGGGGTGAAAATGACTATTTCCTTGGCCGAAGCATGGATGTGTTTGTCAGCCGCCTCCGGAAGTACCTCTCCTCGGAGACTTCAGTGACCCTGGAGACCGTGCGCGGAACCGGATTTATCTTACGGCTCCGCAGCACATGAACCCGACTACACCGATTAGGGCTCTAATCCTTTGAGTAGTTTTTCGGAGTTTAGCATCATTTCAATATACTGTGCTCTCTTGTAAACCAATGGGTTAAGTGTTTTTGCCCGGCTAAGTAGTCCCCTGAATTCATGAAGATTAGAGAAGCGATGAGCCGACATCCAGCCCTCGATAAATTCGTTCATCTGACTGATCTGCTCAATACCATTTTTATATAATGTGCTGACAACTTGCACGGTATCCGCTCCAGCCAGTAGCAGCTTCACTGCTTCTTCACCTCCGTGAATCCCCCGACTGGCAATGATTTCCAACGGTGATTCCCCATACAGCAGACCGGCGTACCGCAGGGTCAGTCGATAATCTTTTTTCGTGCTTAGGTTCCACGGCGTGATATGTTTTACTTGATCAATGTCAATGTCTGGTTGAAACAGTTGATTGAACAGAATTACTCCCTTGATTCCAGTGTCTTTTAGTAAATTTATGAAATTCAGGAGGTTAGAATAGCTTGGGCTGAGTTTAACGCTGACTGGTATCTGTACAGCCTCTACAACTTTTTTCGCGATGGCTATTTGACGGGCTTCTACCTCAGCGGAAGACAATTCGTTTGAGAAGGGAATGGTGTAAAAATTAAGTTCGAGTCCATCAACGCCGGTTTTTTCTATCAGTTTCGCATAGCGTACCCACGTCTCTTCGAATACAGCATTTAGGCTGGCTATGAGTGGTATTTTAACCGCTAACTTTGCCTTAGTGAGATGATTAAGGTATTCCTCCGGGCCGGCATAAACTGTGTCGGGGGATATCTGGATCATTTCGGCATGGCGATTATTATACCCTTCCAGCTGTTGTTCCAAGCGGATCTCCTCCAGCTGGATCTGCTCTTCAAACAAGGATTTAAATACAATGGCTCCGGCACCTGCTTTTTCCATCTGGATTAGGTTTTCCGGATTCTCAGTCAGATTGTTGGCTCCTACGATGATGGGACTATCGATAGGTAATCCCAGGTAATTGGCAGATAATTTTCCCATAATAAGATTGATTTGTCCTATTAGAACGTTTGGGGAGGGAAATAGTTTACTGATCGGGGGATATTTGAGGGTTCAGTTTGAATCTAGACTCAGGATAACCCACTTGTTGGATGATGAGATCCAGTACGATGAGAGTAGCCAGGGTATCAACAGCTTTTCGTTTTGAGATTCTGGCGCGCCGGGCCAAATTTTTGAGGGTAATTGCTTCGTTCTGTTCCAACAGCTCAAAGAGTGTTTTTTCAATGTTGGAGTAGCGAATAAATGATCCTTTCTTTTGCTTCATTTTTTGCCAGACAGCCACCATAACATCATCAGCCTGAATATTTTCATCTCTGGATCGAACATATGCCTGCCAGGTGCCGTTCTCTTCTTTTACCTGGTGTGGACGGTGGGGGCTAGGCGGGACCCACACTTCTAACACAGTTTTGCCACCTTCCTGCCACACTTTCGATTCGAAGTGGATCTCAGGCTTTGAAAAGAGGTGCGCTGCCGATTCGATCATGTAGTACTCTTCATCTGTCCTGACTCCCGCAATGACGCCATTATCCTTCACCCCGATCAGTAGCCTTCCGCCATTGGTATTGGCAAAAGCCACCAGGCTCCGGGCGATCTTTCTCGAGTCGGTGATGCCGAATTTAAAATCCTGTTGCTGGTGCTCCCCTTCCAGGATCAGAGATTGCAGGTAAGAGACTTTCTTCATGTTTTTCCTCGTCAAAATTGCTTAAAATTGGCCAGTTTATTGCTCATTTTCGATTCTCTATTCTGATGGATAACCTCCAACCCAATTCCAATCTGCCGATTCTGGAGTACCCACTGACGATACACTCTTTTCAGTGCGATCTGACCCGAAAACTTAGCATTCCTGGGCTCTTCGGGGTTTTTGGGGAGGCTGCTCACCACGATGCTACGCGCAGAGGATGGGGCTATGAAGCACTACTCAACAGGAATGAGGCCTGGGTTTTGATTCGTATCGTAGTGGAAATCAATAGAATGCCATCATGGGAAGAGCAAGTGGTGATTAAAACCTGGCCAAAGACTATGGAGGGAGTTGTGGCTATCCGTGATTTCCAGGTTAAAGATCAACAGGGTCAGATCCTGGTGGCCGGCACCTCTGTCTGGAGTTTGGTAGATCTCGAAAAAAGACGTCCCCTGCGGATGACCAGTATCAATCCACCTCCTGGACCTATGTCCTACCCGGATGCAGTGGTGGTAAAACCCGAAAAGATCTCCTGGCCTGATGATCTGATCACCTGCGCAACAATCCAGGCCAAATACAGCGCAATCGATATGAATATGCATGTGAATAATGCACGATATATCGAATGGGTTGTCAATGAGATTCCGATGGAGGTTCTCCTATCGCGCCGGCTACAGCGGGTGAGCCTGAATTTTATCTCAGAAGTGAAGCCTGGGGATGTTGTTGAAGTAAAAGTGCCTGTTAGACAGGTAGATAACGATCATTACTGTGGCTTTGTTTCCTTTCTGCAAAGCGGGAATCCAGCTTTTGCTTCCGATTTTCAGTTTGATTCCACATTTTAGTATTTTTAACGTATGACTGTTATCGCCCATAATTTGGAACTGATCAAAGGCCAGCTGCCTGATGGGGTGAGATTGGTTGCGGTTTCAAAGACCCAGCCACCCGAGAGGATCATGGAAGCCTACGAGGCAGGACAACGCATTTTTGGTGAAAATCGAGTCCAGGAATTGCTGGCTAAACACGACGTCCTTCCCGAAGATATACGCTGGCATCTAATTGGTCATTTACAAACCAACAAGGTCAAACAGATTGTTCCTGTAGTGGAGATGATTCACTCCATTGATTCCGAGAAACTGATGTCGGCCATCTCAAAGTCGGCACTATCCATGGGAAAGGTCGTAAATGGTCTGCTGCAGGTGCACATTGCACAGGAGGAAACTAAGTTTGGCCTCGATGAGCAGGAGTTGAACAGCATTCTGGACGGCTGTTGTGCGGGGAGGTATGCGGGTGTGGCTGTCCATGGCCTGATGGGAATGGCCACGTTTACTGATGATCCGGACCAGGTGAGAAAGGAGTTTAAGTATCTAAAAAATCTCTTTCTGTCAGTTAAGGACAAGTACTTTGCTGCTGATGATCGCTTTGCCGAGATTTCGATGGGGATGTCAAGCGATTATCTGTTGGCTGTGGAGGAGGGAAGTACCCTCGTCAGGATCGGTACCAGTATTTTTGGGAAGCGTTAACAAGAAACGATAATAGAAAAAACTATGGTTGATCTTACCACTACCTATGCCGGGCTTAATCTGGCTAATCCATTGATTGTCAGTAGCTCAGGATTATCTGATTCCGTTGTGAAAATCGAACGGCTGGCCGGTTATGGTCCGGGTGCCATTGTATTAAAATCCTTGTTTGAGGAGCAGATCATGGCTGAAGCTGGCAAGCTGATGGATGGTCATGATTATCCGGAGGCTTCCGATTATATCAGGAACTATACCAAGGATCATTCGGTGGGTGAGTATCTGAAATTGATCTCATCTGCAAAAAGTAAGATTGGTATTCCATTGATTGCCAGTATCAATTGTCTGACCAGCACCGATTGGATTGGATTTGCGCGTCAGATAGAGGAGGCAGGAGCGGATGCCTTGGAGTTGAATATGTTTTTGCTTCCGATTGATGGTAGTGACCCCCGTAAGATAGAACAGGTGTATCTAGATCTTATACAGCGAGTTAAGGGAAAGACGAATTTGCCATTGATCATAAAAATCAGTCCTTATTTTTCGAACTTGATCCATTTGGTTCAGCAGTTTCATGCTGTTGGTGCTTCTGCTGTTGTTATGTTCAACCGTCTGTATGAACCGGACATTGATGTGGAGGCCCTGAAGATCACTCACGCCGAAGTGTTTAGCAATTCCTCTGATTTACGTCATACGCTACGATGGATTGGTTTGATTTCCGATCCTTTACGCAAAATTGACTTGTCAGCTTCGACAGGAGTACATGATTCAGAAGCGGTGATCAAGCTCCTCTTGGCCGGGGCTCAAACCGTTCAGGTGTGTTCTGTTTTGTATCGTAATGGTCCTCAGTATATTGAGGATCTTGTGGGAGGATTAACCCGTTGGATGGAGGAGAAAAAATACTCTAAAATTGATCAGTTCAGAGGGAAGATGAGCTACAGAAGCATAGAAAATCCCCGAACCTGGGAGCGTTCCCAGTTTATGCGGTATTTTTCCAATTATCATTAGGAAGCTTTTATGTTCAGCTTCTGGCTGATTGCTGCAGCGGTGTAAGAATCATTTGATTTCACGAGCTCTTCTGGTGTGCCTGTAAAAACCAGTTTACCACCATTCTCTCCACCTTCTGGGCCCAGATCAATGATCCAGTCGGCATTTTTAATAATCTCGGGGTTGTGCTCGATGATGATGAGCGTATGTCCGCGATCGAGCAGAGCTTCAAAGGCTTTGAGCAGGGTGCGGATATCGTGAAAATGCAATCCGGTGGTAGGCTCGTCAAAGATAAAGATGGAATGGCCGTTATCAGCACCTTTAGCCAAAAACGAGGCCAGTTTGATCCGTTGGCTTTCGCCACCCGACAGGGTGGAGGATGATTGTCCGAGTTTGACATAGCCCAATCCAACCTCTTCGAGTGGTTTCAATCGGCTGACAACCCGTTTGGCGCTGGTTTCTTTGAACGATGAAAAGAATTCAAGAGCCTCGCTAACAGACATTTCCAGTAGGTCGTATACATTTTTTCCCTGGTAGCGCACCTCCAGGACCTCTTCTTTGAAGCGTTTTCCCTGGCAGCTTTCACAGGTGAGGTACACATCGGCCATGAACTGCATTTCCACCTTGATGATTCCTTCTCCCTGGCACTCTTCGCAACGTCCTCCCTCGACATTGAACGAGAAATGGGATGGTTTAAATCCGTTCATCTCTGCCAGTGGAAGGTTAGCGAATAGTTTTCGGATCTCATCCCAGGCCTTGATATAAGTAACCGGATTTGAGCGGCTACTCCGTCCGATTGGGTTCTGGTCGATCAGTTCTATATGATTGATCCGGTGCAGGTCGCCAGCAATCGAGCCATGCCGGCCGGTACGTTCACCGGATCCATTTATTCTCTTGTTCAGTGCGTTATAGAGGATCTTGTTTACCAAGGTTGATTTTCCTGATCCGCTCACACCGGTCACGACTGTCATCACCTCGAGGGGAAAGGAGACGTCAATGTTTTTCAGGTTATTTTCGCTGGCTCCGATGATCTGGATAGAGTCGTGCCAAGGCCTACGGAGGGCAGGCACCGGGATCTGTTCAGTATTGTTTAAATATTTAGCAGTCAGGCTTTTATGACTTTCGAAGAGCCGTTCCTGTGGTCCTTCGAAGACCACTTCGCCTCCGAATCGGCCGGCGCCCGGACCGATATCGATCATATAGTCGCTGGCTCGAATCACTTCTTCATCGTGTTCTACTACCAAGACCGTATTTCCCAGATCGCGCAGCTTTTTGAGCACGCCAATCAATCGTTGGGTATCTCTGGGGTGTAGTCCGATGCTGGGTTCATCCAGGATGTAGAGAGAGCCGACGAGGCTGCTGCCGAGGGAGCTGGCCAGGTTGATTCGTTGGGATTCACCGCCCGACAGGGTGTTCGAGGTGCGATTGAGGGTAAGATAGCCCAGTCCAACATCGGAAAGGTAGTTCAGGCGGTTAACGATTTCCTGCAGCAGTCGAGATGCAACTTGTTGTTGATAAGGACTTAGTGTGATATTTTCAAAGAAAGAGAGGAGGTTACTGACTGGTAACCTGACGAGGTCTGAGATAGATTTCCCGGCGATTTTAACCCAAGTTGCTTCTTTTCGAAGGCGCATGCCCTGGCACTCCGGGCAGGTAGCTTTTCCCCGGTATCGAGCCAGCATCACGCGGTATTGAATTTTGTATGATTTTTCCTCGAGGTGGGCGAAAAACTCATTAAGACCGTTGAACCATTTATTGCCAGTCCAGAGCAGTTGTCGCTCCTGTTCAGTGAGTTGGTAATATGGGCGGTGGATTGGAAACCCAAACTTGTCGGCTGAACGGACTAGTTTGTCCTTCCATTTTGACATTTTTTCGCCTTTCCAGCACACGATAGCCTCCTCGAAGATCGAAAGGTTTTTATTTGGGACTACCAAGTCTTCGTCGATACCGATAGTACTACCGAATCCTTCGCAGACGGGGCAGGCTCCCATTGGGTTATTAAAGCTGAACAGGTTCACTGACGGTTCTTCGAAGGTGATTCCATCCAGTTCAAATCGATCGGAGTAGCTTTCTTCCAAGTAATTTCCGTTGTCGAATATTTTCAGGGAGCACACACCTTTACCTTCGAATAGGGCAGTCTCGACTGAGTCGCTCACCCGTGCGCGCAGGTCTTCCTCCTGGCCGATGTAGATGCGATCGATCAGGATCAGGTAGGTGAAGGATTCACAGAGAGCGTTATTGTTTTCGAGAACTTCAGAGATGCGTCGGATCTGTCCCTTTTCTTCCACGCGGGTATAGCCTTGCTGCATTAGGATCTCCAGGTGGGCTTTCAGCGACCGTTCCTCAGGTTTATGGAGGGGGGCCAGGATCATCACCTGGGTATTTTCCGGCAGATTCATGATGCGGCTGACGATCGTTTGAACCTCATGTTTTTTTACCTTTTTACCGCTCACTGGTGAGTAAGTCTCCCCGATACGGGCATAAAGCAGTTTGAGGTAGTCGTAAATTTCGGTTGAAGTTCCGACGGTAGATCGTGGGTTACGGGTGTTTACCCGCTGTTCGATAGCGATTGCCGGGGGAATTCCATCGATCAGATCAACATCAGGTTTATCTAGTTTTCCCAGAAATTGCCGGGCGTAAGATGAAAGGCTTTCTACGTATCGGCGCTGACCTTCGGCATACAGAGTATCGAAGGCAAGGGATGACTTCCCAGAACCGGAGAGGCCAGTTACCACCACTAGCTTTTCGCGGGGAATAGTCAGGTTGATATTTTTCAGATTGTGGACTCGAGCTCCACGGATCAGAATATAGTTTGATTCATCAGGATTCAATTCGGGCATGATTTTTGTTAAAATCGGGGTGTGAAATTAGCTCTTTTTTATCAGGGCGGAAAATTTGGAGATTGTAAAATATTTTCTTTATGTTTGCGTTCTGATAAAAGAAACATTAATCTAAAGCTCTGGAGGACTGTATATCGAGGCATTTCTACTTCTAAGATAACCCTAAAAAGGAGGTAGTTTTGAGTTTACATAATCTTGACGATTATGTCCTTGTAGAGCAGTACATAGCGGGCGACCAGGCCTGCATTGAAGAGCTGATCACCAGGCATAAAAACCGCGTCTATACGTACATTCTCTTGATTGTACGCAACCCACATTTGGCTGAGGATATTTTCCAGGATACCTTTATCAAGGTCATCAAGTCGTTGAAAATGGGTAAGTATCACGACAAGGGCAAGTTTTTGTCTTGGGTGTTACGGATTGCGCATAACCTCATCATTGATCATTACCGAAAGCAGAAATTGCTGAATACGGTCTCCAATGATTCGGGGGAGGTTGATCTGTTCAACAACAAAAAGTTATCCGAGTCAACCATTGAGGAGACACTAGTTTTTGATCAGACCATGGAGGATGTCAGGAGGCTGGTGGATGCTTTACCAGAGGATCAGCGGCAGGTTGTTTACCTACGACATTATTGTGGATTGAGTTTCAAAGAGATAGCTGACCAGACCGGAGTGAGCATCAATACGGCCTTAGGGCGAATGCGCTATGCGTTGATTAATATGCGGAAGATGGTCAGGGAAAAAAATATGTCGTTAGCCCTATCCTAATGCTGAAATGTTGATGAGCCCCGGAATAGCGGGGCTTTTTCATCAAAAAAAATCTTGCTTCTGGTTATACTATGTGGATAATGGAATCGTTATTAAAGTAAAATTAAGATTAAGATTAAAATTAAAATGCGGTCTGCCTATGATGAATTTATCTACCCACTACTATTTTCTCAACAGTGAACTAAGAACAGAGGAGGATGAAGAAGTGTTTTCTGAGCTAGAGAGTGCGATAACGCAGGGGCGCGTTCCCCTGTTCAAGGCTCCAAAGGCTGCCCTGGATCGGATTATGGGTTTTGCCAGTGCTTATCTCTCTTTACCTTCGGTTCATATGGAAGAGGTTGAGTTGATGAAAAACTAACTATCACTGTATCAGCGAGAAATGAGCCTCCGGACCATCGGAGGCTTTTTTTTTGAAAAAAATTTGGTCCGTAATAAAAAGCGCTATACATTTGTGATATCAAAATGATATCAAAATGAAAAATGAATTTGTTCGAAAAGCAATGAATGGCTATCTCCTGCTGGCTATTTGGCTGGTGTTAGCTGTTGGATCAGTCCTGGGGATGATTTTCGTTCCGGGCTTCCTTTATGTTTACATTCCTGTGCTCACCATCAGTTTATTCTGTATGGTGGGTTTAGCGGTTGTTAACCCGAATGAGTCATTGGTGTTGGTTCTTTTCGGGCGGTATGTGGGGACGATTAAAGAAAACGGGTTTTACTGGTTTAATCCGTTCATCAGCCGAAAGAAGATATCCCTAAGGGCCAGGAACTTTGACAGTCAGCCGATCAAGGTCAACGACAAAGTGGGTAATCCGATCATGATTGGGATGGTTTTGGTTTGGCGTGTGGAAAACACGTACAGGGCTGCTTTTGAGGTTGATGAGTATGAGCATTTTGTCACTGTTCAGAGTGATGCCGCACTCCGGAAGCTGGCTGGGATGTATCCGTACGACAATTTTGAGGATACCACGGCCGAATTGACGTTACGATCCGGGGTTGAGGAGGTGAATGAGCAGTTGGCCACTGAGCTGATTGAGCGGTTGGAAATTGCCGGGATCAAGGTGATTGAGGCGCGCATCAATTACATAGCGTATGCGTCGGAGATTGCCGGGGCGATGCTACGGCGTCAGCAGGCTCAGGCGGTAGTTGCTGCCCGGGCGAAGATTGTTGAGGGGGCTGTCGGGATGGTTGATATGGCTTTAGAGCAGTTATCAGCCAAGAAGATCATTGATCTTGATGAGGAGCGCAAAGCGGCGATGGTTTCCAATTTGATGGTAGTATTGTGTTCGGATGTGTCAACTCAGCCGATTGTCAATGCCGGTACTTTACATAATTAATTGGTATGGGGGCTAAGAAGTCATTTGTGCTGCGGCTCGATCCGGCCATGTATGAGGCGGTCGAGAAGTGGGCGGCGGACGAGTTCCGCAGCACAAATGGACAGTTGGAGTGGATTATCAGTGAGGCTTTGCGCAAGGCAGGGCGTAAGAAAAAGTCTGACAGCCAGCAGGATGAGCCGGACCGCAAGGAAGGTTAATAGTCTGCGGATTGGGAGGCTTCGGGAAGATTAGTCGTTAGAGGCAAAGACATAGTATATAATGTTGGCGCCCATTTTGAGTGCTTTTTCGCGTGTTTCGGGAGAGTCGCCATGGACAGCGGGGTCCTCCCATCCGTCGCCGAGATCGCTTTCGTAAGAAAAGAAGCAGATCAGTCGGTTTTCCCATATCAGTCCGAATCCCTGAGGGCGTTTGTTATCGTGTTCGTGAATTTTCGGTAAGCCGTTAGGGAAGTGGTTAGGTTTCCGGTAGATTGGGTGATCTACCGGAAGTTCAACGAACTCCAGTTCAGGGAACACCTTTTTCATCTCACGCCTGATGAACGGATCGAGGCCATAATTATCATCGATATGCAGGAATCCTCCGGCCAGGAGGTATTTTCGGAGGTTAGCTGCTTCGCTTTCGGAAAAGATCACGTTTCCGTGGCCCGTCATGTGGACAAATGGCAGCGTAAAGATATCGCGGCCCCCTGGCTCGACTGACACGGGTTGTGGATCGATCGTGGTACCCAGTGTTTCGTTGCAGTACTTAGCGAGGTTTGGCAGGGAGGTGGGGTTTCCGTACCAGTCGCCTCCGCCGGAGTATTTAAGCAAGCCGATTTTGATGCTTTGTGCAGTCAGGGTGGCTGGCAGCAAGAGAAGGAATAGCACGAAAACCCCTAATAAAGAGGATATTACACGTTGGTTCCCGGGGTGAACTGATTGATTATGCGAGCCAATGACCATCATAGGGTACAAAATTGCATCTTTCGTGGGAATAACCGGTGAGCGGTTCGGCAAATCTGCAAATATTCCTAAATTTGCGCCGACTAAAGGAGAAATGCCGGAGTGGTCGATCGGGGCGG
>LSQX01052223.1_pt4 | contig 10758 bp, 6 predicted proteins | sample 654561 | NCBI WGS metagenome assembly LSQX01 (sample SAMN04489861, study PRJNA283612) | anaerobic digester metagenome | isolation source: 4 biogas reactors fed with cattle manure at either 37C or 55C with and... | place: Denmark: Kongens Lyngby | collected 2014 | reverse complement strand
TAGCGAGCCGGGTGGCGTTCGACAGCCGCGCGGACCATGTCGTTGTCCGCGCGCACGGTCGCGGGCGTTGGGCGCTGATCGCGCGATGTGCCGAGGCTCAGGCAGAGGCGCTCGATCCCGAGCCTGTCGGCGTAGGCGAGCAGGTAGCCCATGCGATCCTCGGGCGTGCCCTGCCCGCTCTGAACATGAACATGGCAGTCAATGACCATGTGTGACGACCTCCCATGATGCGGTCTGCGCGGGAGGTTCGCCGGGCGGAGTCGAAGACCTTCGTGCAGAACTGAAAGCGCGCCGCGATTGCTCGCGGCGCGCTGAATGTCATTGCGGCCTCAGGTCATTACATGACCGGGCCAGTGTAGATGGGCGGGCCGAGCGAGTAGCCCGAGGAGGCCACGCCGCGGCGGGCTGTCGCGGTGGCGCGGTCAACGCCCGACTGCACCGCTGCGCGGGAGGCTTCGCCCTCATACCCGGAGGTATCCGGCGGGGCGGGCTGGCTCGCACCACGCGAGCCCTCCTGGCCGCCGCTGCCGATCAGGACTGCCTCGGCGCGATCCAGCGCCGCCAGTTCGCCGATCGGGATGCTGAAGCTGAAGTTGTAGTACCAGCCCTTCTTGTATGGGAGGTTCAGGTTACCGCCCTCGAAGCTCTTGTCGCGCGGCGAGATGATCGTCTCGTGCATCGGCGCGTAGTTAAGCTCGTCGGGGTAGAGGAGCTTGGCGCAGATGCCGCCGGTGTGGCCGGCCGCCTGCGTTGCGGAGGCGATCTGGTCGCCGCCTGCATCGTAGAGCGTCAGCCGGACTGCGTTCCCGGCCCAGAGGCTGTTCCACGTGGAGACCGCGCCGCTGTAGAGGTAGATCTTCTTCGGGTTCCACATGCCGCCCTCGTAGTCGTGGATGTGGAAGATCTCGCGATCGGTCCCGTAGAAGTCATACTTCTTGAGCTTGCGGTAGACGAGGCTCGGGTAGCGCTGCGCGACGTTCGGCTTCACCTTCATGATGACGCCGATGCTGACTGGGACGACGCTCGAACCCGGCGTGATCGCGCTGTGCTCATACTGGGGGTAGCCGATCTCGAACGAGAAGTTGTCGAGGCCCTTCTCGTAGAGGAACTCGACATCCGCGACCTCCGCCGACTTCACCGCGATCTCGTTCTGGATGCGCGTAGCGAGGCCGTAGCCGGGCTTCCCGGCAAGCGCGCCTGCCGCTGCTGGGCCGCCTGCCGCACGCGCGGAGTAGATGCGCTGGAGCTGCCGCCACTGATCATTGGTGTTCTCGCGCGGCTCGCCCTGGTCATCGTAGAGGAAGTTCTCGGGGATGGCGGCACGCGCTGTGCCTGTCTCCGCCAGGAACTCATCGTAGGTCTTGGTGAGTTCTTCCGGCATCTCCTGCTCGGTCCACGTCAGCCCGCCCGCCGGGGCCCCGCCCATACCGGGCATCCCCATGCCCGGCTCCATCATTCCTGGATCCATTCCCGGATCCATCCCGGGGTCCATGGGCGGCTCCATCCCCGGCTCCTGAGCGAACGGCTGTCCCAGGAAGACGAAGATGCTGAGGATCGAGATCAGGGCGACGAGTCTCACAATGGTGCGTCCCTGGCGCGGTTCACGCACAGGCAACCACCTCTGCTGCGAAACAGATTCTGCTTCCGCTGGCGGTGACCGGGCGAAGCCGGATGTCACCGCACAGTATATTGACGCGTCCAGCCAAAGTCAAGCGGCCTTCGCTGACGCCGCGCAACCTCGCTACTCCTCAGCAGCCGGCGCCGGCTTGTTGCCCGGAGCGTCCTGCGAATCCGGACGCGCCGTCTCTGGCTTCGCGGGAGTGCCCGGTGCCGCGTCTTCCTCCGGCTCAGGCTTCTTCTTCGGCGGCTTCGTGCCTACCCGCACGACCCGCGTCTGGGCCGCATACACGTCCGTATGCAGCTTCTCGTCGCGAATCAGCTCACCGTCACGGGTGGACTTGCGGTAGACCGTTACCCGCCAGCCATCCCTGCCTTCCTTCTCGACTTCCTTCTTACCTTCCTCAAGCTCAGGATCTTTGATCTCTTTTGTGTCGTGGCTCACGCGGGTGAGGCCCTCGCGCGGCAGTTCAACCTCCGCATTGTCCTCCGCGCTGCCAAGTATCTTGAAGGTCACATAGCCGCCGCCCACGCTCGCCAGCAGCAGCACGGGGTGCTTGAGCGAGTTGCGGAACTTCAGGTCGTAGATGCCCCAGTAGACGGTTGCATCGCGGCCCGTCGGCACGTAGTCCACCGGCCGTGAGTGATGGTGCCGCTCCACCATGTCGAGGTTCGCCAGCAGAGCCACGTTATACAGCGTGCTGGCGATCTGGCAGATGCCGCCCGCCAGCGATGGCTCGACCTCACCGCTGATAAAGATGGGGGCCTCCCGGTAGCCATCCGTCGCCAGCCGCTGCCCCACCACATCGTTGAATGAGAAAGTCTCGCCGGGATGCAGCACGTGCTCGTTGAGCTTCCCGGCCGCGATCCCGAGGTTGTGCGTGCGATCGGTCTGATACGTGCGGTACTTCGTGGAGTACTCCGCCAGCACGACCTCAATGTGCGAGAGATCCTCGGCCGTTACGGCCGGCTCGACCATCTCGACGACCGCCTCGAGCGTCCGGGAAGCAGGGTCAGCGAGTGCGGTCGTGACCGCCGCCCGCGTCTCCTCGACGTCAAGGCGACGCCCGACGACACCCGGGATCACCTCGACATCGGTTCCCGAGACCTCGATGTCGGCATCGACGGGATCGCGATCGACCATCTCAGCGAGTTCCACCATCGCGTCGTCAAGCATCTCCTCGTCGATGTCGATCGGTACGGTCACATTGACCTTCCGGCGCGAGTTGAGCCGCGCTTTCATCTGGTCGAGGAGGCCGCCCTCGCGGCCGATACGAGCCGCCTGTTGTGCCGCGACCTCGAGCTTGTACTGCACTCCAAGCTCCTCGCGTTCAGCCTCCCACTCACCCTCCGCAAAGGTGATCGTGAGAGTCTCGGGGAGCGAGCTGAGCCACTGGTCGTTGAGCGCCGCGACCGCCTCATCAGCGGTCATCCCGCCCACGGCGAGGCCGCCTGCGGTCACCCTCGGAGCGATCTTCCCGCTCTTCACCCACGAGTTGGTGGCGATGGCGAGCGTTATGGAGCCGATGACGAGGATCGTCGCCAACGCTACCGCGACCTTGAGCGCGATCAGCTTGACGCGGTCGTAGGAGGAAGGCTCCGCGGCGTCCACGGCCGAGAGCGCGTCGGTGTTTCCAAGATCAGACTGCACAGTCATCATTGTCCCTTAGTATACGCACTTCCGGCGGCTGTTACTCAAACTTCGTGTGCCGGCGGCGGATATGCTCCTCAGTTGTCCCGCGACGGTGCATCAGCATCAGGATCATTGCGTCGCCCTGCGCCAGCAGGCTCTGCTCGAACAGCGTGCCGGGAGGCTGCCGGGTGGGCCGCTCTGCGTTCAGGAAGACGACCGGCGCGTGCAGGTGCAGGAAGTGATCGGCGGAGAGCGCGAGCGGCGAGTCCGGGTGGCCCGTGATGACCGCGGTCCGCGCGCCGCGCGCCGATGCAGCCTCTACCAGCGCGAGCGTCATCCGTGTCTGCCCCGAGCCGCTTCCCGCGATCAGCAGGTCCTTCTCAGTGATCGCCGGAGTCGTGGTCTCGCCGACCACGTACGAGTCGAAGCCGATATGCATCAGGCGCATGGCGAAGGCCTGCATCATCATCAGGCTCCGCCCCGCGCCGCCAACGAAGATGCAGTTGGCCGCCTCGATCATGTCCAGCAGCGTCTCAACCTGCTGCTCATCGGTGCGGGCGAGCACGTCGCAGATCTCCCGCCCGACCAGTTGTGAGTAGTCCCGCGCCGTCATCTCTTCCGCACCTGCCCCGCGTCGTTCGGCACTTGCCATGGTCACTCAGCCTTCGTTCTGTGCGCCCGCAGCCGCAGGCGTGGTCACGACAATCGCGGCGCGCTCCAATTCGAGCACGCGCTCCGCCATCCGGCGGACCTGCTCGGCCGTCACGGCCTCGATGCGCTCCTCATACGTCTCCCAGTCGCGCGCACCGATCTCGTAGATCACGTCCAGGGCGATCGTCTGCGCGAGTGCGGCATTCGTCTCGATGGCCGCGCGGTAGTTCTGCACCACCGCGCGCTTCGCCAGTTCCAGCTCTTCCTCGCTCGGCGGCTCCGCCACGAGCGATCGCACGATCGTCTCGACCTGCTCGCGCACCGTGGCGACCGTGTCGGGCGCGGTGCCCGCCTGGATCAGATAAGAGCCCGGGTCGAGACCCGGCATCGGAGTCCCGTGCACGAAGTACACAAGCTGCTGCCCGCGCAGCGCGTCATGCAGCCGACCACCGGGCATCCCCGCGCCGGACAGCACGGCGTCCATCACGTCCAGCACGTCTGCGTCGGGATCGTTGACCTTCAGCCCATGGAACCCGTAGGCGACGATGGCCTGCTCCTGCGCGCGCTCGATGAGGCGCTCGCGCGGCTCAGTGATCGGCGGCTCAGTTGGCGCGACCGGCGGCTGCGGCAGCTCCGCGGACAGCCCGTCCGTCAGCCGGGCGATCTCCGCGAACACCGCCTCGGGCTCAACATCGCCCGCGACCACGATCGCCGTGGCGGCCGGGCGTGCGTAGGCCGCGTGGAACGACTTCAGGTCGGCCACCGTCAGCGTGCTCACCGACTCCTGCGTGCCCACCGGCATGAAGCGGTAGGGGTGCTCGTGGAAAAGCTCCTCCAGCAGCGTGCGGATCGCCACCGACTGCACGTCATCGGCCTGCCGCGCGATCCTCGCCAGCGAAAGCTGCCGCTCGCGCTCAAGCTCCTCCTCCGGGAAGGTCGGGCGGAAGAGCGCGTCAACCGTCAGCTCCAGCGCCGCCGGAAGATCGCTCGACAGGAACTGTGCCGTCAGCCCGAAGCTGTTGCGGCCGGAGTAGGGCACGAGGCTGCCGCCGAGGCGGTCCACCCGCTCTGCAAGCTCCTGCCGCGTGTGATGCTGCGTGCCACGCACCAGCATCTGCGCCATCAGTGAGGTGATGCCCACGTTCTCCGCGGTCTCGTAGCGCAGGCCGCCGAGCGTGGCGGTCGCGATGCTCACCGAGGGCAGCGAGTGGTTCTCCCGCACGATCACGCGCAGCCCGTTGTCGAGCGTCCGCTCGTGCGTGGTGGCCTCAGTGCCGGCGATCTCCTGCGCGGCCCCCGGCGCCTCATCAACCGGCGGCCGGAGCACCGCCACGTTCATCCGATCGGGCCCGAAGTACTTCCGCGCCACCTGCTGCACCTGCTCGGGCGTGACCTGCCGAAGGCCCTCTACGTAGCGCTCATTGAACTGCGCGTCGCCGACCAGCAGCAGGTTCGCGCCAAGCGTCGAGGCGCGGCCCTCCGCAGTCTCCTGCGCGAAGACCTCGCCCGCCTCGACCTGCTTGAGGACGCGCTCGATCTCCCGCCGGGGCGGGGGCGTGCGCTTGATCTCCTCCAGCGTGGCGATGATCTCCTGCTCCACGCGCTCGAGGTTCGCCGGGTCCAGCGTGGCCGCGAAGCCGAAGTGCCCGGCGTCGTAGGATGGCGTCGCGGAGTAGCTGGCGATCGAGTCGACCAGGCCGAGTTCGTCGCGCAGCCTGCCGACGAGCAGCGCCGAGTCGCCTCCGGTGAGGTAGCCTGAGAGCGTGTCGAGCGCGTAGAGGTCCTCATCAAAGAGGCTGACCGTCGGCCAGCCGATGCGCATGTAGGCCCGCGAGACGCGCGGATCGTCCTCGACGCGGCGCCGCGGAGTGATCTGCTCGGGCTCCTGCGCAAGCTGCACAGACGGCGGCGGGACGCGCGGCAGCGATCCGTAGACTTCGCGAAGCTGCGCGAGCACCGCCTCGCCATCGAAGTCGCCGACGACCGCCACCACGATGTTGTCCGGCACGTAGAGCCGCGAGTGGTAGCGCACGATGTCATCGCGCGTAATGCTGTTGAAGACGCTCTGGTAGCCGATGATGCGGTAGCGCTCGGGGTGCGTGGTGAACAGCGTCTCGTAGGTGAGATCGGCTATCCGCCGCCCCGGCTCGTCATCCACCATCGCCATCTCGCGCTGGATGATCCCCCGCTGTGTCTCGACATGCTCCGCCGCGAAGGTCGGGTGGAGCACGAAGTCGGAGATGACATCAATCAGCCGGCCGATCTGCTCGCCGGAGGTGGTGGCGTAGTAGCAGGTGTGGTCCTTCGTGGTGTAGGCGTTGTAGGTGTTCCCGAGTTCGTTGAGTTCCGCCTCGATCTCCTCGAGCGTGCGGCTCTGCGAGCCCTCGCTGATCGTGTGCTCGAGGAAATGCGTGATTCCGCCCCCGAGGTGCTCGCCCTCGTAGATGGAGCCCGCGCGCACGTACACGCGGAAGGCCGCCACCGGACGAGTTCGGTCCACCTCCACCGCAACCTGACACCCGTTGCCGAACGTCTCCACCACCGGCTCGGCCGCCGCAATCTGCAGTACGAACAGCAGCACGAACGCGGCGACCATCAGTCCCCATCGCGCCCGGTCCATAGTATCTCCATAGAAACGATTAATCGCGCCCAGTCTCGGCAAAATACCGGGACCGCGCGCATCATGTAGAAGCGTAGCATACGCGCAGGCGGAAAGTCAATCAATATCGAGGTCGCTACGGACTCCGTCATCGCCCGCACTCGGCCTGTGGAGGTATACCCACTTTCGCGCAGAAACGCACAACAATCATGTCGGCGAAGCGAATTTGTTCGCAACTGCTCGATCTGATCTTCCCGCCGCGCTGCCAGGTCTGCCGGAGACTCTCCCGCGACCTGCTTTGTGAGACGTGCCTTCGCGCGGCGCTGTTCATCGGCGAGCGGCGTTGCGCCTGCTGTGGAGGGCCTCTGCGCGACAGCCCACCTGAGGCACTCCCCGGTGGCCTGTGCCCCGACTGCCGCGAGCGCCGCTGGATCAGTGGGGCACGATCGGTCGGTCTGCACGCGACGTCGCTCCGCGAGGCCGTCATCGCCTACAAGTTCCGCGGCCGGCGACGCCTTGCACACGTCTTCGCGCAGATGCTGGTCGATCTGGCGCGAGACGAGGTCGAGGGCCCGGGCCTGCCGCTCGATCACTGCGCCGCCATCATCCCGGTCCCGCTGCACCCGAGGCGCCGGGCCTGGCGGGGCTTTGACCAGGCCGAATCGCTCTGCCACGGCCTCGCCGAGCCGCTCGGCCTCCCCGTCTGGACGGATGTGCTCGTGCGCGTGCGCGACACCACGCCGCAGGTGAGCGTGCCGGGCAACATGCGGCGAACGAACGTCAGCGGAGCCTTCGAGACGCGCAAGCAGTGGCGGCTTGCCGGCGGCTCATTCATCCTCGTGGATGACGTCATGACCACCGGCTCCACGCTGGATGAGTGCGCGCGAGTGCTGAAGATGGCGGGGGCCGTCGCCGTGTACGCGCTCACGATCACACGCGCTCTTCCAGGCTGGCACCCGCATCTCCAGACGCTGCCCCATCTGCGCGCAGGAGGTGCCGCTGATGCCTGAGGTCGCCTCAATCGGCGGTCCGAGGGACGCGATGTGTAAGCGGGCTCTGATCCGGGTATGATGCGCCGCGAACGGTACCACTGCATGACGCTTCTTCGTTCGTCGCGGACCCCGTGCAGCGCGTCCGGGCGCGCCGGCCGCCTTCGTCTCGGCAGACGCGCGCATGGCCAGCCGTCCATCGCCTCCGCAGGCGACATCTCTCTCACCGTCATTGGAGGAGCGGGCGCACTCGCGGCGAAATCGGAGCGCGGTGCCCTCCCCGGCCAACCGCTGCACGGTGTGGGCGAGCGCCTCAGACGCGAGTTTGCGCGGCATTCGGTGGGCGTGCACGGGCCGCGCGATGAAGTCCGGTCGCTTATCGCAAGATTAAGTTTGTGTGACGACGCAGGTTGAAGCGAATGAGATCCGGAACGAGCATCCGGCGAGGGCGGATGCGGCCGGGCGCGTCTTCAGCTTGACTCGGCGACTCGGCCGCAGGTATAATCAGGCGGGCCTATGGCCCCGGTCGTACCGCGTGTAAGGTTCGTCATAGCCAACAGGCAAGAGGTGCGGAGAATGCGCAGGTCCCGCGGCAGAAAGTTGATCGGGCAGATGCTCATCGAGAAGGGTCACATTACTGATGAGCAGCTCGAACAGGCGCTCGCGGCACAGGAGCAGAGCACGCAGCGCATCGGCGAGATTCTGATGGATCTCGGCTTCCTCGCAGAGGAGCCACTCTATCAGACGCTCGCGGAGCAGATGAACGTTGGCTACATCAACCTGGAGAAGACTGCGGTCGATCCGAATGTAGCGACGCTCATCAGCCAGGACGTGGCGAAGCGATACACTGCGATTCCGGTGGACCGTGGAGAGCAGGGCAGAATCAGGGTCGCCATGGCTGAGCCCACCGACGTCATCGCGCTCGACGACCTGAAGGTGCGTCTACAGGTCACGGTCGAGCCGCTGCTCGCGCGTGGCGACGTCATCGAGAGCATGATCGAGAAGGTCTACGCAGGCGCTCCAGCCGGTGGCGGCGGCGCCAGGGGCGGTGGCGGGGGCGGGGGCGCTCTCGGCGCCGCGGACTTCGGGATGGGCGATATGGCGGAGCTTGCACAGTCCGTCCGCGACAGCGGTATGCTCGCCGCCGAGGAGGACGCAGGCGAAGAGTCGCGTATCGACACCGACCGCATCGCCGATGTCGCCGATGAGGCGCCGATCATCCGTATCGCCAAAGTCGTCATTCAGCGCGCCATCCAGGAGCGCGGCTCCGACATCCACGTCGAGCCCGGCCGCGAGGGCGTCCGTATCCGCTACCGGATTGACGGTGTGCTGCACGAGATCCTCACGCTTCCCAAGTACGTCCACGCGCCGCTGATCTCGCGTCTGAAGATCATGGCGAACATGAACATCGCCGAGCGCCGCGTGCCGCAGGACGGTCGCATCCACATCAGGCACGCAGGCGAGGACTTCGACCTGCGCGTCTCGACCATCCCGACCACCCTCGGTGAGAAGTGCGTCATGCGGATCCTGGACAAGCGCGGTATCATGCTGGGCCTCGAGAACCTCGGGTTCTCGTCCGAGATGATGGTCACGATGGACCACCTCATCTCCCAGCCCAACGGCATGATCCTCTCGACCGGCCCGACTGGAAGCGGCAAGACCACCACGCAGTACTCGGTTCTCAACAAGATCAACGACGTCGAGACCAACATCATCACCATCGAGGACCCGGTTGAGTACCAGATCGACGGAATCAGCCAGGTCCACGTGAACCGAAAAGCCGGTCTGACCTTCGCGATCGCCCTGAAGTACTTCCTGCGGCAGGACCCTGACATCATCCTGGTTGGCGAGATCCGTGACCTGGAGACCTCAGAGATCGCGATCCAGGCCGCTCTGACCGGTCACCTTGTGCTCAGCACGCTGCACACCAACGACGCGCCGTCCACCGTAACGCGTATGATCGACATGGGGGTCGAGCCGTTCCTCATCGCTTCTTCGGTCATCGCCTCGGTCTCGCAGCGTCTCGCGCGCAAGCTCTGCACGAACTGCAAAGAGCCCACGCAGCCCTCGCGCGATCAGCTCCTCGGCCTCGGGTTCGACCCCGACGCGCCGGAGAACAGGGACATCGTCTTCTACACCGGCCGCGGCTGCCCCGCCTGTCGCAACACCGGCTACAAGGGCCGCATCGGCATCTACGAACTCATGACGATGAACACCGAGATCCGCGAACTGATCGTCAAGCGCGCTTCCGCCGACCAGATCAAGGAGGCCGCTCTGGCCAACGGAATGGTCACCCTCGGTATGGACGCGCTGCAGAAGGCAATGAACGGCATCACCGACATCGACGAGATCCTGCGCGTCGTTTCGACCGTCAGGTAACGCGCAGTTATTGTGTAATCATAGAGGCCGCGGGTCAACGCCCCCGTGGCCCCAGGAGGCCAGCTGATGGCGACACAGGAGGCCGCACGAGCCAAGCGGAAGGTCAAGCCGGTACATGACGTGCATATCGACGAGCTGCTCGAACTCGTCGTCGAGCACAATGCCTCGGACCTGCACGTCTCACCAGGCCTCCCGCCCGTGCTGCGTATCGACGGTGAACTGAAGAAGACGCGCTACGAGGTCGTTTCGCCTGAGATCTCGCAGCGCATGATCTACGATATCCTCACCGACGATCAGATCCAGCGCTTTGAGACCGATCTCGAGCTTGACTGCGCATACTCATTCCAGGACGTGGCGCGGTTCCGCGTCAACGTCTACCGCGACCGCGGCACTGTCGCGAGCGCCCTTCGTCTCATCCCACGGCGCATCCCGACCATCGAGGAACTGAACCTGCCGCCGGTCGTGCTCGATCTCTCCAGGCGCGTCCGTGGCCTCATCCTCGTCACCGGCCCGACCGGTAGCGGGAAGTCCACCACGCTCGCCTCAATGATCAACCAGATCAACCACGAGCGCGCCGAACATATCATCACGATCGAGGACCCGATCGAGTACCTGCACTCACACAACAAGTCCGTCATCAATCAGCGCGAGCTTGGCCAGGACACCCATACATTCAACAACGCCCTGCGCGCTTCTCTGCGTGAAGATCCCGATGTCATCCTGGTCGGTGAGATGCGCGACCTCGAGACCATCCAGTTGGCCGTGACCTGCGCCGAAACCGGTCACCTTGTCATGGCTACGCTTCACACCAACAGCGCGGCGGAGTCCGTTGACCGCATGATTGACGTCTTCCCGCCCGCTCAGCAGGAGCAGATCCGCATCCAGATCTC
>LSQX01033315.1_pt1 | contig 10758 bp, 10 predicted proteins | sample 654561 | NCBI WGS metagenome assembly LSQX01 (sample SAMN04489861, study PRJNA283612) | anaerobic digester metagenome | isolation source: 4 biogas reactors fed with cattle manure at either 37C or 55C with and... | place: Denmark: Kongens Lyngby | collected 2014 | reverse complement strand
CCGGGATCAGCATCACCCAGCAGCCTGATAAAATTAAATATACAGCAGGTCAGTCTTTCGCACCGGCTGGCATGGAAGTAACGGCACAGTTTAGTGATGGATCCTCCGCTGTTGTGTCAGACTATTCCTATGCACCAAAGGGGGCTCTGGCCATAACTGATACTAAAATCACGGTAACCTTCGGGGGCTATAGCGCTAAGTTAACCATTACGGTTACGGCGGGCAGCGGCGGCGGCGGCGGGGGAGGCGGCGGCTCCGTCCCCGCAGGAATACTGGTAACTCCTGCCGGTAAAGATTTCAGCGAAAGCGGAATTAGCCTGTCTTTCCCCGCTGGAGCTGTGAACGAGGATGTTTTTGTGCAGGTAAAAGAAACCAGCCTGACTTCCAGCATGATACTGCCTGCTGGCAGTAAACTTATAAGTCCGGTAGCAGCTGTCAGCAAAGACAAAGCGGGGGATTTCATCAAGCCGGTTACCATCGGCATTCCCTTTGATAAATCCTCAATAGATCTGGGCAATTATATTTTACAAATCTATCGTTTCAATGATAAGAGCGCTCAATGGGAAGAACTGGAGGACACCGTTGTAATGGCGGCAACAGGGACTGTGACCGGTGAGACTTATTATACAGGCAAATTCGCAGTTATAGCCTTACCCAGAGCTATAGCTGTTGAAACCGAGCCACTGCCGGCGGCGCCGCCTGCTCCGGTAATACCTGCTGATATATCCTCCCATTGGGCCGCAGATAATATCATCATGTTAATAAATGCCGGTATCCTCAGTGGATATCCCGATGGCAGTTTCCAACCGGATAAAACCGTTACCCGGGCTGAATTTGCCGTAATGCTGGTAAAATCCTTGCAGCTGCAATCCCCATCTACAGTGATATTTGCTGATATAACCAGCCATTGGGCCCGGGAAAGCATAGCCATAGCCCTGGCCCATGGGATAGTCAGCGGCTTTGACCAGAACACCTTTGGTCCTGATCATTTCATCACCCGGGAGCAGGCCGCGGCTATGACAGTCCGGGCAGTCAAACTGCCGGAAATTGATACAGAATTAAACTTTACCGATAGTGAGCAAATTGCTTCCTGGGCCAGATCCAGTGTGGCAGCAGCAGTTGACAGCCGGATCCTGACCGGCTATCCGGACAGGAGTTTTCAGCCCCAGGGTAAGCTTACCCGGGCGGAAGCGGCAACCATTATTGCCGGATTATTATAAGCGGCCGATAAACCTTATAAATATCAAAAAGGCGGACCAGGTGTCCGCCTTTTTTTATTTTCTCTTTTTTATTCTTAAATTTTCAACAGTTCAGCCAGCTGGGGGGTTCCGATCTCTTCCAATTCATATCTAACCTGTACACTGGGTTTTTCTATCTTCATGACCCGGCGCAGATCGATGGGGGTCCCGATGACCAGCAGCTCCGCCGGCGAATTGTTGATGGTCAGCTCCAGTTCGGCTATCTGGGTTTTACCATATCCCATGGCCGGCAGCAGGCGGGACAGATGATCATATTTGGCAAAGGTGTCCTTAATGCTGCCTACGGCATAGGGGCGGGGATCCAATAGTTCAATGGCCCCCAGCTTTTCAGCTGCTATGGTCCCGGCACCATAAGCCATGTTGCCATGGGTTAGTGTGGGCCCGTCTTCTACCACCAGAACCTTTTTGCCCTGGATAGCCTTCGGTTCATCGACTGTGATGGGGGAATTGGCTAAAATTACTGCGGCCCGGGGATTGTTGGCAGCAATAGCTGCTTTGACCTCTTCCACCCTGGCCGGATCGGCGGAGTCTATTTTGTTGATAATGGCAATATCCGCCATGCGCAGATTGGTTTCCCCCGGGTGGAAGCTGGTCTCATGACCTGCCCGGTGGGGGTCAACCACCACGATGTGTATATCGGTATTATAAAATGGAATATCATTATTGCCCCCGTCCCAGAGGATCACATCGGCTTCTTCCTCGGCCTGGCGCAAAATAACCTCATAATCGACCCCGGCATAAACCACCATGCCATTGTCGATATGGGGTTCGTATTCTTCCCTTTCTTCAATGGTGCAATTATATTTATCCAGATCATCATAACTGGCAAACCTCATTGCCACTTGTTCTTCCAGGTTGCCATAGGGCATGGGATGCCTTATAACAGCCACTTTCTTGCCCGCTTCACGCAGGATATTAGCCACATAACGTGTTGTCTGGCTTTTTCCACTGCCGGTCCTGATGGCGGTTATGGCAACAACGGGGCGGCTCGATTTGATCATGGTGGTTTTAGGACCCATCAGGCGAAAATCAGCACCACAGGCCATAACCAGTGAAGCTTTGTGCATTACATACGAATGTGACACATCACTGTAGGCAAAAACCACTTCATCGATATGATGTTCTTTTATTAATTCAGGCAGCTCTTCTTCGGCATAAATAGGTATACCCTGGGGATAATCCTTCCCAGCCAGACCCGGCGGGTACATCCGGCCTTCAATGTCGGGGATCTGGGCAGCGGTAAAACCTACCACCTCATAGTTCTGATTATTGCGGAAGTAAGTATTGAAATTGTGGAAATCCCGGCCGGCTGCCCCCATGATAATAACTCGTTTTTTCATCTGCATTACTTGCCTTTCTTTTATTGGTATTAGTTTGCCATTATTTGTTCGTAAATATTATATCTCAGTACAGCAAAAGTAGATAGAAAAACTTCGGGGTGAACCGGTATTTCCGTAATGCTCCAGCAAAAAGATCGGATGATCGCGCAGGATATACCGGGGGAAATCACCCTGCCGTGAAATCCCGGATCAGGATTGAGGTTTAAATTTAAAAACCGGGGTTTAATCCCCCGGCTTTTATCTTATATCTTTTTAATCATGCTTTATTTACAACCCGGCTTTTTATATCCTGAACCAGCAGTACCTTCTCCGAAACTGGGCTGGAGATTCTGCAAGTCCCCATTTTCAATGGTTTTTAAAGTTAATATATGAATCGTAACACCAATTCCTGATGCCAGCAGAAATATTCTGATATGGAGTATGGGCACCAGAATCGTGGAGATTGTCAGTATGAGCCACATTGTAGTGAGGATAACCTTTTTGGTTTTCCTGGTGACGGCTTTGTAGGTCATATAATTATAAATATAGGGGCCAAAGACTTTGTGACTCAAGAGCCAGTCATACATCTTTTTGGAACCGCGCAGATAACAAAAAGCAGCTAACAGCAGAAAAGGGGTGGTAGGCAAAACGGGCAGGAAAATACCGATGACGCCCAATGCCAGGGAAATTGACCCCCCCAGAATATATAAATATTTTTTTACAGAATGCAATTTCAAATTCGCCGCCTTCCATTCTATAAAGCCATATTTTAATCGCCTTTATTGGGATTAGCAGGAAACCATCCTTTTTGCACCCGTTCTTCCTGTTCAAATATCTCCAGTATGCTCCATAATGAAGCAAAACCGGCTACACTGATAATGGCAGATAAAATTACATTGCTGACGAATATCGACAGAGCAATGAGCAAAATTCCCGCCACTAAAAAAACCGGCCAGATCTTTTTCCCCACATAGTATTCCGATTTTATTACTATGGGATGGAATACCCCTATAATTATAAAAGCACTTATTCCTATTATCAATCCTTGAAAATTCATACTTCCCCCCCTGTCAGGCAAATATATGCACCACCGCACTGGCGGTTAATTTTGTGTTTCAGTTATACATTATAGCAGACAAATGCAATCCCGTCTGCATTCTTCTCTTATTTCCGATTTTTTCCCCCTTCCCTTGCTGTGTTGGTATATTGAGCTATTGATGCTGGTTGAATATACCACCTTTTTGTGGGTAAATGTTTTTTAAATATTACATATTTAGTATATTTAAGGTATAATAATTATCATATGCTGGAATATTCCGGCAAGTCATAATTTTCAAATTTATTGTTTAAAAAGGGGAAGGGGGATTTTATCGATGTTAGTTGAAGACGCACTGGATATTCAAATCGAGGATTATGTCGCCTGGGTCACCATGAAGGAACGGACTGTTACTCCATCTCTTGCTTTTGCGACCCACAAAACTTTGAAAGAATTCGCGGATAACCCGGAGGTCAGAGTGGTGGTATTTGTAAACAACCATCCGAAGATCTATTTTGCCGGGGCAGATTTGAAAGGTTTAACAGACCTCTCAGAAGAAAATATTCCCCAGGTCAGGGGCTTTGTTTATGAAGTATCAAGATTGATGGATGCTGTGGAGCATTTCCCCAAACCAACCATCGCTGCCGTCAATGGTTATGCGCTGGGAGGCGGGTGCGAATTCTGCCTGGCCTGCGACTTGATACTGGCATCAGAGAAAGCCGAATTTGGTTTTCCTGAAGTTAATCTGGGCTTGATCGCCTCGGCCGGAGGAACTTACCGTCTGACCCGCAGGATCGGCAAACACCGGGCAATGGAGATGCTCCTGACATCCAATCGCTATAATGCAGAGGAGGCACTGGCCATCGGCCTGATCAACAAGATCATTTCCTCGGAGACCCTCTACGACGAAGCCAAAGAAATGGCCCGGCGAATTGCCCGTAACGCTCCGATAGCTGTCAGAGGGACCAAGGAAAGCGTTGTCAATGCAGAAAGCATTTTCGACCTGCAGTTTTCCAACGAAGTCGTTGATAAATCAGTTATGACCTGTCTGAGATCCCAGGATATTATCGAAGGTGTCATCGCCTTCATGCAAAAACGCAAACCGGAGTTCAAAGGAGAATAGCCCCAAAAACCAGTTTAATCAGTCAAGATCCGCCTTAAACCGGCGGATCTTTCCTTTCCGGGAGACAGGGGGACGTTTCATCTGTCTCCTCCTTTGGTGAGACAGGGGGACGTTTCACTTGTCTCCTCCTTTGACCGCCCTTTCCACCATCGCTTTGCTCAACCCCAGCACATTGCTTAATTGTCGTATGCTGATATCCTGTTCTCTGTAAATCTTGTCAATGATTTCATTCCTTTCCCTGATGGGAAGGCCGTTTAAATTATCAATATTGTATTTCTTCTGTATTACCTTTTTGAATGTCTCATTATTATATTTTTTAGTTGGATTAGCTTCTAAACACTCATCATCATTTGTAGTAATCATATATTCAATAAATTCCGCCTCGGTTTGTAAATACGCTTTTATCAATTCCGCGTCAATTAGCGTAGGCTGGTTCTGATAATAATTTATATAATGATTATAGGTACTCCAGGGGTATTCTTCAGAGTTTGTCACCATTCCCGCTTTGACAGGGTTTTGGTGGATGTATCTGAGAACTGTGAGCAGATATGCTTCTGTTTCAACCGGTTCGCTTCTAAATCTATTCTGAAACAGATGGCCTGTTCTTTCATATTTTTTATTATGCCAGCCAGCATATCCCACTGCTATGCGCTTGATGCTCACCCCTATTTCTTCCCCTTCCTTAATTAGCAAATGCACATGATTGTCCATAAGACAATAAGCATATAGTTCAAACTTGCCCTTTTCCCTGGATTGGGCAAGATGTTGAATAAATGTCTGCCGATCTTCATCATCTAAAAAAATATCTCGTTTATCTATGCCCCTTAATAAGACATGATGAATTCCTGTTTCGCTTCTTTTCCTAGCTTGTCTCCCCATTGTATCACCCTCTATTAATGTAACACTAAAATTACCAGGGAGACAAGTGAAGGAGACAGGGGGACGTTTCACTTGTCTCCCTGTCGCTTGAAGGAGACAGGGGGACGTTTCACTTGTCTCCCTGTCGCTTCAGATAATAATAGTTTATACTGTAACTGACCATATTAAGTAATAAACACCTATAAAGGAGGGCTAATTATGAAAGCTGGCGTACGCAATCAATTTACCGGGGAAATAACTGAAATCAAACTGGGTACCATCATGGCGGAAGTAGTACTTAAAGCCGGGGATAACGAGGTCACCTCGGTCATGACCATTGATTCTGTCAAAGAGGCTGGTTTTGAGGTGGGACAAAAAGCAACTGCCCTTATCAAGGCGATCAATGTGGTATTAGTAAAATAGCATCAGCAGGAGCGACTGTGGAGTGACAAGGGGGAAGACAAGCTAAACTTCCCCCTTTCTCCACAAAAAATAGCCTTCGTCATGCATGATCTGCTTTTCCCTGAATAAATGAGAATCATTTGACATATCAAACATTCGGAGGAAGCTTATTCTCCAAGGATTACCATCAACAGCCTCTTCATTTACCAGTACTGGCACCCGACGATAGATGCTTTTGGCCAGTTCGGCATCGCGACGATAACGAAAAACGAAACAATTTCTTGTGCCCAAGTCCGTTGCAGCCAATTGTTCTCTGGCATTCTGAAACGTTTTCCACTGTGTGGTTAACCCTCATTCAAATTATCTAAAACTTAAAAGGTTTATTTCTTGCTTAATCTGTCATATTCCTGCATTTAATCTTTCTTGGAGGAATATTTTGGTGTTTATTGAAGTAGTTATTATAATATTTTTCAGGAGATGATGGTGATTATGAAGAGATCTTTTATACTTTCCATATTACTCTGTTTTATCCTGGTATTACCGGCTATGTCTGCCCCTTGCGTAATACTTGATGAAAAACCTTTGATTTTTACGGATACAGAGCCAATTATTGAGGATGGCCGCACATTAGTCCCACTTCGAGCAATATTTGAAGCCATGGGAGCTGAGGTTAGCTGGGATCAATCTACTCAGACTGCTTTTGCTGTTAAAGGCAATACCAGAGTAGCTTTACCGATAGGATCTTTACAGCCTACTATCAACGGTTCTACACAGCAGCTTGACGTAGCGGCCAAAATTGTAAATGAACGGACACTTGCACCGCTTAGGTTTGTTGGGGAAGCTTTTGGCGGAACAGTAGTATGGGATTCAGCTTCTCAAACCATTACGATAAAGACAGGTTCTTCTACAGGTTTACCTGCCACGGAGATCAAGGTCCACTTCATCGATGTTGGGCAGGCAGATGCTATTTATATTGAGCTACCTGATAATAATGACATTCTAATTGATGGGGGTAATGTTGCTGATGGACCTCTAGTAGTAAATTACTTGAAAGCCCAAGGCGTAGATGATATTGAATTGATGATTGCTACCCATCCCTATGAAGATCATATTGGCGGGTTGCCCTATGTTCTTAACGAATTTGTTGTCAAAGAGATCCTTGACAGCGGAAAGACAGAAGCATCCAGCGTTTTCGAAGCCTTTTCATACGCTGCAAATGCAGAAGACTGCCCCTGGGTATCTGGTAGTTTTCAAACTTACTCTTTTGGAAATGTTACTTTAAAAATACTTACCGGTTCTACTGCCTGGAACAATGCCAATGATTATCCTGTAGTTTGTCTGCTTGATACGGGCAACGTAGAGTTTCTCTTCACTGGTGACGTCGAAGGGTCCGCTGAAAGCATTTTGCCCGGGGATATTTCCGCCAAGATTTTAAAAGTCGGTCATCATGGCAGCAATTCTTCTACCACCGATAGTTTTTTGGCCAGGGTAAATCCTGAAGTCGCTATTATATCGGTTGGTGCTGGTAATAGTTATGGGCATCCTTCTAACGAAGTACTGACCAGACTACATTCAGCAGGTGCTGAGATTTATCGCACAGACGAACAGGGAACAATTATTGTTACTACCAACGGCAACACATATAGCATCAATGCATCACCCAGCACAACCGTAGCAGCACCGATTATTAAACCGGAGAGATCTGAACAATTCATCGGAGACAAGAATACTAAGAAGTTCCACTACCTATCCATCTGCAGTTCATTTCCTATACCATCCAACCAGGTCATCTTTGATTCCAAAGAAGCAGCGATAGATGCAGGATACGAGCGATGCGAATGGTGTGTACCTATGGATAAACCTAAAGATATAGATCTTCGGGAAATAACAAGCTGGATAAATAGGATAAATAGATAATTCAGGCCGTATATCTTTCCGTGCTGTGAATAAGGCAAGGATTGAATTTTGTAAAACAGGGGGTGTCAAAAAGGATCCCTTCGTCTTTTAATGGAGCCGATGGGGGGACTCGAACCCCCGACCTGCTGATTACGAATCAGCTGCTCTGCCACTGAGCCACATCGGCATATTGTGAGTATTTGATGCAACCATAATTATATATAAGAAAATGATTAAAAACAATCATTTGCCGGGAAATTCCAGGCTGTAATAGTGTCTTTAAGCTCAAAGCGGTTGGTATCAATCCCGGTAAAAAATAACACCGCTTTTTTCCCGTCATTACAGGCCTCAAGGCATTTCCCCGTATTTGTTTATTCTCCCGGGCAATTGTTATACACTGGCCGGGCTTAAATGCAGTGATACCCTGCAGATCGGGCTGTTACAGGGTTTTTCAATTATCTATAGGCATCCATGAATTCCAGTTCCATCTCCCGCAGTTCATTGATGCGGGCAACGGCAATCCGGATGGTCTCCTCACTTTCCCCTTCCAATTGCTCGGTCACCAGTTCATCAAAGGGGATGGCCCGCAGGCGGGAAACTGCTTCCCCTATATCCAAATGAGACAGGAAGGAGTTCAGGACATTCATGAGATTGAAAAAGAAGGCCTCCGTCCAGTTTAATATCAGTTCTTCATCCATTTGGCCGTATTCCGCTTTGAATCTGCTGAAGCTGTTCATAGTTAATCCTCCTGTTTCATTGTATCACCCTTTGATAATGAACGATTGCATTTCCTGAGGAGACGGATGAAATGTCCCCTTTGTCTTCTGTCTCCCTGCTGAGGAGACAAGTGAAACGTCCCCTTTGTCCCCAAACGTCCCCCGTGTCTCCTTCCTATATGTTTACCACGCGGACTTCCTTTACATAGGGGGCGCAGAGTGAGGCCAGTTTCTCCATTTGTTCTTTGTCGTAGGGCAGGCAGGAGCCAAAAGAGGGTTCTAATGTGTTGCTGGGGTTGAACTGCTGCAGGGAATAAAGTTGGGCACCGGTTATGTGCCGGGCGATGGCTTCGATGTCTTCATAGCTATGGAGCTCCTGGACGACGGTGGTGCGGAATTCCACCCTTATATCGGCCTGCATCAGCAAATTGACGGATGCTCTGACATTGAAAAAATCCGCATTGGTTAATCTGCCGCTGGCTTCCTGGTATTTTTTGAATTCCAGGGGGGCTTTGATATCCATGGCCACATAGTCCAGCAGCTTTTCCTGCAGCAAATAGCTGAGCATATCAGAATTGGTGCCATTGGTGTCCAGCTTGAGCAAAAAGCCCCGGCCTTTGATCTGGCGGATGGTTTCCGGCAGTTCCGGATATAAGGTGGGTTCCCCGCCGCTTATCACTACGGCATCGATAAAGCCCTTCCTGTCCTCCAGAAATGCCATGATTTTTTCCAGTTCGATTTCATCCCTCTGGTCTTTGTTGAAATTTAACAACAGATGGCCGTTATGACAAAAGGGGCAGGCAAAATTGCAGCCCCGGGTGAAGAGCACTGTGGCAATTTCACCCGGGTAATCCAATAGACTTTGATTGATCATTCCTGCAAAATTCATTTATTGAACAGCCCTGTCAAATAATTTTCTTTCCTTGAATTCTTCCTGTTTGCCGGCATTCCATTGATCAACCGGCCGAATATAGCCTACCACCCGGGAATAAACCTCGCAATGGGTTTGTTTGCCTTCAGCGGCACAGATGGGGCATTCATGGTTCTTGCCTTTCAAATATCCGTGGCTGGGACAGATGCTGAAGGTCGGTGTCAGGGTAAAGTAGGGCAGTTTAAACTGATCACATACTTTCTGCACCAGCTTCTTGGAGGAAGCGATGGAGGGCACTGATTCTCCCAGGAAAACGTGGAAGACGGTGCCGCCGGTGTAACGGCTCTGCAGTTCATCCTGGATGGTCAGGGCGGCAAACAGATCTTCGGTATAATAAACCGGCAGCTGGGTGGAGTTCGTATAGTATGGTTCCGCTCCCTGTTTGAATTCCTGCTCATTGGCCACGATGATATTGGGATATTGGGCTTTATCCTTGCGGGCTATCCCGTAGCTTACCCCTTCCGCCGGTGTTGCTTCCAGATTATAGATGTCACCGGTTTCTTCCTGGTACATCATCAGACGGTCCCGCATGAAATCCATAACTTCTATGGCAAAGGCGGCACCTTTTTCGCTGGCGATGTCGACTCCCAGGAAGTTCAGGCAGGCTTCATTCATCCCGATCAGGCCGATGGTGGAAAAATGGTTTTTCCAGTACTGGCCGAAGCCTTCCTTGACTTCCCGCAGATAAAACTGGGAATAAGGATAAAGGCCGGATTCTGTCAGGTTTTCCAGTACTTTGCGTTTGATCTCCAGGCTGTTCTGGGCCATGTCCATCAGATTGGCCAGACGGCTGTAAAATTCTTTTTCATCAGCAGCCAGATAGCCCAGGCGGCTCATGTTGATGGTTACAACGCCGATGGATCCAGTCAGGGGATTGGCTCCAAAGAGTCCGCCGCCGCGCTTTCTCAGCTCGCGATTGTCCAGGCGCAGACGGCAGCACATGCTGCGGGCATCTTCCGGACTCATATCGGAATTGACGAAATTGGAGAAATAGGGGATGCCGTATTTGGCCGTCATCTCCCAGATCTTATCGTAATTGGGATTGTCCCAGTCAAAATCAGCGGTGATATTATATGTGGGGATGGGGAAGGTAAATACTCTTTCTTCCGCATCGCCTTCCATCATTACTTCGGCGAAGGCCTGGTTGAGCATATCCATTTCCGCCTGGAAATCTCCGTAAGTCTCCTCCATATATTGGCCGCCCACGATGACCGGTTC
>LSQX01021208.1_pt1 | contig 10758 bp, 14 predicted proteins | sample 654561 | NCBI WGS metagenome assembly LSQX01 (sample SAMN04489861, study PRJNA283612) | anaerobic digester metagenome | isolation source: 4 biogas reactors fed with cattle manure at either 37C or 55C with and... | place: Denmark: Kongens Lyngby | collected 2014 | reverse complement strand
GGATTAGACTGTCCCCGATTTGCATGATTCGCATATCTAAAAAACCCCTGCAGTTTTTTAAAACTGCAGGGGTTTTGTTTAGATTCCGAGGACTGTATGTTATATGACAATTTTAATTACGACGAGGGTCAAAATTACCCCTAGATTCCCTGTGCTATATGTTCTATGACTATTTTTATACCGATGAGGATTAAAATTACTCCACCGACCAATTGAGCTTTACCGGTTAGCTTGCCGCAAGTCCATTTGCCGACATAGACGGAAATTAGACTCAAAACAAAGGTTGTAATGCCTATCAAGCTGATGGCGGGTACTAATTTAACTTGGGTAGCAGCAAATCCAACTCCAATAGCCAAAGCATCTATGCTAGTCGCCACCGATTGAGAAAACAGACTTTTCATTTCTATTTCACAAACAGTTTCACATTCTTCTTCCTCGTGAAAGGCATCCCAAATCATCTTGCCACCAATCGCAGCCAAGAGAGCCAAAGCTATCCAGTGATCAATGTCGCTAATGGTTTCAGCGAAGCGACCTCCCACAACATAACCAATGACCGGCATGCCGGCTTGGAAGAGCCCAAAGGACATGGCAATCAAAAATATATTCCTTTTATTCAGTTCGGGCATACACATACCGTTGACCATAGCAACGGCACAAGCGTCCATAGATAGCCCAAAAGCGATGAGCATAAGATCAAAAAGAGTCAATCCGAATCAAGCCCTTTCTTTAGAGGAGACCCATTTATTCAAAGATCCTTGCATATAATTCAAGACATCTACACCAAATACCTTTGTTAGAGTCTGGTCTTGCAAAACCCTTTGAGTTTCTCCTTCTAAAGCTATTTCCCCTTGATCCAATAAGATAATTCTTTCAGCAAATTGCATGGCTAAATTCAGATCATGGAAAACACCCAAAACTGCATGGCCTTTTTCTTTGCTCCACTTTTCCAAGCGTTGCATCAGCTCTAATTGATATTTTAAATCTAAGTGGTTGGTCGGCTCGTCTAAAAGAATGAGTTTGGGTTCTTGGGCAAAGGTTCTGGCTAAAAAAACTCTCTGCAATTGCCCGCCGGAAAGCTGAGTGATGGGCTTATCCTTTTCCTGCCACAACTCGACATCCCTCAAAACCCTTTCCACTATCTTTTCATCTTCTTTACCTACAGCAGGCAAGAGCCCTTTTTTGCCATGGAGATAGCGCCCTAACATAACCGTTTCATAGATGCTATATTCAAAATACATTTCGCTGATTTGACTCATAAAAGCAATACCTTTGGCCAAATCTTTTCTTTTCAAATCTTGAATTTCTGAACCGTGGAATTTTATGCTGCCGGTATAAGGCAGAAGGCCTGCTATGGCTTTGAGCAAGGTGGTTTTGCCACAGCCATTAGGGCCAATTATGCAAACGATTTCATTTTCCTTGAGGGAAAAGCTGATATCCTTCAAAACTCTGAGCTGGTCATAAGAACAACTAACATCTTTTAATTCCAGCATTTAGGCCACCTTCCTTTTGCTAAAATAAACATAAACAAAGAAAGGTCCACCTAAAATAGCGGTGATAGCGCCGACTGGCAATTCTGTAGGCGACATGACTGTGCGAGCCACCACATCGGCTAAGACCATGAAACTTCCACCGAAGAGGGCTGACATGGGCAAAACCCAAATATGAGAAGCCCCGCTAAAACGGCGAACCACATGAGGTGAAATCAGGTCGATAAAGCCAATAACTCCGGCAAAGGCAACGGCACTGCCGGTTAAAGCGGCGGCTATGGACATGAGGATCCACTTGACTCTGGTTGTTTCTACCCCCATGGCAGCTGCTTGCTCCTCGCCAAAGGTCAGCATATCCAGCTCTTTAGATTGTCTTAACAATAAAAACAAACCGATGATCACAATGGGAAACAAGACCAGAGAAAAAGTCCAATCTTTTAAGGCGAAGCTGCCCATCTGCCAGAGCAGAATATGCCTGGTTCTATCGGGGTGAAAATAGGCTACCAAGGTCAAAACTGCATTGACGAAAAGGGTAAACACCATTCCTGTCAAAACAATGGTATTGCCAGAAAAGCCTCGATCCACCCGAGAAGCTACGGCGATAGCCAAGTAAACGGTCAGCAGACCGGTAAAAAGCCCGGCTAAGGGCAAAGTGAAGGCACCTAAGATAGGCAGGGTATAGCCGGTGATAATGATCAGGGCAGCCCCCAAAGATGCTCCTGAGGACACACCCAAGGTGTAAGACGAAGCCAAGGGGTTGCGCAAAACCGATTGCATGACGACCCCACTGATAGCCAAAGCGGCCCCGACTAAAAAGGCCAGGGCAGCTCTAGCTAAGCGCAAATCCCAAACTATGGTGACATGTAAAGGTGGCACACTCTCAGGCAAAGGCTGACCGAAAATTTTGTGAGCCAAAACAGCAAGGGAATTACCCACAGAAATGGTCACACTACCAAAACATGCTGCTGCCAAAAGGCTGAGCAGACTAAAAACGATGAGTATTTGCAAACGCCATGAGTTCTTCACTAGGCCACCTCCTCAATAAATTTTACCAATAACGATTACTTCAAGCCCAAAGCAATTGCCATCTCTTCCAAAGCATCGATGACATGGTGATTGGCTTGAGAGCTGGCATTGGAGTCGATTAAATAAACTTCATTGTTTTGAATGGCCTGAATATCCTGCCAGCCTTCACGGGTTAAAAGCTCATCGACCGGGTCTTCCAAATAGTCGACGTTGGTGAAAATGACCTCTGGGTCTAAGGCGACTGCTGCTTCAGCTGTGACTGCCAACCAGCCATCTTCATCACCAAAGATATTGACCGCACCTAGCATTTCGATCATTTCGTTTAAGAAAACTCCTTGACCAAAGCTGTAGCTATAAGGAGCGGCGCCAATTTCAAAATAAACTGTTTTAGCCGATTCCACTGCAGCACCCAGGTCTTTATACAGATCAATCGCTGTGTACATATTATGGGCCAACTCTTGGCCTTCTTCTTTTTTACCTAGAACATGAGCCAAAAAAGCCACGTCTTGGGCGATTTCATCTAAAGTATCGGGAGTCTGAACAGTAACAACGCTGACCCCACCGGATTTTAACAGGGCAAATGGGTCTTCTGCTCCACCGGCAGCGGTCATATCGGTAACGATTACCAGGTCCGGCTCCAAAGAAATGAGCATTTCATTATCGGGGCTCATCATATCGAAAGCTTCAACGCCTTCAGGAATTTCATAAAATCTTTCCGAATTTGTGTCAACAGCCACTAAAATATCGGCTAAGCCTAAATCCAGGATAATCTGAGTGAAAGTTGGAGAATAGCTTATTACCCTTTCGATTTCGGCAGGCACAATGTGCTCATCACCATGGCGGTCGACAACACTGCGGGTCGTGAGCTCATCACCCGGTAGATCTGGTTCTTTAGTTTGATTGCAACCGGCAAAAACTAAAAGAGCAAGCAACAGCAAGGCGACTAAAATAGACTTTCTTTTAAACATTAGAGATACACTCCTTAAATTTTCTAAGCAAAAAAGCTGTGGCGTTGATACACCACAGCCGTTTTTCTGTGTACAGACTTCTCCAGTACCCAAGTCACGTGGGCTAAGGAAAAGTTTTTTGTGCAGGTCTTCTGACTCACCCCTGATTTGACAAGTCAAAGTCAAATAGCGCAGCCTTCCCAAGTTTCCTCAGTGACCGATTTTCATCTAAGCGCTATTCTTTCGGGGCATACAGCGGCGGTTCCGTGCAGGGTTCTAACCTGCTTCTCTCTTAGCCTTTAAGGGCAGTCAAGCCCAAAAAGGAACACAAAAAAATCTATATAGATCAAGCGTCATGCTTTTTTACTCGTCTGCATTATACATTAGTCCGATCCTTTAGTAAAGAAAAATAAGCATCTATCCTAACAAGTGACTATAATCTACGAGCAAAGCAGATAAAAGCTCAGATAAAACAGATGCTTTTTAATTTTCTTTTAAAAATCTTCTAGGTCTGGTTCGAATTGATCGTCTAAATCTTTGGGCACATAGGCTCCCGATTTGGCTCTTTGCCTGACACAAGCAGTCAGCAGATATTCAATTTGCCCATTTAACGAACGGAAATCGTCCTCTGCCCAAGCGCTCAGTTGGTCGTAAAGCTTTTTAGACAAACGCAAAGGTATCTGTTTTTTTGCCTTAGACATCTTTAGTATAAGGTCCCTGAGTTGACTACAGGCTGTGCATCTCGATTGCCGCAAAGGATGACCAACAAGTTAGAAACCATGGCAGCTTTTCTTTCTTCATCTAACTCTACTATTTCCTTGTGGCTGAGCTTATCGAGAGCCATTTCTACCATACTGACAGCCCCTTCAACAATCATCGCCCGAGCATCGATAATGGCACTGGCTTGCTGGCGCTGGAGCATAACAGAGGCAATTTCTGTAGCATAAGCTAAATAAGTAATGCGAGCTTCAATAATTTCGATGCCTGCTAATTCGACCCTATCCTGAATAGCCTGGCGAATTCTTTCTGCTACTACAGCACTGGAGCCCCTTAAGCTACCCTCATCTGCTTTGCCATCTCCCGTCGTGTCGATATTGGGAGCGACGTCGTATGGGTAAATGCGAACGATATCCCTGATGGCTGCATCACATTGCAAGGAAAGATACTCTTTATAATTATCCACATTAAAAACCGCCTTAGCAGTGTCGGTAACTCTCCACATCACGGCTACCCCTATTTCTACCGGGTTGCCTAAAACATCGTTGACTTTTTGCTTAGCATTATTCAAAGTCATGACTTTCAAAGAAATCTTTTTGCCGCCAGTCGTTTCAGCCTGGGATGAGGTCTTTAAACTGAGCTTTCTGCTGGAACCATCGTCTACGTCTAAGCTCTGCCCTAAGCGAGTGTTGGCTGCTGGGTTGACAGCAACTGAAAAAGGATTGACGAAAAAGAAACCTTCGTCTTTCAAAGTGCCACTGTATTTACCAAAGATGGTCAAAACTAAGGCTTCTTGAGGACGAATGACTTTTAAACCTAAAAAGAAAATGAAACCAAGGAAGATCCAGAGGAAACTACCGATAACCAAAACAACCCCATGGCTTTGGCCTCGATCGATAGCCATAAAGCCTGAAATCAGGGTGAAAATGGAAATGATATAAAGAGAAATAAAAAGAATCAGACAAATCAAACCTGGTGCGCCTTTTAGTTTTTTCTCTTGCATAACAACACCTCCTGTTGATATCTATATGATATCATTTTGATATCATTATGACAAGTATTATTTTGGCTAATTTGCAAGCTTTTAGAATTAAAATTAGCTTTTAGTTTTAAATAATGCAAGTCAGCTAATATTTGTTCAAGCAGCTATTCCTCGCTTTCTTGGCAAAAGATCAGGAAAATATAAAAGCCGATTAAAAAATCGGCTTTTATTTATTCGACGAGCAAAAACAATGCTCTCTAGATTCAATTTTGATTTTTACTACTTGCGCTCCTCTTTTAGACTCGCCAAGTACACCTGCAATGACACCGCTCCAAGGCAAATTAAAATAGCTATGGTCATAGCGAAGACCAGCAATGAAATAACTAAAGGATTTTGCAAACCCAAAACTGTTATACATACTATTTCAATAGCCAACAAAAATGCGGCTATAGTACAGCTTAAAAAAGCTATTTTTTCTAAGTTTAGTTTTATTTCCATTTTCCTCATAGGCGGTTATCACCGTCTTTCATATATTATTCAAATTTTACTGCTTCTTTAAAAATATCAGCTAGTTCTTCAGCATTTGTTGCGACAATCAGAGTTAAGAATTTATCTTTACGCAGAATTTCAGCTTCTTCTATTACCTTGTATTCCTCCGGTAAATAGTCTTTAGCTTCAGTCGCTTTAGCATCTAAACGAGTTCGCAGCTTCTTTTCCAGGTCTTCAGCCGATTTAGCATCTTTGGCTTCTATGATTATTATCTCATCGGCAGATATTCCATCGGTCTTCATAACCCCGATGAATGCTGTGACTTCATCTTCATCTATGGCATAGAGATTTGTCAGATGCTTCTTGCCGATATTCATCATGCCTTCCCATTTGGAAGCTTCTTCCATTGTTTCCAATAATTCAGGCAGGTCAATTTCTAAATCTTCTTTTTTATTGTTATTACAAGCTGAAAAAACCATGAGCATCAACAAAAACAGAATCAGCAAATTTCTTTTTTTCATAAAACTGACCTCCTATTTAAACTAAGGTGTATGGTGACGTAAAAAAGATATCCATTTTTCACAAGCTATATCGGTCAGATGGATGCCCATTGAATCAGGGTCCGAACAATACTGATAGGGCAAGCTGCCATCGGCTGTTTGCATTACAGAAGCTACATCGACAAAGTAATAGCCTAAGCGCTGGCTCATCTCATATAGAGCGGCGTTGTATTCGGAAATCGATTGATTATTCAGATATTCAAGCTGAGCATAGCGATACATAGGCAAAACCGATTGCAGATAAATCTCCAGATCGGGAGTTTCAGCCAGAATTCGAGAAAGCAATTCTTCCAAATTATCGACTGAACCTTGGGGGCCAAAAATTCCTATATCGTTGGTGCCCAACATAATATAAACTTTTTTGGCTTTACTTAAAGCAATGGAATCTTCTAAAAGCATTTTTTGACCTTGATAGAGAGGATGCACCGATTCGTCGGATACGGTCCATAGGGCATTGCCACTGCCTAAACTTCCGGCTGTCAGAAATTGAATATCGCCCAAAAAGTCTTCTTCGTAATTCCAACGATTTAAAACATAATAATAGAGTTTTAAGGTAACTGAATCGCCGATGACAACAACATCATCAAAATAACTGTCGTCAACGGGGTCACTATGAGCAAGACCGATTGGGTCCCTTAAAACAATTTCTTCATCATTTGGATAATAGACATCATTACCAGAATCTTCTGAAGGCTCCTCAGGTTCCTCAGGTTCTTCCGGTTCCTCCGGCTCTTCCGGTTCCTCGGGCTCTTCTGGCTCTTCCGGCTCGATTGGCTCTTCCGGCTCTTCTATAGGTGGCTCCTCAGGCGGAGGAGGCTTAGGTGTATTACAGGCACCAAGAAGAAAAGAAAAAACGAGCAACAGGGCTAGTAGACCTGACCATTTCTTTTTAAACACAGGCATCACCTTTTCGTTATAATCCCAATTCTTCAGCGGCTTCTTGCATGGCAGCAAGGCCGATAGCTAAAAACTCCTCCAAGCTCAAGCCCAATTCACTGCTGGCAGCGATCGCCTCTCTGTTAGCACCTCGGGCAAAAGATTTTTCATGGAATCTTTTGACTACAAAGGCAACATCTAAGGGGGCTAATTTTTTAGCCGGATGAATAAGAGCAGCTGCAACAATTAAACCGGATAGAGGATCGGCACTAAAAAGTGCTTTGTCTAAAAGGCTCTTGCGCGGAAGCCCGTGCACTTCATTGTGCACTCTGACTGCATAAACCAATTCTTCAGGCAGACCCAGGCTTTGCAAATAATCGGCGCCAATCATACTATGGCGTTCCGGGTCTTTAGCCGTTTCAGCATAATCGATATCGTGTAAGATGCCGGCCAAACCCCAAAGCTGCTCATCTTCGCCAAAATGGTGGGCCAAGGCTATGAGAATCTTCTCTACAGCAATACAATGATTGACTAAATTCTTGTTAGGTAGTTTTTCTTTTAATAATTTTACTGCTTCATCGCGGCTCATCAATTCAGGCAATTTGAAACCTCCTAAGATTATTCAAGAAAAAAAGGAGACGCTAGCGCCTCCTCGATATTTCCATAAATTTTAAACACGCCAAACTGCTAAAACGATAGATGTAATAGCAACTAAAAACCCTAAAGCTACGGTGGCGCGGACTAATATGGCATCGAAACCACGCTGTTTATTTAAAAACTGGGCTGTTTGACCACCAAAGGCGCCGGAGAGACCTTCACCTTTAGGAGCTTGCAGTAAGACAATAACAATCAGTGCTACACACAAGAGCATATGTAGGCCCGTTACAAATGGTTGCATAAGGTATTAACCTCCTCACATTTTAGGTTATCATAACAGGTATTATAGCATGCTTTAAACCTGTAAACAAGCATTTTACTAAATTAAACTTGCTAATTTTTAGTTTTTCTTGACTGAGAAGACAAAAAGCCTTTGCAACCAAAAACTGAACAATGCTAAGATGCTCTCGGCTATTAATTTAGCAATACTAATATGTATTTTCAATGTCTTGTTGAAAAAATTCAGCAAGAAATAATCTAAGGTAACAACCGTTAAAGCTACACTGATATAGCGTAAAAGGGCACCTTTAAGATCGCTTTGATCTTTAAAAACGAATTTTCGATTGATCGTAAAATTAATTGTCCCGCTCAAAATACGGCTGGTTATGACGGCACGCAAAAGCTGAACACCTTGAGTCACCAAGATGAGCAAGGTAAAGTAATCGACTATACCACTGATTAAAGAAGCTGAACTGAATTTAACGATGGGCAGATAGACTCTAAAGGAATCGCGGAAGGTGCGAAAATGAGATGTATGCTTGACCTGGTCGTAAACCGTTTCAATTTCCAATTGATGAAAAGGAATGCCTGCCCTAGGCGCTTCCAAAAGAGCGTTCATCTCGTATTCAAATCTATTGCCTTTGATTTCCAGGAGCCAGGGCATTAAGTTCTTGCCAAAGGCTCGCAGACCTGTCTGGGTGTCTTGCAGCGAGGTGCCGCTGGCTGCCAGGTAAACAAGCTTGGTTACCCTGTTGCCAAAGCGACTTCGCAAGGGCACATTGCCTTTAAATTTCCGCACGCCCAAAACATAAGAGTCTGGGTTGGCAATAGAAGCATGGAGACAAGCAAAAATGTCTTTGGGTTTATGTTGGCCGTCTGAATCGGCGCAGACGATTGAACCGACATTTTTTTGCTTCATCAAATAGACTTTGCCTGTCTTTAAAGCAGCACCTTTGCCCTTGTTGACTTCATGGTGTAAAACAGTGGCCCCTAAGTTTTCAGCTTGAATAAAAAACCGAGCAAACTCGTGACCAGAACCATCATTGACAATCAGTATATTAATCTCTGGCTCTAGCGCCAGTAAATCTTCAATTAGCTTGATTAATTTATCAGTGGGCTCATATGAAGGAATGAGTATATAGTTCACTTCAAAACCCTCCTCTATTTAACTCTTCATTAAAATACCCCAGAGCCAATTCATTATACCTTTAAGCCTACTCAACGTCAAGAAAAGGCAATTAGGCCCTGTTTTTCATATTGACGGACAGGTAAAATGAAGGTAAAATTAAAACAACCAACAATTTTTCTATTAAAAGATAATTTGGAGGAAACGAAATGCAAAAACAAGTTGCTTTTTTAACACAAAGCGCCATGATGTTGGCTTTAGCCACTCTGCTGTCTTTTTTCGCAGTATTTCATTTGCCCAACGGCGGTTCGGTAACTTTAGGTAGCATGATCCCCTTGCTTTTCGTTGCCTACAAATTCGATTGGAAGCGCAGCCTTTTGGTAGCATTCGCCTATTCCCTCATTCAAATGATCAGTGGCTTTTATGCACCACCCACCCAAAATTTACTCTCCTTCATAGCTGTAGTCCTCTTAGATTATGTAATCGCCTTCGGAGCCCTAGGCTTAGCCGGCTTATTTTATCGTACCCTGCTGAAAAAATTACCTCAGAGTGTTTCCATGGTAACCTCAGGTGTTATGACCTACGCCATCCGCTTCATCTGTCATTTTTTCTCCGGTATTTTAATCTGGAGCTTTTACGCACCGGCAGGCCAACCGGTTTGGCTTTACTCACTCGTCTATAACGGCTCTTACATGGCCCTGGAAGCCCTGATTTCTGCCATCTTCTTAGGCCTAGCCGGCCCCCGCCTACTCAACCGCTTCACCGCCATGTAATGCAACTCGTGCAACTCGGGGACAGTCTATAAGGAACTTAGGCACAACGTGCCGGTTCCGCAACTCCGGTATGTGCTGAAAGCATCATACTGGAGCAACAAGCATTCCAATTGGCATATATAACACAAATGCAATAACCTTAAGAATGATTTTAAAAAAGCAGCTGACATTTCTCAGCTGCTTTTTCTTTATTCTATTGGCTCTGTATCTATCTTTCACAGTAGATTATCGTGGATTCTGTCTTGTATCTGAAACGTTTCATAACAACTAATTGTGGCTTCGTCCCAACCTAAAACTCTTGTCAATCCTTTTTGGCTTACTCTATATTTTTCTCTAATAGCTTTAATTTCATTCGAGGTTAAAAGGCCAACCTCTGCTCGATAAGAATCTTTTAAAGCTAGATCATTGCTTTTAAACATTTCTTCAGTTTCGATTAGTTCATCAGTATTTGAACAATATTCATATGTGGCAGTATATGTTACTTCTCTATTCCTAAAAAGTTCAACTTCTTGTATTTTCGCTGTTTCTACTTCGTGCTCTTCCATACAAAGAAGACATTCTTTCTTTGCCTTTTTTATAATCTCCATTTTAACATCCCCTTATTTTTTATATGGAAAATCTTGATCTTAAAAACCGCGAGTTGAGCGATGAAACAACATTACTAAAACCTTTCCACTACCACCGCTGAGCTGAACCAACAATTTAACTCTTAATTTAATATAAACAGCGTATCTAAATTCCGCTGACCAAAAGCCCCCATCTCATCACCGATGCAAATTGGGGACTGTTATGAGGAACTTAAGCACACCCCGTGTGCTGGTTCCGTAACTCCGGCAGTGGCCATGGCACAATGCTGGAGCAAACAGCTTCTATAGAAGCGATGCAAATCGGGGACTGTC
>LSQX01338549.1_pt1 | contig 10759 bp, 11 predicted proteins | sample 654561 | NCBI WGS metagenome assembly LSQX01 (sample SAMN04489861, study PRJNA283612) | anaerobic digester metagenome | isolation source: 4 biogas reactors fed with cattle manure at either 37C or 55C with and... | place: Denmark: Kongens Lyngby | collected 2014 | reverse complement strand
ACCTATGAGGAATTGAAACATAAGGAAATGTGCGACAACCTGGCCACAGAACTACGTATCCAGCCTACCTATGAGGAATTGAAACAAAGTGCTCATGAGATATAAGGCAAGCCTTAATCTGGTATCCAGCCTACCTATGAGGAATTGAAACTTACTAAGAGAGTTGCAGGAGCCAAGGATATATTTGGGTATCCAGCCTACCTATGAGGAATTGAAACCCGGGCCATCGTCACCTATGCAAAGGCTCACTTTGGGTATCCAGCCTACCTATGAGGAATTGAAACCTAAATATGCGATGCAGAACGGAAAAATGGGACACAAGTATCCAGCCTACCTATGAGGAATTGAAACCCTTTTGTCTTCTTTGGAAAGGTTCAGCTCGCCCTGGTATCCAGCCTACCTATGAGGAATTGAAACGGGGCCTGGGTAGGGGACAGCTACAAGCGCATACAAGTATCCAGCCTACCTATGAGGAATTGAAACGGTAGAGCTCAAGGAGAGTCTCCGCCAAACTTTGAGGTATCCAGCCTACCTATGAGGAATTGAAACAGGTAGCTTCCGCCCGGGTCTTTTTGCCTTCGTGGGTATCCAGCCTACCTATGAGGAATTGAAACCAGAATAGCGTTTTCCGTAGTCAACGCAGCCACCTTTGTATCCAGCCTACCTATGAGGAATTGAAACCCCCCGCCTCTCTTTTTACCGCCTCCGTCCTTGCTGTATCCAGCCTACCTATGAGGAATTGAAACACCATCCGTTGGACCCAGAAAATAAGGATTTGGTTCACGTATCCAGCCTACCTATGAGGAATTGAAACGGATAGTCAGGGATATTAAAGAGAGTACCTTGTTACCGTATCCAGCCTACCTATGAGGAATTGAAACCCCTTCTAAGGGCAAATAAATAACCGGCACCTCTTGTATCCAGCCTACCTATGAGGAATTGAAACAGGTTTCCGACGCCATGCCGAAGCACTTTGCACTCAGTATCCAGCCTACCTATGAGGAATTGAAACATAAAATGTCCGTCATTCACTTCCGTACGGTAGCCGTATCCAGCCTACCTATGAGGAATTGAAACTCCAAACTCGATTTCAGCCGGCTGGACTCGGTGGCGTATCCAGCCTACCTATGAGGAATTGAAACAGACTATTGCCCACTGGATACCTGCCAGCCGGCAGAGTATCCAGCCTACCTATGAGGAATTGAAACCTAAATGGGTTTCCGTACCGGAGGGATTCTTATGAAGTATCCAGCCTACCTATGAGGAATTGAAACGGATGGTGGTAATGAAGGAGGGGTATATTGATGAAAAGTATCCAGCCTACCTATGAGGAATTGAAACCCTTAGACGTTATTTTGGGTATGGGATATTACTATCAAGGTATCCAGCCTACCTATGAGGAATTGAAACCGCAGTCTCTCCACCGCGCGGCGCAGGAATTCCTCGGGGTATCCAGCCTACCTATGAGGAATTGAAACCGACATAAAAAATCCACGGGTTGAAGTGGTAATCGGTATCCAGCCTACCTATGAGGAATTGAAACATCGAAGACGTTCGAGATGCTATCGCCGAAGTTGTGTATCCAGCCTACCTATGAGGAATTGAAACCAGGGTCCCTGACTGGCGTAACCATCACTGGCTCGAGTATCCAGCCTACCTATGAGGAATTGAAACCCATGTTCTGCACTTCCACCATAAATAGCGTGCCATGTATCCAGCCTACCTATGAGGAATTGAAACCGTGATGTGTCCCCCGATTTATATTCCGGCTTATTATGTATCCAGCCTACCTATGAGGAATTGAAACAGTTAAGGCAGCGAAAGTTCCCGCGGTCATATCGCAGTATCCAGCCTACCTATGAGGAATTGAAACCCCCTCCAGCACCCTAACCCGCTCCCCCAACTCTGCGTGGTATCCAGCCTACCTATGAGGAATTGAAACTTGTGCCACTGGCAGCAGTACGAATTGTCGAGCCAGGTATCCAGCCTACCTATGAGGAATTGAAACTCGCTACCGTCATATGTCCTTAAAACTATTTCATTAGTATCCAGCCTACCTATGAGGAATTGAAACACGCCTACTTCAAAAAGCGCCTGTCTCAAAGCATCCGTATCCAGCCTACCTATGAGGAATTGAAACCCATACTCCCGAACCAAATTGAAAACTGAAAGATATGGTATCCAGCCTACCTATGAGGAATTGAAACAAATAGCTCACTAATAAAGGTGATACAATGGCACAGGTATCCAGCCTACCTATGAGGAATTGAAACCGGAAAGGAGGGGAGGAGAGCAGATGAAAGTAATAGCGTATCCAGCCTACCTATGAGGAATTGAAACCTTTAATCCGTTTTGGTCTATCTTCTAACCGTCCTTGTATCCAGCCTACCTATGAGGAATTGAAACCCTTACTGCCGTCCGGAAGCTCATACCAGCCGCCGCCGGTATCCAGCCTACCTATGAGGAATTGAAACTTCTGAAACACCCCTCTATTAGTTTATTTGCTCTCTGTATCCAGCCTACCTATGAGGAATTGAAACGCGGAATATAGCCCCTGTGAATAAACTCTTGGGATCGGTATCCAGCCTACCTATGAGGAATTGAAACACAACGAAATAATCGAGCTGCAGAAGGCCGGACAGCGGGTATCCAGCCTACCTATGAGGAATTGAAACGGAAGAGGGAAAGCTTGACTCCTCCATACAGCAAGTATCCAGCCTACCTATGAGGAATTGAAACCCTTAACAATGGCGCTGCAGTATGTGGTAAGGTAACCCGTATCCAGCCTACCTATGAGGAATTGAAACATGCAATCTCCTGCGGCTGGTAAGCAGAAACAAACGGTATCCAGCCTACCTATGAGGAATTGAAACATAGTCCCAAGGCCCGGGTTAGCCTTCTCCCAGGCCCGTATCCAGCCTACCTATGAGGAATTGAAACCCAAGAAAGGCAATGCCTTCGAGTTCACGCATGGCTGTATCCAGCCTACCTATGAGGAATTGAAACAGGTTCAGCCCCGGGACCCAGATGTCCGGGTGGGCGTATCCAGCCTACCTATGAGGAATTGAAACGGCGGCCATGCGCTTGTATTCGCTGGGACACGGACGGGTATCCAGCCTACCTATGAGGAATTGAAACCCTGGCTTTGTTATTCGAAACAGTTCTTTGGCAATGGTATCCAGCCTACCTATGAGGAATTGAAACCCGACCAGCATGTAGAGACCGAGGCCGGCCAGCAGGTATCCAGCCTACCTATGAGGAATTGAAACCCTTCCTCTGGCTCAAAGTATCCTTCAAGGGATACTTGTATCCAGCCTACCTATGAGGAATTGAAACCCAATCGCTGTTTCGATCCTTTTTCGACGCCTTTTTGTATCCAGCCTACCTATGAGGAATTGAAACCCCTCCATCCAATGGAGGGTAGACTGGAGCAGACTTTGGTATCCAGCCTACCTATGAGGAATTGAAACCCGAGCAGCACGAGGACTTCTTCATCAAAAACATGGTAGTATCCAGCCTACCTATGAGGAATTGAAACAGTAGAAATTCATATCGGTCCCGGCAAAGACGCCTGGTGTATCCAGCCTACCTATGAGGAATTGAAACAACAGGCTCGATTGCAAGCTATCACCAAAATCCGGTATGTATCCAGCCTACCTATGAGGAATTGAAACCCACCACGGCCGCGAAGCCAAAGTTGGCAAGCCACGTATCCAGCCTACCTATGAGGAATTGAAACCTATGAGCGCGGCAATCATGAAGCAGTTGTAGATGGGTATCCAGCCTACCTATGAGGAATTGAAACCTCGATGGAATAAACATAGGTGTTGTGTTGAGTGGGGGGTATCCAGCCTACCTATGAGGAATTGAAACTTACTATGGGCCCTAGCGTCAAAACAATCAGCAAGCAGGTATCCAGCCTACCTATGAGGAATTGAAACTAAATACAGTTTGTAATACCTCGGCCATCTTTCCGCGTATCCAGCCTACCTATGAGGAATTGAAACAGTAATAGAGAATGGGATACTTTTTGAACAGCATTTTGTATCCAGCCTACCTATGAGGAATTGAAACCAGGTAGTAACGATAATAACCCTTTGCTTCATATTCGTATCCAGCCTACCTATGAGGAATTGAAACGCGGCGGGGTAAAGACCCTCTTCATACTGTATCCACGTATCCAGCCTACCTATGAGGAATTGAAACCGGTCAGGTAGCTCTCTACGTTCAACGCACTCCATGAGTATCCAGCCTACCTATGAGGAATTGAAACGGGCCTTCCGGCATTATGACCAGGGCGTGAGGCGTGTATCCAGCCTACCTATGAGGAATTGAAACCTGGAGATGCTCAATAAGGAACTTCGGTAGTCCTTGTGTATCCAGCCTACCTATGAGGAATTGAAACATTGGATAGTCCAAGGCATCCGCAATGCGCTTCATCGTATCCAGCCTACCTATGAGGAATTGAAACGTATCATAAAAGTTTGGCGCTGAGCATACTTGAAGGGTATCCAGCCTACCTATGAGGAATTGAAACTCCATCTCAACTATGACGGTTTTGTTGCAACCATCAAAGTATCCAGCCTACCTATGAGGAATTGAAACCGTAGTAGCTGACGCTGGAGTCTGTCATACGGCCTGTATCCAGCCTACCTATGAGGAATTGAAACCAATGCTGCAAGTGAATAACCTGGGCGGTCCGCCGCGTATCCAGCCTACCTATGAGGAATTGAAACGGCAGATAGCACCTTGGACGTAATATTAGGAGCGGGTATCCAGCCTACCTATGAGGAATTGAAACCCGGCCACGGGGACCATATCAAAATCGTGCTGCCGGGTATCCAGCCTACCTATGAGGAATTGAAACCCGGGATTACTGTGCGGCCGGCCTTGGCGTTTTTACGTATCCAGCCTACCTATGAGGAATTGAAACCTCTAGTAATTCTCCCATTTTCATCGTCCTTTCAAGTATCCAGCCTACCTATGAGGAATTGAAACATCAGCGACTGCATAAATCTGCTTGAAACTTTGACCGGTATCCAGCCTACCTATGAGGAATTGAAACATGCTTGGTGCGCTTGAGAGGGGTTTAAGTCTGCGGTATCCAGCCTACCTATGAGGAATTGAAACCCGGATCGGGTACAAGGCAGTGTGGAGACACTGTCACCGGTATCCAGCCTACCTATGAGGAATTGAAACGGGTTTTGCCTTCCTCGAGCTGCTTCTCGAGGATCCGTATCCAGCCTACCTATGAGGAATTGAAACTACATATAACGGCATGTGTTGTACATATAACGGCCGTATCCAGCCTACCTATGAGGAATTGAAACTCCTTAATAGTGAGGATAACCGTCCCGTCCTCTAACACGTATCCAGCCTACCTATGAGGAATTGAAACCATAAAACCGCCTCATAACCTCCATGGGCAATGATGGGTATCCAGCCTACCTATGAGGAATTGAAACTATTGATTGAGATATACTATCCCTTCTTTATGTATGTATCCAGCCTACCTATGAGGAATTGAAACGATAATTGATTTCTTTGTACCAAATGTCTTTATTTCGTATCCAGCCTACCTATGAGGAATTGAAACCGAAGACGTTTGGATCGGCTGCCCTCCGGGAGATTGGTATCCAGCCTACCTATGAGGAATTGAAACCAGCTTCCATTGAGCAAGGCAAACTCTCCCTCTCCCGTATCCAGCCTACCTATGAGGAATTGAAACGCATCCGAGAGCACGCGTTACGGCCATCGCACGTGCCCGTATCCAGCCTACCTATGAGGAATTGAAACGGTTTTCCGGTGCGCATGAGCTCCGCGAGCGTGCGGGGTATCCAGCCTACCTATGAGGAATTGAAACTACTGATGATGACACTAGGTTAGAGATTCAAAGGAGTATCCAGCCTACCTATGAGGAATTGAAACCTCAGAATCTGCCTTAAACTCTCTTTAGTCTCTACCGTATCCAGCCTACCTATGAGGAATTGAAACATTTTCGCCATTCCTTAATTCCTCCTTTTGAATTTCGTATCCAGCCTACCTATGAGGAATTGAAACAGGAACAAGATCCCGCGCTCCGCCTGAGCCAGCCGCGTATCCAGCCTACCTATGAGGAATTGAAACCCAGGCCAGAAACTCCAACCCTGCGCCGTCTCCGACGCGTATCCAGCCTACCTATGAGGAATTGAAACAAGACAGCCGAAAGCGACATCGCTGCGCTCCAGGCCGTATCCAGCCTACCTATGAGGAATTGAAACTGAATTCCTCCGCGACGACGGCCTCCAGAACAGTGCCCGTATCCAGCCTACCTATGAGGAATTGAAACGCCAGCTCGAGAATACATACTTCGTCAATCGTGTGCGTATCCAGCCTACCTATGAGGAATTGAAACGGCACTGCCTGAGCGGTCAGGGCAGACACGATGAAAGTATCCAGCCTACCTATGAGGAATTGAAACTGGAATTATTCTCAAGTGCTGGTGACACACAAAGCGGTATCCAGCCTACCTATGAGGAATTGAAACTAAAACTCGTGCACCTCACGAGTGAAATACTCAGTTGTATCCAGCCTACCTATGAGGAATTGAAACTTCAAATAGATTAAAAGGAGGGAGGGAGGGGAGAAATGTATCCAGCCTACCTATGAGGAATTGAAACCCATTATGACGGATTCCGGCTCCCTCGCCGCTTCCGTATCCAGCCTACCTATGAGGAATTGAAACCCGAAACAGATCCGGCAGACCTCCCTAATTTTTTGCTCGTATCCAGCCTACCTATGAGGAATTGAAACCCGTTATAGTTCTTTATGAAAAAGTTGAAGAGCGCGTATCCAGCCTACCTATGAGGAATTGAAACCGCCCACCGATGTTGATCAGCATAGTCCCCATCATGGTATCCAGCCTACCTATGAGGAATTGAAACCTCACGGAACCACTCCTTTTTGGCCATGAAAAAACGTATCCAGCCTACCTATGAGGAATTGAAACAGGAGATTGAGGACAAGAAGGCCCAGCTGGCAGAGGGTATCCAGCCTACCTATGAGGAATTGAAACGGTGATGAACTTGACGCAAACGGGGCGCTTATCGAGTATCCAGCCTACCTATGAGGAATTGAAACGACACCATGGAGGCTATGCCGAGGCACCTGCAATAGTATCCAGCCTACCTATGAGGAATTGAAACAGCCTGGGGCTGGCCGAAGGCATAAAAGGAGCTAAAGGTATCCAGCCTACCTATGAGGAATTGAAACTATAGCTAGAAATTGAGCCATTATCATTCACCCCCAGTATCCAGCCTACCTATGAGGAATTGAAACCCGGGAAGAGGTCTGGGAAGAGGCCGCAGATATAATAGTATCCAGCCTACCTATGAGGAATTGAAACCGGCTACTAGCCCGGCAATGGCCGCTATTACTAAACGTATCCAGCCTACCTATGAGGAATTGAAACGAACATTAGTGACCGGCCTGGGCGCCATGTCTACAGGTATCCAGCCTACCTATGAGGAATTGAAACCGTATCGTATGTTATTACACCATCTGTTTCCGTGAGTATCCAGCCTACCTATGAGGAATTGAAACCCACCTGGCGGTATCAGAATCGAGACACCATGGAGGCGTATCCAGCCTACCTATGAGGAATTGAAACCCATTTTGCCGCTTGCCAAAAGCATAGAACAAGAGCGTATCCAGCCTACCTATGAGGAATTGAAACACCAGACCGAGCTGGAAGAGCTGCGGGCCAAACTCAAGGTATCCAGCCTACCTATGAGGAATTGAAACAGGATGCGGACGGGCCACTCCCAGAAGCCGTTTTCCCTGTATCCAGCCTACCTATGAGGAATTGAAACGGGATTCGGTTGCCGAAGTTATAGCGGATTTCTTCGGTATCCAGCCTACCTATGAGGAATTGAAACGGGTAGATTTCTACTCCGCCAGCTTCCGCAGCCGCCGTATCCAGCCTACCTATGAGGAATTGAAACAAGCCCGGAACGGGTATCATCGCAAGCACCCGGCCCGGTATCCAGCCTACCTATGAGGAATTGAAACGTAGTCACTTTAAAACGTCCTCCTTTCAAGTTTTCAGTATCCAGCCTACCTATGAGGAATTGAAACATTAAATGCTTTGGAAGACCTCTTCCTTCTTCCATCGTATCCAGCCTACCTATGAGGAATTGAAACTCATGACGCCGACAGATGTGACGCCAGCCAGGCTGGGTATCCAGCCTACCTATGAGGAATTGAAACCGATCTGGATGCGGCGCAAGCATGGCTAAAAGGGCGTATCCAGCCTACCTATGAGGAATTGAAACCATGGCCGGTCACGGCGGGGGCTATGTTTCTATGCTCGTATCCAGCCTACCTATGAGGAATTGAAACTGAAGGTGCCTGTTTCAAACCCCATATGGCCGGAGACAGTATCCAGCCTACCTATGAGGAATTGAAACAGCAGGAGCTGGCGAGCCTGCTTGATGATATGAGACGTATCCAGCCTACCTATGAGGAATTGAAACCCTTTTTCAGTGCCGGTTTAGGTGAGGTCGTCCTCGGTATCCAGCCTACCTATGAGGAATTGAAACGCATTTTCAGCTTCTTGAGTTTGAGCATCCTCGTCGTATCCAGCCTACCTATGAGGAATTGAAACTGAAACCTGGCGGCCCTGGGATGCCGCCCGGCAAGAGTATCCAGCCTACCTATGAGGAATTGAAACCGGAGGCGGCACTGGAAGAAATCCGCCGCGTGTAGGTATCCAGCCTACCTATGAGGAATTGAAACCTGAGAACTGGAACGGGGAGATTCACCGGTTAGGCTGTATCCAGCCTACCTATGAGGAATTGAAACCAGGCCGTTAAGCTAATCTTGCTTTTTCAGCTTCAGGTATCCAGCCTACCTATGAGGAATTGAAACCAGGCTACCTTGCAGCAAGACGCGCTGAGTCTGTCCGTATCCAGCCTACCTATGAGGAATTGAAACGGACTTTCTCAGAATATTTGGGGAACGGCCCCTGCTGTATCCAGCCTACCTATGAGGAATTGAAACGGAGCGAGCAAGATCCATCAGAAGCGGATCACCGAGTATCCAGCCTACCTATGAGGAATTGAAACGACAATTTTTACATTCCCCCTTAATTGTGCGCGTGGGGTATCCAGCCTACCTATGAGGAATTGAAACACCTCCTCCTTATTATATTGCCGGGATTTACGGCTCCGTATCCAGCCTACCTATGAGGAATTGAAACATTTTCACGATTTGACTTTCCTTCGGCCTTGACCGGGTATCCAGCCTACCTATGAGGAATTGAAACCCATCGCGAATCAGAAAGATGGTCAGGGCGGCTGGAGTATCCAGCCTACCTATGAGGAATTGAAACCTCCTGCAAGGTTACAGCAAGGAGCAGGTGGCGAAGCTGTATCCAGCCTACCTATGAGGAATTGAAACCTCAGATCCGGGGACGGAAGAACGGCTGGCAGGACGTATCCAGCCTACCTATGAGGAATTGAAACTCTGTCAACTCTAAAATACAAATTTCATCAATCGTGTATCCAGCCTACCTATGAGGAATTGAAACCGGCTATAGAAGCCGGAGAGGGTGTGTGGAAGTAAAAGTATCCAGCCTACCTATGAGGAATTGAAACCCGCAAAACGAATATTCAATCTGATTGTCTGATCGTGTATCCAGCCTACCTATGAGGAATTGAAACCCTTGATGATGTGGAGCCTATGCCCGGATACTTCTGTATCCAGCCTACCTATGAGGAATTGAAACAAATTTAATCCGCGTTGTATTTCTTTCCAGCCTATCCCGGTATCCAGCCTACCTATGAGGAATTGAAACTATACGCATAATAGCGAATATGTGAATATGCTCCTAGGGTATCCAGCCTACCTATGAGGAATTGAAACACACAGAAACAGCATTAATCTTGATAAACGGTTCACGTATCCAGCCTACCTATGAGGAATTGAAACGTTATATCACTTATATCGTCCCAACCAACTAGCCCGGTATCCAGCCTACCTATGAGGAATTGAAACCTGACACTCCTTTCTATTCTTGCCGGGATTTACGGCGTATCCAGCCTACCTATGAGGAATTGAAACGAATAACCCTGCAGCAATAGCTGACATGCTGCATAGTGTATCCAGCCTACCTATGAGGAATTGAAACCTGGACAGGGGAGTGCTGGGCCTTCGTGTATAGCACAGTATCCAGCCTACCTATGAGGAATTGAAACCACCATAGAGTTTTACGATGATCGTCTCAATTCCTTGTATCCAGCCTACCTATGAGGAATTGAAACCAACCGGTACGGTGTAGCGTTTAGTCTTGAGGATGTGTATCCAGCCTACCTATGAGGAATTGAAACCCACTAAAAGGCAGCTCCCGCCCGAAACCAAAGGTTCGTATCCAGCCTACCTATGAGGAATTGAAACCCCATGCAGGGATTCCGTTTTACGCCGATATTTGAAAGTATCCAGCCTACCTATGAGGAATTGAAACGAATACACCGTGTGTATGGACTTTGCCGTACCTTTGGTATCCAGCCTACCTATGAGGAATTGAAACCTCACGGGCTTATTACCGCCCGTAGTAACCATCCTGAGTATCCAGCCTACCTATGAGGAATTGAAACCGCAGGTGGGCGGCTCCGGCTCCGGGCCGCCGTTCAAGGTATCCAGCCTACCTATGAGGAATTGAAACAGGGTAATATTATCCAACGATGTATTTTCACCCAGGAAGTATCCAGCCTACCTATGA
>LSQX01272227.1_pt1 | contig 10759 bp, 10 predicted proteins | sample 654561 | NCBI WGS metagenome assembly LSQX01 (sample SAMN04489861, study PRJNA283612) | anaerobic digester metagenome | isolation source: 4 biogas reactors fed with cattle manure at either 37C or 55C with and... | place: Denmark: Kongens Lyngby | collected 2014 | reverse complement strand
TGATCCGAGTACCGATCCGAACCTTAACAATGCACAACAGCAAGTCATGGAGAGAATGAACGAGCGGGGCATACTTAATTCAAGCATGACAGGAGAAGAAGCCTTGAGGCTTGTACCGCAATTCCAGCAACAGGCATACAACCAGTATGCAGACCAACAGAATAGTTTGTTACGGCAGGCAGAGTTTTACAGAGTGCTTGACAGCGAGGGGTATGACAGATACATGGACGAAGCCGACAGCCTTTACAAGCGGGCAAATTTCATAAATTCCCTTGACGAACAGGCGTACCGACGGTATGTAGATGGGGTAAATCAAGACTATAGCGATCGTATGTTTATGTTTGAGCAGAAGCAAAATGAACTGATAAACAAAAGGCAGGAAACGCAGGATGCGTGGACTGACGTAAGCAATAGGGGCTATGTTACCAACGAAGCCGCAAGAATATTAGGGATTGCGCCGGGCGAACCGAGCAAGGAAGCAAAGGACGCAATGATAAAGCGCACACAGGAAATTGAGGATAACCTTTTCAAATTAGAAGCGCAAGCCGCAAGGGACGATCAATTATTCCAACAGGAGTTTGCTTTGATACAAGAGCGTGAGAATAGCGCGCTCCGACAGATACAGGCAAAGGCGGGTGTTGAGGGACAACAGGCACAGGCACAGGCACAGCAACAGGCACAGTATGATTCCTACATAGACGGACTGTTTAACCAAATGATGGCAAGCGGAAACCCCTCACAATGGCTTGAACAGGCGTCAACACAGATAGGCATAAATGAATACAAAACTTTAAAAGCCCTCCTTGATAAAGGCACTTCCCCTGCTTCTGTTTACAAGCCTACTGATTATGCAGATGTGGTTGAGCGGATAATGGAAAGTGCGGGATTGGACGAAGAAACGGGCGAAGGGGCAGAGATCGCAAAGGATAAAGCGATAGATTATCTCTTAAACCTTGAAAATACCGGGCAATTAGAGAGCAAAGAAGTTGACGCAATACTAAATTACCACAACATAACCGACAGGGACATAGAGAAGTATTTCAAGAAAAAGAGGGCGACAGAAAATCTCTCAAAAATGAATCTTCCGAACGCAGCGGAATCTTACAATATGGTTAAGCAGATACTTGACAGCAACCTAAGAAACAGTGAATAGCGGGGTGGGTTAATGAGCAGATTACTTGAAATTATGGGCGGGCAGCAGACAGCGAAACAAACGCAAACAGGCTCCCGCCTTATGCAAATAATGGATAAGTACGAACAGGAACAGAGAAAAAGGGAAGTTGACGCATGGAGAAAACAGTTAGCCTCAGTACCAACGCCAGAACCAACAAAAACAGTCACGACAGCACAAGAGGCGTTAGAGGCTGAACGGGTACGGCGTGAGAAAGGCGAACCGCTTGTACCGTTCGTAATGAAGAAAACTATGCCCGAACCTCTTTCAATGAACCTTGCCGACAGCAGTACAACAGCAGGGTATCTTGCCAACCGTGCAATATCGGGTTTGGCGTCGGCGGCAGAGGGTTACGAATCGACAAGAAAACTCCTGCAACCCAAAACCGATATTCCCGGACTTCCCCCAACACAGATGGAATACCAACAGCAAAGGCTTACAGAGAAAAGACAGCAGGACAGAGCAGAAACGGCAGAGGCAGGACTTGGAAAGTCAGGCCTTGTTCGTTTTGCAGGTGACGCAATAGAGGCGGCGTCTCAACAAATACCCAATACCTTGTTAGGGCTTGCTTCCGGTGGAATGGGTACGGCAGGACAGGCGGCGGCAAACGTATTGCCCCGTGTGTTTGGCAGCACTTCAATGATGGCGCAAATTATAGGAAATACTTATACGCAAGCAACACAGAACGGGGCAAGTCATAAAAAAGCCTTGCAATATGCCGTAGCAAGCGGAATTCTTGAAACCGCCGTAGAATCATTATTCAGTGGTATGCCGGGCATGGGTAAGGGCGCACTTGACGGGCTTACTGATAGCCTGACAAAAAAGATAGGCAGCAGATTTGCAAAAATGCTTGCCGAAAAAGGGCTTGATATGTTTGGTGAGGGCGTGGAGGAATTTGTTACAACAATGATTGAGCCTCTTGTGCAAAAGGCTACAATCGAGCCTGACAAAAAGATAGACTGGAAACAGACAGTTGCAGAAGCATTATATTCTTTCCTTGTTGGTGCGGCAACGGCAGGGATTATGCAAGCCCCCGGAACGGTTCACCAGGCGTATAACATTAATAGCATAAACAATCAAGCTAAAGCAGCAGAACGTATTGTAAACGTAACGCAGGACGGTAAGGCGTGGGAATTGTTGCAGCAAAAACCAGTAACCAAAATGACGGTTGAAGAACAAGTTGCCTTTATTGAGGCGATACAGGAAGATTTAGGTATAAGGGAAACCAACGAGCAGACTATTGAGACTAAGGGTTCGAGGATTGTTGAGACTAAAAAAGCAGTGGAGCAGGCGCAGGTTTTACAGCCCGCAGAACAGCCTACAAGCGAATTTAAGCCGCAGGAATCGGCGGTTGAAAATATACCCGTTTCCGAAGAAAAAACAGAAGCAGGACAGGCACAGGCGGTTGAGGCAACGCCTAAAAAAGCAACGACATTTTACACCGGCTCAAGCAACCCAAACATTACAGAGTTTAAACCCGGCGGCGATGGTTCAACGAAACAAAGCGGAGATAGCTTCGGAGTGGGTGTTTATCTTACAGATAATCCTGAAGTGGCAAAATTATACGCGCAAGGTGATAAGGGCAAAGTCTACACCGTAACCACGAACAATAAATTGCTTAACCTTAACGAAAAGGCAAATCCCAACTTCGCAAAGACCGTAACGGAAGCAATATTAGAAGCACCAAAACAATATAGAAACAGAATGTTAAGAGATTTAGGAAGAACCGAAAAAAGATTTACAAATGTAAACGAGGCAAGAAACTTTTTTGAAGAAGCAGAAAAAACGTGGCAATCTGAAGACGGAGAATACGAAGGAAATAAACCAGAAGCTGATAAGCAAGGTGATACATATATCGTAAAATACGTTGACTTTGGGAGCAATCTTCAATCTTTGCTAGAAAATTCTACAAACGAACAAATCTTTACAGCGATAGCAGCATTAAATACTAATGAAGCGTCTGGACTTGTTACTGCTTCCGGTTACGATGGCATTGTATTTAAAGATAAGGGTGCGTTTAATGCTGGCATAGAAGGTAATACGGCAGTAATTTATAGAAATACAAAGAACATAAAACAGCAACCCACCCCGCAACCACAGCAAGCCAACACGGAAGTTGAGAGCAAGCCCACCCTTCCCGACACCGAGCAGCCAACAAGCGGCAAGACACTAACTAAAACAAAAGACAAGTATGAAGTGGGCGACAGTTACTTATACCCTTACGGCGATAGCAGAACCCAAGTAATAGTAGGATATTATTCCGATGGGCGTTACCTTGTTAAAGATTCCACTGATGATTTAACAACGACCGTTTTTGCAAATATTTTAACCAAAGCAGAAATAGATGAACACATAAAAAAAAGAAACCAATATATAGAAAAAATTAATAAGAACAACCAATTTAGATATAATGCGGCAATGGATGAGTATAACCAATTAGCAAATGAATACCTTGGCGAATGGGTGGAAAAGTTACCAAAGGCGCAACAAACAAAAACCAGAAATCATTTACTCAATTCTGAAAAATCAATAAGAGTAAATATTTACAATAATGACGGTCAAGTAGAATCAAGCAAGATTTACAAAAATCCAAAAGAAATGATTGAGGATGGCGTAAAAAGAGGTTGGTATTATGAAATAAAAACGATAGATAAAGGCAAATTTAAAATAAGTGAGTATAGGCTTTATACTGAAGATGGTTCATTTTTAAAAAGCAACAAAATTGAATACGAATACTTTAACAGCATCAAGGAAAATGGATTGCCTCAATACAAAGGCAAAAAGCCAAAACAACCCGAAACGCTAAAAGACGCAGACCTTAAACCGCAAAACGACAGCAAGCCAACCCTTCCAGACACCGAACAGGAACTTTCCGACCTTATAAACAAGATGGAAGAAAAGCAGAGGCAGGGCATAAAGATTGACTTGCAGTTATTCGGTGCTGCAAAAACCAAGCTAAGCAAATTCCGCACAAACACAATGGAACGGACGCCGAAAATTGACCCGCAGACAAAGCGTGTAATTGAATCGGCAGAAGCCTTTGACCCTATGTTGTTCGGATATACTCCCGAAACTAACGAGGCGTGGGAAGCAGAGGCAAGGTGGAATGTTGAGCATTTTTATGAGGCAACAAAACGCAGGCTTGAAAATTCTGATTCGATAGCGGGCGGCGTGGCAACGTGGGAGTTTAGCCTTATTGCCGAAAAATTACGCAATGAGAGCGAAAAGACAGGCGACAGAACGGAATATATCGAGTGGATACAACGTGCTGCAAGTGTAGGCAGAGAGGAAGGGCGAGGGATACAAGCTATCCGTATGGCATGGGGGCTTGATAAGGTTGACGGTGCGGTAATGCAAGTACAGAAAACCGTTGATGAAGTCAACAAGGATATTTCCGATACCGACCCACAGATTAAAAGAGATAAGAGGAAAATTAAGAACAGCGTTAAAAAGGCACAGAAAGATGCAGGTGACGGCGTGGCGAGGGATATTGAAACCTTGACGCCCGAAGAACTGCTTGCAAAGCGGATTCAAAGTCATGTTAAAGAAGTCGCAGACGCTAAAGCCGATCCAATAAAAGATATGGTGAACGAACTATATCGTATTGCGCAGGAATCACCGCTACCTGATAAGGATATAACGAAGCGTGACCCGATGGAGTTTGTGGCGCAAGCAATAAAGAACCGTGAGCAATACACGGAGGTATTTAACAAGGCGAAGGAGATTGTAGAAAAGAAATTCAAGGGCAATGAAGATGCGTTGGCATTGTTAGATGCTTATTTCAATAAAGAAGCAATCCCGGTTATATCGAAAATTCGCTTAAATGCGGCTATAAAGAATGTTGTCCGTAACTTAGGTACTACCATTGAGCGGATTGCAAAGTCTGGTAGGCAGACAAAGACGGAGATATTCAAAGCCCTTGCAGGCGAATTTATCACGAAGGGCAATCTTGAACAGGACGAGGCAAAGTATCTTGTACCGTTCCTTGTAGATGCGTATGACGCACAAGTGAAAGAAAGGGCGCAAACAATCCTTAGCAATATGCTGAAAACTAAAACAAAAACAAAAGGCGTTCCGTTTGCTGAAAGGGTTAAGGAAATTATCAACATGGGCGTGGCGAATGAGGACGCCATGAATAGAGTGCTTTCAGAGAAGTACAACCTTCCGAAATTAGATAATGAAACTATTCAAGAGATAATGGATATTTACGATACAGTGGATTCAGAGGACGTCAAAGCGATTAAAGAGGCAATTATTAAGGAAAGCGGATTCACAGGTAAGCAAGCCGAAAAGTTAAAGGATAAATTAGGTGGGCTTGCAATAGACGAGTACAGGGCTATTGCTATGGCGCAAGTGATGAAAAAGTTTGCTGACAGACAGGAATCGAGCTTCTGGCGTAAGTTGTCTGCAATTCAAGCTATGGGGCATTTACTTAACGCAGTAACTCCGATGCGAAATGTTCTGTCAAATGCGGCAATGGCACGGCTTGAAAAAGTATCAGAAACTATTGCAAGTGCTATATCTAAGAGCGACGTAAAGGCGGGGCTTAGATACAGCGATACGGCGGTACAAAAGGCGAAACATGAGACGAAACGTGCCGACATTGACATTATTTTAGGCATAGACAGCAGGAGGGAAAGTAAAGGCAAATATGACCTTTACAGAAGTGCGACCTTTAAAAAAGGTGCGTTGAGTGCGGCAGAGAAGCTAATGTCAAAAACTCTCCGCTTGCCTGACGTTTACTTTTACGAGCTGCGGAAACAAGACGCTCTTGAGAGATTGACGGCAATGAACGGAGGGTATCTGACAGACGATATTCGCAAGAGGGCAGAGTATGAGGCGGCTTATTCAACCTTTATGGACGATTCACTACCCGCAAGAATGTTAGACGGGCTTAAAAAGGTAGGGAACATTGCAGGGTTCGGGAAACGGAAAGGCGTGTTGCAACCCGCAGAGTTTGGATTAGGTGATTTGGTAATCAAGTATGCAAAGGTTCCGGGCAATATTATCATGCGTACATTAGAATATTCGCCTATGGGATATGCAAAGGCGTTATATAACATGTATCAGGCGAAGGTGGGTTCGGACAATTCGCCGATGGTGGCAAGAGAAGCGGCACTTGCTTTCGGAAGGGCAACCACAGGTACAGGGCTGATGGCGATAGGTGCGTTGATGTATGCTCTTGGATTGTTCGTGCAAAGAAAACCCGACGAGGAAAAGGGCGAGGCAGCACTATCAAGGGCAATGGGGTTAAATCAAGGGCAGGTAAATATATCTGCGTTAGGAAGGGCAATCACGGGCGGCAAGACAAAAGCGAAAGACGGCGACTTGCTTGTATCAATATCCTTTTTTGAACCGTTCGCAACCATGCTTGTTGCGGGTGCAAGCGTTAAACAGGCATTAGACGAGGGCAAGACGGCTGGCGAAACATTGTCATTGGTGGCAGGGAATACGGCAGAGGAAATACTTGACATGCCGACGATGGCGATTATTCAAGCGGTGTTTCAAGAATCGCAAAGAGAAGGTACAAAGGTTTGGGACGTTATGGCTATCCCGTTGATTAAGGCAATCCCCGGTTTTGTTCCACAACCAGTCCGTTCCGTGGCAAAGGCGATTGACCCGAAAACAAGAAGCACAAGCGGGAAAACACAGAAGGAAAAGGCATTAAAGGAAACCATGCGCAACCTTCCATTAGTCTCAACCTTACTCGAGCCACAAGTTGACCCGACAGGAGAGCAGTACAAGAACCTTACGGGTGAACCTGCTACAAGCCTTATCAACTATCTCCTGAACCCCGGATATGCAACGATATACAAGAATATTCCATACAAAGATAAGTTGCGTACATTATCGCAAGCTTTTCCCGATTCTAACCTATGGCCAAGGTATTATGCGATTGACAGTGTGGGAGATAAGAAACTAACCGACAAAGAAAAGACGGTATATATGGAGGCGTTCGGGCAATATTACAATAAGGCGTTCGAGAACAAGTTGAAAAATATTAATGTAAACAAACTGTCAAGCACTAAAAAGCAGGACTTGATTAAACAGCTTGAAGCGTTGAGAAGTGATGCACTTAAAAAAGGCAGAGAAGCGGTGGTGAGTTACCGCAAGAAGAAATAAGTTATTGCACCCCTACGAAAGCGGGGGTGTTATTCTATTGTTGAGGTGATTTATTATGGCAGTTGAAAAAGTTAAAGCAAAGACGGTTAATGAACCGGCACTATGGATAGGTCTATCAAACGATACTAAACCGACCACAGACGTTGATTCGGGGGATACGTTTTGGGCGCTTGACACCAAAAAAGCATATATGTATAGCGCAAAGAATACTGGTGCAGGTTCGGCTAATGGATGGTGGGAGGTGTAGGCATGAAGCAATTAGCAGACATACTGGCATTGAAAGGTGGTGCGGACATTGCTACTATTGCGCAAGATGTTACTGCGTTGGATACCAGAGTGGACACAATCATTACAACACCTGTTGATGGCGTATCGGCACAAGAAATAATTGATGCAAGACAGGGAGCTGCCACTCTGGGCGCAAATATCGAAGCGCTTAAGGCTGATTATGCGTCTTTGTTTCTAACCAATGCAGATGCTAAAAATAGTATCTATCGTGGTAAATATCTAGGCAACACAGTAACTGCTGAACAATATCAAGCAATTTCCGACGGTACATATACAGACTTATATATAGGCGACTATTGGACTATAAACGGAATAAATTGGAGAATAGCGGCTTTTAATTACTACTACAATACCGGTGATACCGCCTTCACAACCAATCACGTTGTGATAGTGCCTGATACATCGCTGTACAGTCATGTCATGAATGACACGAATACAACCGATGGTGGCTACACAGGTTCTAAGATGTATACGGAAGGGCTTACACAAGCTAAAACAATCATTAACGATGCTTTCACGGGGCACGTAGTAACATTTAGAGCATATCTTTCTAATGCTGTTACGGATGGAAAGGCAAGTGGAGTAGTATGGGTTGATAGTACAGTAGACCTGATGAATGAAGTAATGTTATATGGTAGCATAATAAATGGTCGTTCAACTTATGGGTTATACAATGTAGGCACCGAAAAATCTCAGTTGCCACTATTTGCATTGAACCCACAATCCATAAATACTAGATATGGCTACTGGCTAAGAGACGTGGCTTCGGCTACGTATTTCGCTTATGTCTACCTCACCGGCTATGCCTACCTCAACTCCGCTAGTGCCTCTCTTGCCGTTCGCCCCCGCTTTCTCATATCTTAAAAAGGAGGTAATTATGTATAGTATAAAATTAAATGATGGTACTATATTAGATAATTTAGAGCTAAACGGGAACAACTTTATCCCTGAAACTCTAAATAAAACTGTTTTTGAAAACAATTTAGGAAAAGTGATAATTACGGATAATGAAGGCAATGAAGAAGAGCGGCTTAATCAGAAGGTGCAATTTGCTAAAATTGGAGATACTGAGACTTTTATTTTGCACGACAAGACTAAAGAGGAAGAGTTGCTCGAACTACTAGCAGATTTGACAGAAGTTGTTTTGTTGGGAGGTAAGTGATATGACAGAAGCAGAGATAAGGCTATATAGATTTTTGGTACAGATGGGTAGGCTCACAAAAGAAGAATTTAAAAACATTACAGGACAGGACTATGACGCATAAGGATATTATTACGCACCAGAGACAGGTTGAAATACACCTGTCTTTTCTATTGCATGGGTTTGTTTACTACAATGCTAAACTGAAAATGGAGAAGCCGAGGATGCGACCAACACCCCCGGCAGATGTACCAAGCCTGAATACGAGAAACAACAGGCAAGGCACAGATAAAGTATATAATAAAAATACGGGAGAATCAATTATGGTAGAAACAATTATTGTAGCAGTATTAAGTTTATTAGGTACATTGGGCGGCAGTTATTTTTCAAACCGCAGGAGCGCCGTACTTATCAGCTATCGGCTTGAACAGCTTGAAAAAAAGGTTGAGGCACATAACAACCTTGTCGAGCGTACATACTGTCTCGAAAAGCGGTGCGACCTTGCAGACGAAAAGTTTAAAGTTGCCAATCACAGGATTGACGACTTGGAAAAGGAGGGGTGAACCATGTTGATTGAAATTTCAGTAGTTGTGGCAGTTATTATCGGGCTGTCGGAAGTTGTTAAAAAGTTCGGGGCAAGTGCAAAGTTTATTCCGGTTATCAACCTTGTGTTTGGTGTGATCGCAGGAATAATCTATTTATATCCAAACGACATTAAAATGGCGGTGTTTTACGGTATTATTGCCGGTCTTACAGCAAGCGGCTTGTATTCAGGCGTGAAGAACACCAAAGAGGGCATAAAGGGTGAGGAATAATGAAAATTATTGAGGAAACCTACAAGTGGGCGAATACGAATTTTAGAAAGCATAAGCCTAATACTATCGTTATACACCATGCCGAATGTCTGAACTGTACGGCACAAAACATACATAAATGGCATTTGGACCAAGGTTGGAAAGGTATAGCGTACCATTACTTTATTCGCAAGGACGGTTCAATCTTCCGGGGCAGACAAGAGCATCACAGAGGCGGGCATTTGTTAAGCGGCGAGAATAACGGCACCTTGGGGATTTGCCTTGAAGGCAATTACGACAAGGAAAAAGAAGTACCCGAAGCACAAATGAACGCTTTATTTTGGTTATGTAATGACATTGAAAAGCGGTGGAATATTAAGGCGTATAAGCGACACGCAGATTACAATAGCGCAATTTCAGAGGGGAAGTCATGCCCCGGTATATACTTCCCGTGGGGGCAGTTTTTAAAAGAAATTGACATGATACATTACAAAGCAGTTATCCAGGAACACATTAAACTAGATGCTCCTGAGTTGTTGTGGGGCGTCTTTGACAAACACCCATACAAATACGATCTATATAGAAAACTTGCAGAAAGTTACAAAAGATAAAACCTCCTTTCTATTTGAAGCCCCTTAATTGGGGCTTTATTTTTTTGCCCGAAAGTCCTATGTGTTATATACCTCCATTATAATAGCTACTACTACATTAAAACATAAATATTCGATTTTGTAAATATCTTTTTTCGAAAACATCGAAAACCTCCTTGACTATTCGAATGTATCGGTATATAATTAAATTGTTCGAACGAATCGAAACATTTCAAACTATAGAAACAAGGGGGTATATCGATGAAGGTTGGCAAAAAAATAAAAGCGTATCTTGCAGAAAAAGGGATCAGTCAAAAATGGCTATCCATCGAAACGAAAATCAAACAATCGAAACTCAACCTTACTTTGAACGGACACAGGCGGCTCGACTTTGAGGAATACGAACTTATATGTGGGGCGCTTGACCTTCCGGTAGGGACGTTTCTTGAAGCAAAAAAGCCAGCAAAGAAGGTGTCATAATGCATAAGTCATTTATGAAAATTAAGGAGGCCTGTGAATTTTTCAGCCTGGGGAAAGACGTTTTTTATAAGGCGATACATAATGGCGAATTAAAAGCATACAGGCCGAACTGCCGGGACTTTTTGCTTAAAGTCTCAGAAGTAGAAGATTGGATCATGACAAAGTAAGGAGG
>LSQX01177354.1_pt1 | contig 10762 bp, 14 predicted proteins | sample 654561 | NCBI WGS metagenome assembly LSQX01 (sample SAMN04489861, study PRJNA283612) | anaerobic digester metagenome | isolation source: 4 biogas reactors fed with cattle manure at either 37C or 55C with and... | place: Denmark: Kongens Lyngby | collected 2014 | reverse complement strand
CGGCGATGCGTTCGCGCCGGGCCGGTTCGAATTCCTCCAGCACTTCCACCGCCAGGCCAATGTGCAGGCGGCTGAGCAGATCCGCGATCCGCGCGTCGGGCAGGTGGTCGAGCAGGTCGGCGCCGCTGCGTGGATCCAGTTGCGCCAGCCGGGTCAGCAGGGTCTGGGTGTCATCCATCCGGGATCATCCTCGGCCCGCAACCGGGCGCAGCGGCCGAATGTACCCGATGCCGGCCCTGCCCGAGCAGCACGACATGTCAGCGCCGGCGCAGGTCACGCAGGATTTCACGTGCCGCATTGCGCCCCGGAAGGCCGGTGACGCCGCCGCCCGGATGGGTGCCCGAGCCGCACAGGTAAAGGCCGGGCAATGCACCGCGATAATTTCCCTGACCCAGCAGCGGACGCGCGCTGAACAGCTGGTCCAACCCCAGCGCGCCGTGGAAGATGTCGCCGCCGACCAGACCGAATCCACGCTCCAGATCCAGCGGTGTCAGCGCGCTCCAGCCCAGCACACTGGCAGCGAAATTCGGCGCGACGCGGTCGACGGTGTCGATCATCAGCTGCGCCACGGCATCGCGGTGCGTATCCCAGCCGTCCGGCATGTCGGGGTGGACATGCTGGCAGAACAGGCTGGCCACGTGCTGGCCGGGCGGCGCCAGGCTGTCGTCCAGGGTGGAGGAGATCACCAGTTCAACGATCGGCTCGCGCGCCCAGCCGGGGTTATGTTCGCGCGATTTGGCATCGAACCAGGCGCGTTCCATATAGCCCAGCGACGGCGCGACCAGAATCCCGCTCTGGTGATGCGCCTGCAGCGCGGTGCCGGGCGCAGCGCTGAAATCCGGCAGTTCGGACAGCGCCACGTTCATGCGGAAGGTGCCGGAACCGCAGCGGTAGCGGGCGATGCGTTCGCGCGTATCGGTATCCAGCTCGGCCGCCTCCACCAGACGCGTGTAGAGCAGTTTCGGATTGACGTTGGCGACCACGCAGCGCGCCGCGAACCAGCGGCCGTCTTCCAGTTCCACACCATTGGCCCGCCCCTGACCGACCCGCACCTGCGCCACCGCCGCATCGGTGAACAGCTCCACGCCACGCATCCGGCATTCGGCCGCCATCGCCTGCGTGATCGCGCCCATGCCGCCGATCGCGTGGCCCCAGACGCCGGGCTTGCCATTGGTTTCGCCGAACACGTGATGCAGCAGCACATAGGCGCTGCCCGGCGTGTAGGGGCTGGCGAAATTGCCGACCACCGAATCCCAGCCCAGGGCCGCTTTCAGCGGTTCGGATTCGAACCAGTGGTCGAGCATCTCGCCGGCGGATTTGGTGAACAGATCGAGCAGATCACGCCGCCCGCGCATGTCCAATTGCTTCAACCGCCTACCCACCTGCCATGAGGCCAGCCAGTCGGCCAGCACGAAGCGCTCCGACACATTCGGCGGGGTCTGGCGCATCAGCTCACGCAGCACCGCGACCACGCGTTCGAGCATCGCGTAATAGTCCGGCAGACGCTGCGCATCGCGCGGCCAGCGTCGTGCCAGTTCCGCCATGCCGTCCTCGCCGCCGAGGCGGAACGCGGTGCCATCGGGCAGCGGCAGGAAATTCGCGAACGGACGCTCGACCACGCGCAAACCATGCTGGTGCAGGCGCAGATCGGCGATCACTTCCGGATTCAACAGACTGACGGTGTAGCTGGCGGTGGAATTGCGGAAGCCCGGATGGAATTCCTCGGTCACCGCCGCGCCGCCCAGCACCGCACGGCGTTCCAGCACCGCCACCTTCAATCCGGCCCCGGCCAGATACGCCGCGCACACCAGCCCGTTGTGGCCGCCGCCGATGATGACCGCATCGAACACCTGCATCGTCTTCCCCCGCCCGCGTGTGGTGGCGGGGATTATCGCGGCATTGGTGGATAGCCGTGGACATGGCTGGACAGCGCGTCCTGATGACCAGGTTCCCCGGGGTTGAATCGGGGCAATGGTTGCACCACCATGCCTTCATGCCGACGCTGGTCCGCCTGTCCAACGCCACGGTCACGATGTACGCCAATGACCATCTGCCACCGCATTTCCATGTCCGGATGAGCGATGGCCGCGAGGCTCTGGTGGAAATCGAAACCTTGCGGACCATCGCCAGCAGTCTCAAGGCACGCGAGCGGGCGCCGGCCATCGCCCGGGCAGCAGCCAACAGGATCATGCTTGGCGTGAAATGGAAGGAACTGAACCCATGAACCAGCCTCAATTCCTGATCACCCGCGTCGCCGCACGGGCACCGGCGCGACTGCTACTTTCCTTCGCCGACGGATTCAGTGGAGAAGCCGATTTGTCCGGTGTCATCGCCCACCACCCCACGCTGGCGCGGCTACGTGAACCCGGGGTTTTCGCACAGGTTGCCGTTGACGAGTGGAGCCGCGGCGTGGTGTTCGCCGCCGACGACGAACTGGCACTGGCCAGCGACAATCTTCGCGCCCTGATCCTGGAACAGGCCGGCGAGTTTTCACATCAGCAGATCATCGCCTGGATGGCGCGGCACAGACTCTCCCTTTCCACCGCCGCCGAGGCCCTGGGCCTGAGCCGCCGGATGCTGGCCTATTACCGCAGCGGTGAAAAAGCCATCCCGAAAACCGTCGGCCTGGCTCTGCTCGGCTGGGAAGTGCAGCAGTCCCGCACTGCCGCCTGAGGCGGATGATCCCGGCCTCGAACCGCTGCCGATTCTCCCATCGCCTGCCGGCCTATCCGGCAGCACTACCCCACACCGCCACGCGTGCCGCCGCCCCTTCCACCCACGCCGGACATTTCATGAAAACTCCGGGCTAACATGCGCGCGACGTGATGACATGGATGTGCAGGCGATGAAGGAACGGATGCCGCTGTGGGTGCAGGAGTGGTTCGAGGTGCTGCTGCCGCTGGCGAAGATCGTACTGATCCTGTTGCTGGCCGCGCTGTTGCAGTACCTGTTGCGGCGCCTGATCGAGCGCCTGTGTCGGCGCTACGATTTACCCTTCGCGCTGGCGATGGCGGCACGGCGCATCCTGGGGTTTCTGATTGGCGCGGCGGCGCTGTTCCTGACCCTGGACCTGCTGGGCGTCTCCGGCACGGTGCTGTGGACCGCGTTCACCGGCTTTGCCACGGTCGGCGCGGTGGCGTTCTTCGCGGCCTGGAGCGTGCTGTCCAACATCTTCTGCACGCTGCTGATCTTCACCACGCGCCCGTTCCGCCTCAACGACACCGTCGAACTGCTGGAGAATGGCGAGAAACCCGGCATCAGGGGCCGTGTCATCGACATCAATCTGATCTACACCACGCTGGTGGAAAGCGGCGATCTGCAGAACGGCAGCGTGGTGCAGATTCCCAACAACCTTTTCTTCCAGCGCACGCTGCGGCGCTGGCGCGGTGATGCGATTCCGGCATTGCCGACGCGCCTTCCGGCACCTGCGGCCACGCCTGCCATCGAAACCACAACGCCATGACCGAAACCGATACGTGCAACAACGAAAACCGCCGCCCGTTGACCACGCGCAGCGCCGGCTGGGCCAGGGCCTTGGCCAGCGCGCTGGTGAAAAGTGCGGTGACGCCGAACCAGATTTCGGTGCTGAGCATCGTGTTCGCGCTGATCGGTGCCGGCTTGCTGCTGTATTGGCCGACACCGACCGGCTTCCTAGTGGCAGCGCTGTGCGTGCAATTGCGGCTGCTGTGCAACCTGCTCGACGGCATGGTCGCGATCGAAGGCGGCAAGCAGTCGCCGGTGGGCGCGCTGTACAACGAATTTCCCGACCGCATCGCCGATTCGCTGTTCCTCATCGCACTCGGCCATGCCGCCGGCCACGGCACGCTGGGCTGGCTGATGGCCCTGCTCGCGGCGTTGACGGCCTATATCCGCGTGACTGGCGGCAGCCTCGGGCTGGCGCAGGATTTCCGCGGACCGCAGGCCAAACCGCATCGCATGGCGGTGATGACGGCGGCGCTGCTGATCGGCGCGGCGGAGCTGCACTGGCGCGGCAGCGTGCACGTACTGCTGGCGGCATCAGTGCTGATCGCGACTGGTTCGGCGCTGACCTGCGTGCTGCGCAGCCGCGCGATCGCGGCGCAGTTGTGGGCGCGCGGCTGATGCTGGCACGAACACTGGTGGCCCTGGCGAAACTACTGCTCGGCGCGTATCCACGCTGGATCGGGGTGCGGCCGGAACCACGCCAGCGCATCTACTTCGCCAATCACGGCAGCCATCTGGATACCGTGACGCTATGGGCGGCGTTGCCGGCAGATTTGCGGCGCTGCACCCGGCCTGTCGCAGCAAGGGATTACTGGGGCGGCGGGCTGCGCGCACTGGTGGCACGGCGTGCGCTGCGGGTCGTCCTCATCGACCGCCAGCGGGAAAATCCGCAGGACGATCCGCTCGCTCCGCTTCATGCGGCACTGGCGCAGGGCGACTCGCTGATCATCTTTCCCGAAGGGACGCGCAACCCCGATGAGATCCCGGGCCGCTTCAAGTCCGGCCTCTACCATCTGGCTTGCGCGCATCCACAGGTGGAACCGGTGGCGGTGTATCTGGACAACGCGCGCCGCAGTCTGCCCAAAGGCAGCCTGCTGCCGGTGCCCCTGATCTGCACCGCGCGTTTCGGTGCGGTGGTGAAACCGGCACCGGGCGAATCGAAAGACGAATACCTGCAACGCGCCCGCGCGGCGGTGATGGAGTTGGCTTAACTTTGCGCAGGGTGCAATTCCATGCGCCCTGCTCGCAGGCCTCACGCCAGTTCGAGCATCGCCGCCAGCCGCATCAGCGCATCGTCGATCACCACTGCCGGAACACGCTCGATCCTGCGCGCCTTGCGTGCTGCCAGATCGAGCATCCGCACCTTGTTGAGCAGGGCTACGCCTTGGGTCTTGCAGCCGGTGCCGGAAAGGCTCACCGCGAATCCAGCGAAGCGCGCGTAGTCGCCGCCCTGGGAAATGGGTGCCACCAGCGTATCGCCGAAGCGGTTGAAGGCGCGCGGTGTCAGCACCAGGGCCGGGCGGGTGCCGCGCTGTTCGTGACCGAAGGCCGGGTCGAGCGGCACGCTCACCACGTCGCCGCGCTCGAACACCGCCATCACCAGACCTCGCCGCCCACGGGCCGTGCCGCATCCCAGAGGGCCAGGTCGGCGGGCGGCGGTGCCTTCGGATCGCATTGCGCGATCAGGTCGGCCAGTGTGTATTTGTGCTTGGGCGAGAGCACGATATCGCCTTCGGCGGTGGTGCCCAGCGTCATCGTCTGGCCGGCGGCCAGGTTCAGTTCCCGCAATACCGCAGGCGGCAGCACCGCCACCGTGCTGTTGCCGTATTTGCGCAGGACCAGTTCCATCGGGATACCTGTTTTGCAGTGTTGCACGTCCGTCAGGCTAGAACCGATGTTCAACATTGTCAAACAATGTATGGGTACACTTCGCGCCTTGAAACACATTGGACGGTTTGACGGGCATGAGCGATTCGATCCTGATCTGGTTTGAAGCATTGCTGCGGCGCACGCCGGAAGAGTTCTGGCAGGTGATGGGCGGCGTGCTGATGCTGCTGCTGATCGCCAGCACGGTTGCTGCGCTGCTGAAGCGCCGCAAGCCCGGCGCGACGGTGGACAACCTCGTGGCGCGGATCAATGCGTGGTGGGCGATGGTCGCGGTGCTGGGCGCGTGCTTCCTGCTCGGGCCGGTGGCGACGCTGGTGTTGTTCGCCATCGCGTCGTTTCTGGCCTTGCGCGAGTTCGTCACGTTGACGCCGACGCGGCGCGGCGACCATCTGGTGCTGTGCCTGTGTTTCTACGTGGCGATCCCGTTGCAGTATTTCCTGATCGGGATCGACTGGTACGGCCTGTTCGTGATGTGCATCCCGGTGTACGGCTTCCTGCTGCTGCCGGCGGTGTCGGCGCTGGCCGGGGATACCGAGGACTTCCTCGCCCGCAACACCAAGATCCAGTGGGGCCTGATGCTGACGGTGTACTGCATCAGTTACGCGCCGGCACTGTTGCTGCTCGATATTCCCGGCTACGAGGGCGGCAATCTGCTGCTGTTGCTGTACCTGCTGCTGGTGGTGCAGCTCTCCGACGTGTTGCAGTACGTGTTCGGAAAACTGTTCGGCAAGCACAAGCTGGCACCGAGCGTGAGCCCGTCGAAAACCGTCGAAGGGCTGGTCGGTGGCGGGTTGTCAGCGGCAGGCGTAGGCGCGGCGCTGTGGTGGATCACGCCGTTCACGCCGTTGCAGTCCGGACTGATGTCGTTGCTGATCGTGATCTGCGGATTTCTTGGCGGGCTGGCGCTTTCGGCGGTCAAACGCAGCCTTGGCGCGAAGGACTGGGGCCAGATGATCGAAGGCCACGGCGGCATGCTGGACCGGCTGGATTCGGTGACCTTCGCCGCGCCGATCTTCTTTCACGTGGTGCGTTACGGGTTCGCGTAACGCACCGGCAGCCCTGATGCGGGCCACCGTTCCAACGCACCCTGGCGGCAGGCGAAAGTCGCGCGAAGAGAGCGGGATCAGGCCGCCGTTCAGCGGCGCATGCGCTCCAGGATGCCGTCCAGTTCGTCGTGGCTGTGATAGGCGATCACGAGTTTGCCGCGACCGCCGCGCCCCGATTGCACACTGACGCGGGCACCCAGCGATTCGGACAATTCACGCTCCAGCGCCTCGATATTGGCATCGGGTTGGCGCGCAGCAGGCTTGATCGGCCCGGCTTGGCCTTTCTGCAGCGCCTGCACCCGACGTTCGGTTTCACGCACCGACCATTGCTCAGCAGCAGCCTGCTGCGCCAGCGCGATGGCCTGGGCCTGCGGCAAGGTCAGAAGAGCGCGGGCGTGGCCCATTTCCAGCTCGCGCCGATCCACCAGCACGCGGATCGCTTCCGGCAGTTCGAGCAGGCGCAGCAGATTGCTGACCGCGGCACGCGAGCGGCCGACGGTTTCGGCCGCCTGCTGGTGGGTGAGGTCGAATTCGTCGATCAGGCGCTGCAAGGCGGTGGCCACCTCCAGCGGGTTCAGGTCTTCGCGCTGGATGTTCTCGATCAGCGCCATCGCCAGCGCGGTGGTGTCGTCGATCGCGCGGATCACGACCGGCACTTCGCGCAGCGAGGCCTGTTGCGAGGCGCGCCAGCGGCGTTCTCCGGCAATGATTTCGTAGCGGTCCTTGGAGACCGTGCGCACGATGATCGGCTGGATCAGGCCCTGGGCCTTGATCGATTCGGCCAGTTCCTCCAGCTTTTCCGCATCCATGTGGCGGCGCGGCTGGTACTTGCCGGGTTGCAGCTTTTCAATCGGTAAGGTGGCGAGGCGGTCGCCGGCGCTGACGGTTTCCGTCGCGGCCGCGTCCACTTCGCGGATCAGGGAGCTGAGGCCGCGCCCCAGTGCGGGTTTTCTGGCCATCAATGTGCCTCCATTCGCGCCATGTACTGGCGTTCGCGCCCGATCACTTCGCCGGCCAGGCCCAGATAGGCGACGCCGCCGCGCGAGGCGCGGTCGTAGTCGATGATGCTTTGCCCGTGGCTGGGTGCTTCGGCCAGACGCACGTTGCGCGGGATCACGGTGCGGTAGACCTTGTCGCCGAAGTGGCGTTGCAGTTCGGCCGAAACGGCGTTGGTCAGGCCGTTGCGCACGTCGTACATGGTGCGCACGATGCCTTCGATTTCCAGCGTAGGATTGAGCCGGCGCTTGACCACGTCCATGGTGTCGGTGAGCGCGGCGATGCCTTCCAGCGCAAAGTATTCGCACTGCATCGGCACCAGCACGCTGTCGGCGGCGGTCAGCGCATTGAGCGTCAGCAGGCTGAGCGAGGGCGGGCAATCGATGATCACGTACTGATAGTTGCGTGCCACCGGTTCCAGCGCCTGCTTGAGGCGGGTTTCGCGGTCGGAAAGGTCCATCAGTTGCAGTTCGGCCGCGATCAGGTCGGTGTTGCTGGGCAGAAGATCGTATTTGCCGGCCGTGCTCTGGATCGCCTGTTCGGCGGGCGACTCGCCCAGCAGCACTTCGCAGCCGGAAGGATGTGCCTCGCGCTTGTCGATGCCCGAGGCCATGGTGGCGTTGCCCTGCGGGTCAAGGTCCACCAGCAGCACGCGGCGGCCGATTTCCGCCAGTGCGGCCGAGAGGTTGACGGCCGTGGTGGTCTTGCCGACCCCGCCCTTCTGGTTGACCACTGCGATGATGCGCGACATGGGATTCTTTCTAGAGTTTCTCGACTACGACCAGATGCCGTTCGGCCGACAGGCCCGGCACCACGAGCGGATGGGTGGCGATGTGCCGGTAGCCTTGCGGCAGTGCGGCGATCTCGTCGTCCGGCACGCGCCCCTTCATTGCCAGCAGGCGGCCACCGGGCCGCAACAGGTGGCCCCCGAGTGTCAGGATACCTTCAAGTGTGGCCAAAGCGCGCGCGATCAGCTGGTCATGCTGGCCGCTTTCGGGCACATCCTCGGCGCGGCAGTCGTGCACGGTGACCTGTGAAAGCCCGAGCTGGCGCACCGCTTCGCGCAGGAAGCGGGCCTTCTTGCCAGCGGTTTCCACCAGGCTCACGCGCAGCTGCGGATCGTTCAATGCCAGCGGAATGCCGGGCAGGCCGGCGCCGGTGCCGATATCGGCCACGCGGCCCTGCACGAAGGGCGCGATCGACAGCGAATCGAATAGGTGCTTGACCAGCATTTCCTGCGGATCGCGGATCGCGGTGAGGTTGTAGGCCCGGTTCCACTGCACCAGCAGCGCCAGGTAATCCAGCAAACGCGCCGCCAGGCCAGGGGTGGCGATTCCTAGCTCGGACAGGCCGGCTTCCAGTTCGGGCATCAGGCGGGTTAATGGGTTCACGCACGCAACCGGGATCGGGAAAGCCGTCCAGTATCGGCAGCCACGCCGATGCTGGCAACGCCGCGCGGGGTTTCGTGCGTCAGGCAGAAGTGCCGGGGTGGACCTGGCAGCGGGTGACCCGCAGGCCGAATTCGGACAGGTTCTGGTTCAGATCGCGCAGATGCACCGCCAGACGCGGGCTCTCGTCCGCCTCGGCCGCGTCGCGCTGCGACAGGGCCTGAATGACATGACGCCGGACCACGGCATCGACGTTCTCCAGCGCGTTGCCGGTGCGCTTGGGTTCCAGAATCTGGTAGTACACATCGGCACGTGCGGCATCTTCGCGATCCAGCGGCACTTCGAGCTGATGCCCAACCAACCGCACGCGGTGCGCGACCTGATCCACCAGCGGCAGGGTGAAACGCAGCCCCGGCGTCAGGGTGCGGACGTAGCGTCCGAAGCGGTGCACGGTCAGCACCGTGTCTTCAGGCACCCAGCGCAGACCGGCCATCATCACGGCGAGCAGCGGCAGCAGAACCAGAAGAAACATCATGACCATTCACCAGGCAATTGGGTTTTCCAGTGATTTCAGCCTTTTGGCTGAACATGTTGCGCTCGAATCTAGCACTTCGCTGCAAACGATTCAGCACATTGGTGAACATTATGCACACGGCCGTTTAACTTCCGGTTAACAAACTCGGCGACAGCTGCCTCTATCGTCGCGACCGTTTCCCTTTCCGGACCTTCCCATGCGCAGCGGCAACCCCGTCCTCAGCGACTCCACCTTCCTTGATCTGGGCAGCGGCGCGGTGCTGTCGCGCCCGGCCGATGCGATGACGCTCAACGGCACCATCGCCAAGACCGGCTTCCTGCTGTTCCTGACCGTGCTGACCGCCGCCTTCGCGTGGAGCCAGTCGATTTCGCCGGCCGGCCCGACTGCGGCGGCGCCGATCTACATGTGGGGCGGCGTGATCGGCGGGCTGATCGTGGCCTTCATCACGATCTTCAAGAAGCAGTGGTCGCCGGTCACCGCGCCGCTGTATGCGTTGCTGGAAGGGTTTTTCCTGGGCGCGATCTCGGCGGTGTTCGCGCATCTTTACGAAGGCATCGTGATGCAGGCGGTGATGCTGACCTTCGGCACGCTGTTCGCGATGCTGTTCGCCTATCGCAGCGGCATGATCAAGGTGACGCAGAAGTTCCGCGCCGGCGTGGTCGCGGCTACCGGCGGCATCATGCTGATCTATCTGGCCACGATCGGGCTGGGCTTTTTCGGCATCAACATTCCGTACATCCACGAATCGGGCCTGATCGGCATCGGCTTCAGCCTGTTCGTGGTGGTGATCGCGGCGATGAATCTGGTGCTGGATTTCGATCTGATCGAAACCGGCGTCAGCCACGGCGCGCCCAAGTACATGGAATGGTTCGGCGGCTTCGCGCTGCTGGTGACGCTGATCTGGCTGTACGTGGAATTCCTGCGCCTGCTGGCCAAGCTGCAATCGCGCGATTGAAGCCGCGTACGCCGGAACCTCGCACATCGAGGCTGGAACGAACGGGGCGCTGCGGCGCCCCGTTTCCGTTGCGCCGGCACGCTCATCCGGGGCGGGAAAACCCTGCGGCGGTAGAATGGCTGGCCCTTCCCTGCAAAGCCGTTCGCGCCATGTCCTTTCCCGCCAGCCGTCCGCGCCGCATGCGCCACGATGATTTCTCCCGCCGCCTGATGCGCGAGAACGTGTTGACCGCCAACGACCTGATCCTGCCGGTGTTCGTGCACGAGGAAAAAGGCCGCGCGCCGGTGCCTTCGATGCCGGGCGTGGAGCGGCTCTCGATCGACGAACTGCTCAAGGTCGGCGAACAGGCGCTGGAACTGGGCATCCCGCTGATCGACCTGTTCGGCGTGCCCGATGCGGCCGCCAAGACCGATGACGGCGCCATCGCCTGGGACGAAGACGGCATCGTGCCGCGCGCCATCCGTGCGCTGAA
>LSQX01139012.1_pt1 | contig 10762 bp, 11 predicted proteins | sample 654561 | NCBI WGS metagenome assembly LSQX01 (sample SAMN04489861, study PRJNA283612) | anaerobic digester metagenome | isolation source: 4 biogas reactors fed with cattle manure at either 37C or 55C with and... | place: Denmark: Kongens Lyngby | collected 2014 | reverse complement strand
ACTGAAGCAGAAATCGGTTTATCCCACTCCACGCGTTTTTTACCCCAAAGGGCTAAAAATACGCTATGAGGCAGGGGTCTTAGGGCATTTGATAAATACCTGTAGTTCGGTATGTATGCATGAAATACCTGATTTGCCTGTATGATAATGTATTTCTTATCATGGGTATTCCGTCCGTCATTGAAAATGAAATGAAACATGAAAAAACGAGAGAAAACAAGATAAACAATCAAATAAAGAGAGATTAAGCAAGATATATTAAAAATACGGCATATTGTTCTTGACATTGTGATGGTGCTGTATTACAATAAAAATCGCCGCTCAAAACGGCGGTTTTTCATTTGACTCGCAATCGGCGGCAATTGCGGAACAACAGGTTGCGCATATTATCGGGTGCCGCTTGAAACAGGCTACAAACGGACAGGGATATGTCCGTATTCCAGAAGGAGGATACACATGAAAACATTCATGGCTAATGCAGCGAACATTGAACGAAAATGGTTTGTTGTAGACGTGGAAGGCAAAGTGTTGGGCCGTGCCGCCAGTGAAGTTGCAAAGATCCTGCGTGGTAAACATAAACCTGAATTTACGCCTCACGTAGATACCGGTGATTTTGTCATCGTCCTGAACGCTGATAAGATCGTCATGACGGGCAATAAGCTCGACAACAAGATGTACAGGCATCATACCGGCTGGGTTGGGCATTTGAAGGAAACCACAGCCCGTAAATATCTGGCCGCAAAACCTGAACAGGTTTTTGAGCTGGCTGTCAAAAGAATGCTTCCCAAAAACAGCCTGGGAAGACAGATTTTCAAGAAGCTGAAGGTATATGCAGGTGCCGAACACAATCATCAGGCGCAGAAACCTGAAGTCCTTGAACTGAACATATAACGAGGGGAGGCGTATTTTAAATGGCAAAGGTACAATATTACGGTACAGGCAGAAGAAAAAGCTCAATTGCACGCGTTTGGCTGGTTCCAGGCGAAGGCGTTGTTACCGTGAACGATCGTTCACTGGATGAATATTTCGGGCTGGAAACCTTGAAGGTTATTTCCAGGCAGCCGTTGGTTCTTACCCAAACTGAAAACAAGTTTGATGTTATTATCAGTGTTATCGGCGGTGGGTTTACCGGCCAGGCAGGCGCCATCCGTCATGGCATTTCCAGGGCTTTGTTAAAAGCAGACGAAGAGTTTCGCCCTGCATTGAAGAAGGCTGGATATCTCACCCGTGACCCGAGGATGAAGGAAAGAAAGAAGTACGGCTTGAAGAAGGCCAGAAGGGCACCACAATTCTCCAAGCGTTAATGTTTTTGCAAAAGCTATCAGCCCGGAAGCAGTATTGTTTCCGGGCAGTTTGCTTTTTTGGGGAGATACCGCGCAATTATTGATTTGGGCAGGGCTATATACAGCAAGCATGACCGCGGACTGGCTTTAACCACGATTGTTAATGACGGCAGCCCAAAAGAAGCTCACAGGAAACGAAATAAAATACATTGTTTTTTCGAAAAATTTTACCGAACAAATGTTTGCAATATATAAACGGTATGATATAATGTTGTAGGCATCCTCCGGTGTTTGAGGACGCCGATTCCGGGAATAATGAAACTGTTCATCTATTCCCCTTCGAGAGAGGAACTGCATGAGAAACAACATCTATATCAAGGGTGCCTGTGAGCACAATCTGAAAAATATCGACGTGGAAATCCCAAGGGATAAACTGGTGGTCATCACCGGGCTTAGCGGTTCGGGGAAATCCTCCCTCGCCTTCGATACCATTTATGCCGAGGGGCAAAGAAGGTATGTCGAATCGTTATCCTCCTATGCCCGTCAATTCCTCGGGCTCATGGAAAAACCCGAGGTGGAATACATCGACGGGTTATCCCCCGCCATTTCCATCGATCAGAAAACAACCAGCCGTAACCCCCGTTCCACGGTAGGTACGGTAACAGAAATATACGATTATTACAGGCTTCTTTTTGCACGTATTGGCATTCCACACTGCCCCGAATGCGGAAAGCAAATCTCCCAGCAAACGGTGGACCAAATGGTCGACAGTATCCTGTCCATGGCCGAGGGCACACGCATTCAGCTACTGGCCCCCGTTATCAGGGGCCGTAAAGGGGAATATAACAAGCTGATCCTCGATGCGCGCAAAAACGGGTATGTCCGTCTGCGCATTGATGGCGAAATCATGGATATCCAGGATGAAATCAAGCTGGATAAGAATAAAAAGCATACCATTGAAATTGTGGTCGACAGGCTGATCATTCGTCCGGACATTCACAAAAGGCTCACCGATTCCATCGAAACCGTGCTCCATCTTTCCGGTGGGATCCTCGTGGTTGATGTTGTCGGTGGGGAAGAGCTGATGTTCAGCCAGAACTTCGCCTGCACCGATTGCGGTATCAGCATTGAAGAGCTTACCCCGCGCATGTTCTCCTTCAACAATCCCTACGGCGCCTGCCCCACCTGCAGTGGCCTGGGAACCCTCTTAAAGATCGATCCCGATCTGGTCATTACCGATGGCTCAAAATCCCTTGCGGAGGGCGCCATCAACGTTGGCGGGTGGAATTTTGCAAATGAAGACGCGTACAGCCATATGTATCTTCTGGCCCTTGCAAAGCATTACGGCTTTAGAATCGATACACCGGTCGAGAAGCTTCCACAGGAGATCATCGACAAGATCCTGTATGGCACCAACGGTGAGAAAATGAAGATACAATATGAGAAGGAGTACGGCAGCGGAAGCTTCATGGCACCATTTGAAGGTGTCATTACCAGCATGGAGCGCCGTTACTCCGAGACAAAGTCCGATAGTTCAAAGGAATACTATGAAAGCTATATGAGTCATAACCCATGCCCTGCCTGTCAGGGAAACCGACTGAAAAGGGAAACACTCGCGGTCACCATCGGCGGGGAAAACATTTCCCAGGTTACCGGGAAGTCGGTGCTCGACAGTATTGAGTTCTTTAATAACCTGAAGCTGACAGACAGGGAAATGCTGATCGCACAGCAAATCATGAAGGAAATTCACGCCAGGCTGGTTTTTTTAAAGGATGTGGGCCTGGATTACCTCACATTGTCCAGGGCCGCGGGCACGCTGTCCGGGGGCGAAGCCCAGCGCATTCGCCTGGCCACCCAAATCGGTTCTGGCTTGATGGGTGTATTGTATATTCTCGATGAGCCCAGTATCGGTCTGCACCAAAGAGATAACGACAGGCTGCTGGCAACCCTGAAGCGCCTTCGGGATTTGGGCAACACGCTTTTGGTCGTCGAACACGATGAAGATACCATGTATGCAGCCGATCACATCATCGATATGGGGCCGGGCGCTGGTGTGAACGGCGGGTACATCATCGCGCAGGGAACCCTGAAAGACATTCTGGAAACCCCCCAATCCATCACCGGGCAGTATCTCAGCGGTGCAAAGTTCATCCCCGTACCAGCCCAAAGGCGCATTCCCAACGGAAAGGTTCTCGAGGTGGTTGGGGCAAAAGAGAACAATCTAAAAAATATCAACGTATTGTTTCCGCTTGGCATGTTCATTTGTGTCACAGGAGTGTCCGGCTCGGGAAAAAGCTCGCTGGTCAATGAAATTTTGTACAAGAAGCTGGCATCCAAGCTGAATCGCGCAAAAACAAGGGCCGGTGCACACAAAGACATGCTTGGGCTGGAGCATCTCGACAAGGTGATCAGTATCGATCAAAGCCCCATCGGCAGAACGCCACGCTCCAACCCTGCCACCTATACGGGCGTTTTCGACCAGATCCGCACCCTGTTTGCTTCAACCAATGACGCAAAGGTAAGGGGCTACCAGCAGGGGCGTTTCAGCTTCAACGTCAAGGGTGGTCGTTGCGAGGCCTGCAGCGGTGACGGTATCGTAAAAATTGAAATGCATTTTCTGCCCGATGTGTATGTTCCCTGTGAGGTATGCAAGGGAAAACGGTATAACCGTGAAACCCTCGAGGTGAAATACAAGGGCAAGAATATTGCCGATGTTCTCGACATGACCATTGACGAGGCCGTAGAGTTTTTTAAGAACATTCCCTATATTCACAGAAAAATTGAAACCCTGCAAGAGGTAGGCCTGGGGTATGTTAAGATGGGGCAGTCCTCCACAACGTTATCGGGTGGTGAGGCACAAAGGGTAAAGCTGGCTACCGAGCTTTCCAAACGGAGCACCGGCAAAACCATGTACATTCTTGACGAACCGACAACAGGCCTTCACATCGCTGACGTCCATCGCCTGATCGAGGTGCTGCAGAAGCTGGTCGAAGGCGGAAACACCATGGTGGTCATCGAGCACAACCTTGAAGTGATCAAGACCGCCGATTATATCATCGATCTCGGCCCCGAAGGGGGCGACAGAGGCGGTACGGTGGTGGCCACAGGCACCCCCGAGGCCCTGGCGCAAAACCCGGCATCCTATACAGGACAATACCTGAAAAGGCTGAAGGATTTAAACCTCTAACATCTGGAACATTTTTTTCCACGGCACCTTGAACAACATGAGGGTATGTGGTATATTGGTATCAGCGAACAGAATTGGTTAGTATCCGAAAGCTTTAAGAGGATGTTTCAATAATTGAATAAGGTTGTTTCTTCAGGGAGAGGTGTAATTCCTTACCGGCGGTAATCAGCCACAGGCTGAAAGCCCGCGAGCCCTTTTGGGCAGATCCGGTTTAATTCCGGGGCCGACAGTATAGTCTGGATGGAAGAAGAAGGTCTTTTGTTATGCGTATTCGCCCTGAAGTTTTTTGCTTCAGGGCTTTTTTATGCCTTTACCTATAAAGTAATTTATGTTTTATTCTATATTACAGGAGGTCTTGAGAACATGAAAGATAGTTTTACAGTAACAGCAAACCCCCAGAAAGTTTTTAGTACGAAGAACATAACCAAGATCGGAGTTTTGTCTGCATTAGCGGCACTGCTGATGTTGCTGGAATTCCCCCTGTTTTTTGCACCGTTCTTCTACCAGCTCGATTTCAGCGAGGTTATGGTTTTGCTCGGTGCCTTCTCTATGGGGCCTGTGGCGGGGATCATCACCGAAGCGATTAAGATTCTGTTGAATTTAGCCCTTGACGGAACGATCACCGGCGGGATAGGGGAATTCGCCAATTTTGTTATTGGCTGTTCTTTTATTGTTCCGGCTGCAATCATGTACCAGCGTAACAAAACCAAAAAAAGCGCCATCGTTGGAATGGTTGCAGGAACCATTTCGATGGCCATCATCGGTGCAGTGATGAACTATTATGTGATTATTCCAGCGTACTCGATGATGATGCCTCTTGATGAGATTATCGCATCGGGCACGGAGGTCAACTCTGCCATTAACAGCCTGGAAAGCTTGATCCTTCTGGCAACGACCCCATTTAATCTTTTAAAAGGCGTTCTCACCTCTATCATCGCTTTTCTGCTGTACAAGAGAGTTTCACCACTGCTGCACAGTTGACAAATGAAAATGGATTCGGCAAACTATGTGTATACGATCGATTAGGTTCATCAAACATTGCCAATGTCCTGTGCTTGTTTGATATTCGATGGTCTTGAATCTGTATCCGTATAAACCGACAGTCTTGATAAAGCCGGAACAGAAATGGCAGATAGTGGAGGAGCCTATGGCAGAAAGTTTTCAACGGCCCAGTAAAACAGCAACCGATTCCATTACAGAGATGACTGAGTTGATTTTGCCCAATGACGCCAATTTGCTGGGAAACCTTTTGGGCGGCAGGCTCATGCACTGGATCGATATTGCTGGCGCGATTACTGCTTCGCGGTATTCCAACTGCGTTGTCGCGACAGCTGCCCTGGACAGCCTTGATTTCAGGCATCCTGTCCGGGTGGGCGAAATGGTGCGTCTGAAAGCCCGGATCACCTGGGTTGGGAACACCTCCATGGAGGTTCGGGTGGACGTCTACTGCGAGAACATGAAAACCGGCGCGGTCATTAAATCCAATAAAGCCTATATCACTTTTGTGGCATTGGATGATTCAGGCAAACCGGTACAAGTTCCTTCGCTGGTTCTTGAAACAGAAGAGGAACGCAAAGAACACGCATTGGCGGAAAAGCGCAGGGAAATGCGCCTGAAGAAGAAGTCCGGTTCAACATCGACAGACAGGCCACAATTACCATAAGACGTGCATGAATGTAAAATTTTAGTTTACGCAATGCCTCTGTTTTCCGATATATAGGATATAGTCTATGTTTTTGTAATGTGTACGAAGGGAAAAGAGGTGTTTTTCGATGACATTTTCAATCAGTGTGATTAAAGAGAAAAGTGCCGACCCGGAGCTTGTATTGAGTGTGTCCATTTATGATGGGTCTGTTTCGGTTACCAATGCCGTCGTCGAGGTTCAAAGGATTCCCCCAAAGGTAAACATCCGCTACCCCAATGAGATTTTGGACATTCTGCCCAACATTGACCAAAAGAAGCTGGAGCTGGAGATCCTGAACAAGATTGTGGAATACATCATGCAGATATCGGATAAGGATGTAATAAAAACCAACCCGCTGTACGGAAGAAAATGATAAACCTGCCGTCAAAGCTTGGTCTTTTTAGTTGCTTTCAGCTTTGGCTGAAAATAGAAATTGCCCTGGGTATCCAGGGATGCATAAAAAATGTCATCGGGGTTCGGCCAGCCTTTCTCCTGAAGTTGCTTTTCCAACCATGGGATGTCTAACTTTACGAGCTTCAGGTTTTTCTCATGAATTCTTCCATCAACAATCAGATCCACGGAAAGGCCTTCATATTTTGTTTCTATTCCTAAATCCGCCGGCGTCAAAGGCCTTTTTTGAGACTTCACCACAAGGCTGAGCTGCCCGTTTGTTTCCAGGATCCCATGCTCTACGTCTGAAATGTTCTGAATACCTGCAATCCGCAGCTGTTCAAGCAAATCATTGATCGTGTATAATTCCTTTCTCAGGTTCTTTTCCTGAAGGTTACCGTTCATGATAACAATGCGGGGGCGTCCGCAAATCCACCCCCTGGCTTTAACGCTTTTTACAGCCAGGAGTGACACCATAAATTGAGTTATGACCAGAATAGAGATTGGTATAATTCCGTCCCAGATTCCCTTGTTGCTTTCCGTAAGAGGAAATGCTGCCAGTTCGGAGATCATCAGCGCAACGGCAAATTCAAAAGGCTGAAGCTCACCGATCTGTCTTTTTCCCATCAGGCGCATGGCTACAATAACAACCAGATACAGCACTATTGTTTTCCAAACGATTGCCATGGTTTTCCTCCGCAATCAGAGCGTTCGGAAAAGCATGCTGCATTATGTGTATTTCCAGTCATGGAAGCCCACATACTGTATTTTGCGGTTTCACCAATTATGCTTCCGCGCTTACCGAACTGCCCCAGGCTGGTATGTTCTCTTTCGTTTATTTTTCCATACCCTCAGCGGAACTATGCAATAATTTACGGATTTAATGTGAATAGCAAAATTCCCCATCCTAAGCGGAGGAATTATTCGAAAAAACCTAAAAAGCTTCTTCTTTTCGCTAAAGCGGTTCCTGGTTATCTTTCGGTTTAATGGGCTTATTTTTTTGGAAGCAAAGAGCTTAAGGGCGGACATTCCTCGCGGAGGATGGATAACAGATCCAAATCATGATATTGGCCGTTGTGAAAGGTAGCCTTGCGCATGGTGCCTTCATAAATGAAACCGCAATGCTCCGCAACCCTGCGGCTTCCCGTATTATCCTTCATCACGTTGACCTGAAGCCGGTTGATGGGGTGGCACGCGAACATATAGGCACAAAACAGCAGCAGGGCTTCACTCATATATCCCTTACCGCCATGGGAGGGATGGAACAGCTCGTAGCCAACCTCATATCCCGATTGATAATCAAGACCTTTAAAAAACAACAGCTCACCCAAATAATGTTCATCGTGATCCATGATGAGCATTCTTCCTTCATCCTTGTCCCACAAACCGGTTTTATTGAATTCATCCACAAATTCGGTTTCGGATGGGATGGATAAATGCCAGTAGGGGCCTTTATTGTTAATATCACAGATCAAGGGATAAACCTTTTCCAGATCCTTTCTTAGAAATGTGCGTAAAAGTACTTTATTACCTTTTATCATAGAACCTCCACTCAGCAGCCACGGCACAGGAAATGATGCAACAGCTTGTTACTGCTGATCCGCGTACAATGATCATCACTGTGAACCTATTATACCATATTATTGCAAAGCTCTATACGTTTCTGTTCGCCCTCCCCACTTAATATGTTCATCAGTTGTTACAGAGGTATTTGTTTTATCCTAAGCGCAGCGAAGGATCTAGTCAGGGGTAATGCGAGATCCTTCACTTCGTTCANNGCGGGTACCGATTACCTTAATCAGGCGGCGAGCATATCTCCCGCCTCGATATAACAGTGTGTTGCGATTGCAAGCAATCGCTTCCGTTGTTATAATGATCATCACAATGAACCTATTATACCATATTATTGCAAAGCTCTATACGTTTCTGTTCACCCTCCCCACCCCATTTGTAGTAATTGCATGCGTCTTGTTACGATGTTATAATATGCTTACCCCATTGGAATTCAGGAAAACCTGGGAAATGGGATCTTTGTGAAAAAACCAAATGCGCAGGGAGGAATTTCGCATGCATTATGTTGGAATTGATCTGGGAGGAACCAATATCGCCGTCGGTATTCTGGATGAAAACCAGAAGATCATTCTAAAGGGCAGTACGCCCACAAGTGTGGACAGGCACTATTCTGAGATTATCAGGGATATGGCTCTGCTGGTGCTGAGGTTACTGGATGAAGCCGGGTTATCGGTTCAGGACGTTCCTTATATCGGCATCGGAAGCCCTGGTATTTCGGATCGTGAAAACGGAATTCTGCAATACAGCAATAATCTCAAGTTCAACAACGTCCCCATGCGCGAGGAAATGCAAAAAACCATCCAGCTTCCAATATATCTGGAGAACGATGCAAACTGTGCGGCTCTCGCAGAAGGTTTGGTTGGCGCCGCACGTGATGTGGAAGACTCCATCATGGTAACCCTGGGTACAGGCGTTGGCGGCGGTATTATTTTAGGCGGGAAAATTTTTACAGGGTTTAACGGCATGGCAGGGGAAATTGGCCATACCGTTGTAGAACAGGGCGGAGAAAAGTGTACCTGCGGAAGGGATGGCTGCTGGGAGGCATATGCATCTGCCACAGCGCTCATCCGCCAAACCAGGCGAGCTGCACAGGAAGACCCTGATTCTGCAATTCACCGGCTGGCCCAGGGAAATCTGGGAAATATCAATGCAAAAACAGCATTTGACGCGATGCGTGAGGGTGATGCCACAGGTATCAAGGTCGTAAATCAATATATTCGGTACCTGGCTGAAGGTATTGCAAATATGATCAATATTTTTCAGCCCGCAAAAATTGTTCTTGGCGGCGGGGTCAGCAAGGAAGGGGAAACCCTGCTGAAGCCACTAAGGGCAGTTGTTCAGGAAATTGCGTATTTCGGCGGAGGAGATGTCCCTCAAACCCGGATTGTTCGCGCGGAAACCGGAAATGATGCTGGCATCATCGGTGCTGGGCTCCTCGGTGTTTCCATGGAAAAGTAAAACCGGCAAAGCAGCTGTAAAGCAAGCTGCACATGAAGATTCGAGGTGGTTCCTTTGCACAGCCGCAAGATAAAACTTGTCATTGAATATGATGGTTCCGGCTTTCACGGATGGCAGGTACAGGAAAATGCCCATTCCGTTCAGGCAGAACTGGAAAAGGCGATTGCCGTAATCACCGGAGAAAGCACAAGGGTTACCGGGGCCGGACGCACTGACACAGGTGTTCATGCTTTCGGGCAGGTTGCTCATTTTGATACCCAATCGAAAATTCCGGCAGAAAAGTTTTCTGCCGCGTTGAATTCCATTCTTCCGCCCGAGGTTTGTATTCTAACCTCCCAACAGGTGCCGGCAGACTTTCATGCCCGGTTTACAGCAGTTGGAAAGACATACGAGTATCGTATCTTAAACCGCTCCATCCGCTCGCCGCTCCTGGCAAGGAGAGCATGGCATGTACGGGAAGCATTGGACCTTGAAGCTATGGGGCTTGCGGCAGAAAAGTTTGTTGGCGAACACGATTTTTCCGCATTTTGCTCAAGTGGTCACAGTGTTCAAACCTTTAACAGAACCCTTACCGCTTCGAAATGGACCAGGCAGGGGGATTGCCTGGTTTACCGGGTATCGGGAAATGGCTTTCTTTATAATATGGTTCGGATTATGACAGGAACCATGGTCGAGGTCGGGCTGAAAAAAAGAACGGCAGAGAGCATGGAAACCCTGCTGAATGGCAAGGACAGGAACAAGGCCGGAATTACGGCCCCGCCCCACGGGCTGTATTTGCTGGAGGTTCATTATCCACCCTGAACCCCGTAACAATGGATGCAAATGAAAGTACCCTATTACGGCATGAAGGAGAATAATGTGAAACTGAACGCGAAAATCGTAAAGGGCACAGTCATCCTGATGCAGGATGAGTCAGTTCTGTCCGGACAGGGAAGGTTTCAAAAACAGCTGGAGTCATCCCTGGTGGAGGTTTGCAAAAAACTGGGCATCTCCGTTCCTCTTTGGGTGGGTAAGAATACAAGGGAATTCGTGCGGTTTAAGTGGACTTCCTTTCATGCCGATCAGTTTTTTGAACCCGTTGAATTTGACCGTTTTGAAATACGACTGGAAGAATAAGCCCGAAAGACGTTGAACAAAAAGGGAGATCGGTACCCGATCCCCCTTGGTGGATGGACAAAGTAAGTGCAA
>LSQX01378431.1_pt3 | contig 10765 bp, 6 predicted proteins | sample 654561 | NCBI WGS metagenome assembly LSQX01 (sample SAMN04489861, study PRJNA283612) | anaerobic digester metagenome | isolation source: 4 biogas reactors fed with cattle manure at either 37C or 55C with and... | place: Denmark: Kongens Lyngby | collected 2014 | reverse complement strand
ACCGACTAAAACCCAGAGCACTAAGGTTTTAAGCCTTAACTATGCGCGCGACTGCAGTTAGACTTGAATAGTGAAAAGAAAATATATCGCTGATAAGTAGGTTTCAACTAAAATTAACTGCGGTTATTCTAAGTTAAAACGATGTTTAACTGCGGATTTCACTGAAGATTTTAAGTCAAATCTAAAAATTTTTTAAATAAAAAAAGGGAGTGATTTTACTCCCTTTTCTTTTATTCTTTTTTAGCTTTAAACTCTACCAGTCAAGTAGTATCCAATTCCGATTGCATCTGCCTCATCATCTGTTACTGTCACATCAAAACGGTCTTTAACCTTCAACTGCATAGAACGTTTGCGGTCTGATTTAGATTTTCCAGTCACGCCGCATTTATTGCGCCATGTCGAGACTGAACAAACTACGTGTTTAATATTTCTTTCGGTGAAGGCATTAATTAAAACTCCTTGAAGATGAGCCAATGTTTTAAAAGTAAGGACGCCGCCACCATATTGTTGAAATTGAATATCTTCAATGCCTACTAAATCAGGTTGCCAATTATAGACCATATTTAAAACCCAATTTCTAACTTCTAAAATCCTTGTAGCTACATTTTTGCTTTCTTCGGCTTTAAAGACTCCATAGGCAATTAACCTATCCCCATCAAACACTGACCAACCGCTAACGTGTGTGGCTTGGTCAAATGCTAAAACTCTTTTCTCTTTTCCCTTTCTTATAATATCAAATTTTTCTTGTTTAAAAGCATTGAGTTTACAAATAGGGCATGAGGGAGTTTCCCTGATTTTCCTATACGGCGCATATACGGTATGACCTTCATCACAAATAAATTCTAATTCTTGGTCAAGATTTTGATATGTATCTGAAATACATTTCCAATTATATTTTTCTAAAAAATCATTTATTGATTCTATTGTTATTCGCATATTACTCTCCTGATAAGAGTTCAAAGGGCGTTAATTCTTTGTCTTTTTGAAAATATCCGATTGAATCAATTTCATAAAAAGCTGCCATAGGTGCTTCTTTTAATACTAAATATCCAAGTAATTTTCCTTTTTCAATTAAAAAGACTGGATCTTTTTCTGAAATAAGTTCATCTTCATAGAGAAAAGTCTTAGTAGATACAGGATTCGTATTATGCACTAAAACACAAACTTCTCTTTCATTTTCAGCATCTATAACACCAGAAGCATTATATACCTTTAAGGGCGTTTTTCGTATTAATTCTGCACTTTGTTCCACATCAAAAACATATCCTGTAGGGACTGAAAGAATAAAACCGAGAGGAATCGTAATGGCTTCATTTCCCATTAGTTCATATTCTTTTGGCGATCGAATTTCTAACCCTCTGCCATTCGTGTTATTTGCTTTTGGTATTGTTATTGTAGGGTCTATTTTCTTAATAGCGACACGAAGTATGCGAGAAGGAATCCCTTCAGTTTCTTCAATTAAATTTAGTGTCATCATAACAATCATTTTCAAAAAGTCAACCTTTTCTTTAGAAAATTGATTGCTAAGGCTTTCTTCTATCTCATCCATTAAGGCTAAATAGCTTTCTCTTGCGCTTTCGATTGTTGCGCCAGAAGCATTAAACGCCTGTGCCATAATGATTCGATCATCTATGTTCTCATAACTTGAACGAAACTGATCTAAAAAGACTGGCGCTAATACATTAAATTCCTTGTCAGGCAAGGCAAGAAGTCTAAATAACTCCTCTACCTCAACTGAGTCTCCACCCCAACCAGCTGCCTCAGCCAGTAAATTGTCTATTTGTTTATTCATCTTGTTCTTCTCCTTTTAGTCCATCGCCGATATCCTGTTTTAAAGGCTGCATAAGCTAAACCCACATTCTTGGCATTCGCTACAACCGCCCATATGCATCATGATACCACCACAATCAGGACAAGTATCATTTTCTTCCTCTTCTTCTTTTAAATTTGTTAAAATTCCAGTGCGCGCACAATTTTCTCTATAAAAAGTAACTCCTTTTAACCCCAAATGATTGGCAAGTAAAATACCTTCTACAATCTCTTTTGGTGTAGCCTCTTCTTTTAAATTAATAGTCGAAGAAATGGCCGCATCTACGTAATGTTGAATTGAGGCTTGCATCATAATACGTTCTCTTATATTCAAGTCATGCGCAGTCACTATATAATCAGGCAAGTCGGCTTCATCTTTGATTTTTAATGTTTCCATTAATTCCTTGACTACGCCACTAAATACTGTATAACTTGTTTCTTGACCATCATTAATAGAAAGTGTGCGACGCTGATAAGAAACTTGGAATAGAGGCTCTATTCCCGTAGAACAGCCTATCATAGTTCCAATAGAACCTGTTGGTGCCATTGTTAATAACTGTGTATTGCGCAAACCGAATTTTTTAACTTTAGCCTGTATTTCTTTGGGCAATTCTAAAAAGAATGCTGATTTTAAAATCTCTTCACAATAAGCTGGTGCTGGTCCTTGGTCATCTGCAAGAGCTGCACTCATACTAATAGCCGTATTTCTCATTACTTCCATTATCTTATCTAAGAAATTAAAAGCCTCCGATGAACCATACCTTATGCCCATTTTAATTAGAGCATCTGCTACTCCCATTAAACCTAAACCGATTTCTCTGTAATGAGCGGCCGCCGCAGACTGTTCAGGTAGTGGATGTAATTCTATTCCTTCGTCAAGAACATCATTTAAAAAGATAACTCCTTCTTCAACCATTTGTTTAAAATCGTCAAAGTCAAAATAAGCTTTTTCAGTAAAGGGATATTTAATAAATTCACTTAGATTAATACTGGATAGACAGCAAGCTCCAAAAGGAGGAAGCATTTGTTCTGAACAAGGATTACATCCTGCAAATTCAAAACCAGGAACTTCACTTTTAAGATGCCATGTATTTACATTATCCCAAAATACTAAACCAGGTTCTGCCATATTCCAAATATTCTCAGCAATTCTCTTTAGAAGTGATTGAGCATCAACGGTTTTATAAATTTCTTCTCCACTTGGACCAATTTTAAAATATAGTTCAAAGTCCTCTCCATTGCTGGCCGCTTCTAAAAATTCATTGCTCATTATTATCGAAATATTAGCTGATAGAACTTTATCTAAATCATTTTTTACTTCAATAAATTCTTCAATATCAGGGTGTTTAATATCCAAAAGAATCATTAAAGCCCCTCTGCGGCCCATCTGTGCGATAAGAGTAGTGACCAGCGCATATAGTTCCATAAAACTCACTGCGCCAGTAGTGCTTCTTGCCGCATTATGGACTTTAGCCCCTCTGGGTCTTAGTTTAGATAAATTAATACCCACACCCCCACCAGAACTATAGGTTTTTGCCATCATTTTTGCTGTATCAAAAATATTTTCTATTGAATCTTCAACAATTGGTAAGGCATAACAATTAGATAGCGTCATTTTAAAACCATTTTCATCCATACCACGACCAGCTAAAATTCTGCCTGCTGGAATAAACTTCTTTTCTAAAAGAGCTTTTTGGATTTTTCGATTTCCGTTAGAAACTCTTTCTGAAAATTCCAAAAAAGTTTCCTGATTTTGACGATATTTAGATTCATAAATATCTTTTTGAAGGTCTGTCATTTGCCAACCGTCTGCCCATCGTTTCTTTCTTTCTTCGCGATATAAAATATATTTCTTAGCCGCCTGTGGATAAGCTTGCATCAATTTAATTTCTACCATATCTTGAAGGTCTTCAATAAAAATCTCTTGAATTTTTTTGGCTTTTAATTCCTGGAAAATTTCTTCTCCAATTTGTAGCGGAAAGGACCCATCGTAGGAGAGGGTTGTTTCTTTTAATGCCTTTACGATAGCTAAAGCAATTTTTTCCTTACCAAATTCTTCTTTTCTTCCGTCTCTTTTTATAACTAACAAAGTTATTAGTCCTCCTTTTCTAATTCTTTCATATCACAATAGATACAATAGCCATCGTCAAAAGCATGTGGGCATTCAGCCTGCAAGGCTAAGTTTTCTTGCATCAACCGTGCAATAGCATTATTTAACGTATAACGATTTGGGCTTAATAAAAGCTCTATTTCACTATTGTTAATATTAATTCTTCTTCTAATTTCTTTACCTTCCATAAGTCAGTTCACCTCCTTGATAAATTGGTGGGCGAGGATTGTATAAATCCTCATATAAAACAGGTTGTTCTATTTTAATCATATTAAATACTTCTTTCATTCTTCTAATTCGTTCTTCTATATTACTGCGAGGTATCTTTTGTTGCATCTTTTGCCATTTTAGTATATAAACTGCATAACTCTCTTTATGTTTCCCGAGAGCAATGTCTTGAATACGCATGCTTTCTGGTTCATTAGCATACATTCTTAAAAAATCATAAAATTGTCGCCATAAAGAATGTTGAATTAATACCTCATTATAATAAAGTTTTAGGTCTAATTCACAGTCGCGCGCATATCTAACTTGGCGCTGTAATTTTTGAGCATTATCATAAAAATCTGATTCTTTTTGAAAATAATGACTAAAGTGATATTCTAATTGCCTTTTCTCCTTTTTGCGGACAGGATGAGAGCAAAATTCTACGAGTTCACTATCTTCCATCATACCTAAATACTGAGAAGGCATATATTGTAAGGTGCTGGGCAAGCTAATCCATTGTAAAACTGTTTCCATATCATTGGCGACAATTGGAAATTTAAAACCTATATTCAGTTTATCATTTTTACTCAATAATTCCTGTATATATTCTAATGAATTTTCAATTAAATTGATACCTCGGTCATGGAACATTAAGGAACGTGAGGGCGCATAGCGTTTATACATCTCTTCAAATTTTGTCCAAATGGTTCTATTATCCATTGATAAACGTAAGTGCGCCGCAGTTAATTGTTTGCGCAACTGACCATGTTGGCTTTTTAAATAGTATTTACTATATTTCTCATAAATCATAGGATTTGGTAAGGTTTCTTCAATGTCTGACTCTAAAGGTAAATATAAATTATCCGTATAAGCATATCCTCCATATTCTACTGTCTCAATCATCCTTGGTGGAAAATTACCATCATTATAATCTTTCCTAAGAAACATTTTGCTAAAACGATCAGGACAAAATGAATCTGTCATAACTGTTAGATGATTTTGCATTGTATAGTATGAACTTAACTTCATAATTTCTAAATTAAAAGGAACAGTTTTAAAAGTATGAAAGTCCATATCATATAAACCAATAATCATTTAATCTACTCCTATTCTTTCTGAACGGGTTTCCAAAATACCATTATCACTAATATTAACTATCTTTTCAACTAATGGATAGTCTGTTTTTGCATATTTCTTTGCAAGAAAAACATTTTCTCCACGTTTAATACCCGACACAATAATTTTATTCCCCCTTGTAAACCAAGACTTTTCAAGAATCTTTTTCTTACCAGTCGTTGGATCTAATTTTGATATTTGACGGTCATATTCTTTAAATACTTGACCAAATATCCTTACTTGAACCACGCCATCAGTTGTTAATAATGATATTAATCCTTTTGTTCTATCTCTATCTAATACTGTTCCAGCAATTCTATATATCTTATAAATAACAATTGCTTTCCTATCTTTATAAAAAACATAATCTACTTCTGGCTCTGCGGCCAGGTCATTAAAATTCGTAATGTGGTATTTGTCAAAATCTACATTGATTAACTCATGTTCATGGGAATAATAAAAGATTGAATCCATTTCCCATTTACTAAGATTGCCTTCAGCATATTTTTCTGCCATTTCATCAGTTAGTTTGTTATTGATAATAGTCAATAATTCTGCTTGATTCTCCTTGATCCAAGTGCGCACAGGATTCATAGATTTTTTATATATATTGTCCCAGACATTGGCGGCAATCTTATATAGTCCATTATCTTGCACAAGGTTATCAGCCGAAAAGTTCATTTCATAAAAGGCAAGGCTGGGTGGATCAAACACATAATAACCTGCATCTATAGTCTTCTTCAATTCTCTATTAAAGGTATGAATCTCTCCTATGATTTTAAGGTCATCAGGCAATAAGTCATACTCTAAAAACAATCTCATATTAGAAAGAGTTAGCCTTTTCTTATGACCTGCTACCGTCTCCAGATACTGCCGCATTATTTTTTGCCTATATCCAAAGGCATCAAAGGCACCAGCCTTAATAAGGCTAACAGCTTGAAGTTTATTTACTTTAACTTTTTCTAAGAAATCCGGTAAGTCTAAGTAAGGTCTTTTTGCTATAATATTTTTAATAAGGTCTTCACCTACTCTCGCTAAACCGCTCAATCCATATTTGATAGCATTAGCTTCAACGTCAGGAGAAAAGGTAAATCGAGATTTATTGATATCTGGTGGCAAAATAGTTATGCCCTGAGATTGAAATTTTCCAATTGCAGAAGCAATCTTACCATAGTTTGGTGTTCGTGCTTTCTTTTTTGCTTTAGGTTTTTTTCGTATTTCGTCCTCATCATCGTCATCATCTTCTTCAATATCATCGCCACCAAATAAAGTCGTAGAGTAAATTCTTTCAATCTCTTCGGTTACCTCGTCTTCAGGTTCAATTACTTGAACACCACCGCTATCAACAATTAAACAAGCTGTATTCCAAAATACAACTGGATAACGATAAGCCAAGTTCATTTGCTGTAAGCCGATAAACGAATAAGCCAGAGTGTGCGCGCTGTTAAAGCCGTAGCCACGGTTTGGGCGGATGAGCACATCCCATACATATCGAGCTAAAGGTAATGATAGTTTTTGTTCTTGAATAGTATCAAAAAACTCTGTCTCTAACTCTTCAAACTCTTGCGGCATCTTCTTGGCCACCGCACGTCTTAGCCTATCTGCCCAAAGCAATGAGTGGCCACCTAATTCTGGGAGCTGCACAACCAACATCATCTTTTCTTGAGTTTCTAAAATACCATAAGAGATATCTAAAATATCTTTCAATAGCTCTTGTTCATCTTTACTTACGCCATGAGCTTGCATTTCTTGAACCCATAATCTGGGATTTTCTTTGAATCTTTGATATTTAGCAAGTGGTTGTTCTGCTCCTCGTTCAGATGCCATTAATCGTATAACGGAGTTTAGGGTAGCAAGGTCATCAATGCTCTTGGGTTTTGTTGATTCAATACCTTGCACACCACTTGGTTGTTCCATTTGGAACAAGCTTTGCACTTCATGATTCCAAACCATTTCCCACATTTTTGGGTCATCTCGTTCGAGATTATAAACACCAATAACCTTTTCATAGGTCTCGCGCAGAGTCTTCTCAGGTTTAACATATCCATATTCTACTAATAAATCTAAGGCTGTTCGGATTTTATCTGCCGTTTCAAGACCCAGCAAGTCAAATTTAATCAACCCCATTGCTTCGAGTTCTTCAAGATTGAATTGTGTAACGACATCACCGCCACTGGATTTCATAAGACCCGTTGTTTTATAGAATGGCTTATCAGCAATAATAATGCCACTGGCATGAACACCCATTCCGCAAATTAAATTTTCAATGCGCTTTGCCGTTTTCCATGCTTCAGGGTATGTTTCCGTCATAATGCGTTTAAATTCTTTAACAGGTTTTATCCCCTCTTCCTCGTTTCCATAAAACATTTCTGTTAAAGTCCTAGGAACACCACGCTCTGATACAATCAAAGATGAAACATATTTAGATTGATCGGCATCTATATTATGCCCTCGAAATGCTGTTAGTAGAGCAGATTTTGATTTTTCTGTGCGCAAGGTCAAAACCTTGGCAACACAAGCTTCACCATAAGCCTTTTGAAAGGTTTTCATTATATTATCTCTTTTTGCTGATTCAATATCTATATCAATATCTAATGGGCTTACTCGTTCAGGGTTAAGAAATCTCCAAGCATAAACTTTTGTTTTTTCACGCAACGGATTATATTGTGTTATCCCCAAAATATTATTTAATAAAAACGAACCAGAACTTCCACGACCCGGCGGCACAATGGAATCTCCTTCATCCCAAATCAAATCTATATAATCCTTTACATTTAAAAGATAGGCAGACCATGGCACATTTTGCTCATGAGATGCATCTAACAGGCTTTGTAAATTTTCTCCAATTTCAATATATGTTGCTTCTGTTTGATATTGTTTATCTTTTTCAATGCGAGTTAGAATTTCACCTATTAAGTGCTGATCGCTTTCCCACTCTGATTCCATAAACTCTTGAATGTGAGGAATTTTATCTATCCATCGTTCAATTAATTGAGTCGTAGGTTGAATAGGATTGCGAGGCAAATAAGGGATATTTAAATGGCTTTCAAAGCTATAGTCAGAACAAGAATCTATAATTTTGTTAATATTGTCATATGATTTTTCCATCATGGCTTTGCCTATATGTCTTTCCATATAACCTTCAAGCTCTTCTGTGTTCATCATATAAGTTGAAGCATAAAAAGCTTCTGTTTCTCTATCTCCTTGTTCTGCCGTCAAAAAAGCATGATGGATAGGTTGTTCTTCTTTTGAAAGGTAGTGCGCATCAAGTGTAATTATAGTAGGTATATTCATTTCACGTGATAGCTTACAAATGAAATTATTAACATAAATTTGTTCTTCATTTTTTGAAGGCTGCATCTCTAAAAAGAAATTGTCTTCTCCAAAAAGATTGACCATTTGTAATAACCATTTTTTAATTTTATCTAATAAATATGATGGACTACCCATTTCTCTATATTTGAGAAGTTGTACCGGTAAAAGTCCGCCCAGGCAGTTGTGGACTACAACGTTTTCGCAAACGAAAGAGTGAGAATTTACATTTAAACAGTAAACTTGTTCATTCAAATGAATTTTTTCTTTTTCCTTAATTCTGATCTTTTTATATAAAACTCCTTCAAACTCTTGATACTCTTTCTTTTTATACGCTATTGATTTTTCAAAACAATCTACTACATCTTCATGGGTATATTCTTTTTCTTTTTTACAACTTCCTAAAAATTTATTGCTTCCATGAACATACCATGCGTCTTGATGATTGACCCCTTCTTTATCAACACGCCCAACACTTTTTGAAATTGAACAAGTTATCCCTAAAGAATTCAACATTCCGTGTATTTGCTTAGATAACTCATGCGAAATTGAAGCAGAAACAAACTCATTGGTTTCATAACCTTTGATTGTTCGCTGCCTAAAATATCCATCTGCTAACATGTAGCCAAAAATAAGTTCATAATTCAACTGAGGAGTGATGTTGATTAAACGACTTGGTATTTTTTTTGTTTTTGCTTGAACTGGACCGAATAACCAGTAAAACAAATCTACTAATTCAATAGAACTTGAAGCAATATCTACTCTATTATGTTCTTCTCTGAATAATACACTCCATTTAATACCCAACTGTTCTGCTGCTTTTTTTATAAAACTACCCCAATAAGATCCATACTCTTTAATGTTTAAGGTAAAGCTAAGTCGCGGATTCTTTTTTAGACTTAAACACCCGTCCCCTAAAAATAAACCAAATAATCTCATTAACTCCGGAGTTATTTTTATTTCTTCTGGTAAAGAATATCGAGTAGGAATAGACTCTTTATTAAAAAAGCTACCTTTAAACTCCCTTTTTAAAATTTTATCATTTAAGGAAAAATTATTTTCTCCTAACGGTTCCAATAATATATGTTTATCTGAACCGCTTGTAGTTATTAAATTTTCAGCTTCAACCCATCGAAGAGGAGTTTTTGTCCGTTGCCAATTAAGTGTAGTTGCTAAAAATTTGTGATTTTTTGTGCAAGTTATTTCCCTTTCTCCACCTGTGACAAAAATCTTATAACCAATGTCATCGTAAAATCTGGAAGTTGGAAAATTAACTTTTTCCCATTCTCCATATCTATTTTTTACCATATCATTGGTTTGTATATCCTCAATATTTTTAAATCCTTGTTTGGTCGGTATTTGGGTTCCCGCGACAAAGCAGGCTGTAGATGCTACTAAATGCCCCGGATTTGCAGAAACGATATCCCACAAATCTTGATAATAGGGTGGAACTCTGATTATGCCTCGTTTGAATGAATGCGACCAAGCTCTCGTTGAAAGTTCTCGTAGTTGTTCGTGCCCGATACCGTCTTTGGCCAACAATAGAAAGTGATAATAATAATCCTCTCCTGCTTGAAAATTTTGTGAGGTTAAACCATTTCGTGTAAGATAAATTTCATTTCCTAAGATAACTTTAAAATCAGGATTTTCTTCTTTTATTTTGTTATAATATTCAACTGATTTATAAGCGGCCGCCACTGTTTCATGGTCTGTAATACCTACTGCTCTATGCCCTAATTCAATAGCTTTATTAATTAATCCTTCTACCGAATTAATAGCGTCTCGTAATCTAAAATTGCTATAATCTGTATGATTATGCAGACTCCCTGGATATCTTTTTTTGTTCAAAATAAACCCCTTTCTATTCTTCTATAATCTCATATTCTCTAATTAATATTTGATTATTTTTATATCCTTGATACTCGTTAATTTTTGGTTCTCCGATAATTCTTAATCTAATAGAATCTAAGCCCTTTAAGCTCTCAATAAAATCTGTTGCATAAAATTTTATAAAAGCTACTCCATTCACATTGAATTTTAAGGTATTTTGTTTTGCTCCCATTATTTGTATTTCATCTAATTGAAGCTCTATATTATCTATTAAAATAAGCGGTGGCAAATTTCCCTGTCCCCATGTCTCTTCAAGAGTGGCAACACTACTAATCAAATCTGATAAATCATCGTCTTGCGGTGTTCTTATAAAATCAACAT
>LSQX01213372.1_pt1 | contig 10765 bp, 9 predicted proteins | sample 654561 | NCBI WGS metagenome assembly LSQX01 (sample SAMN04489861, study PRJNA283612) | anaerobic digester metagenome | isolation source: 4 biogas reactors fed with cattle manure at either 37C or 55C with and... | place: Denmark: Kongens Lyngby | collected 2014 | reverse complement strand
CAGAATCCGCGCATCTTGGTGCTATCGGAAGATGTGCATCCTGTTTCTTTGATTAAGCAGGCGCAGGCAGTCTATGTAGTGACTTCACAAATGGGCTTTGAGGGATTGCTTTGGGGTAAAGCCGTTTATACCTTTGGTATGCCATTTTATGCGGGCTATGGATTGACTCACGATGCGCTTGCCGCACCGAGTCGTCGTGCGGCTGCTTCTCTTGAGCAATTGGTTCATGCCGCTTTAATCGCTTATCCACGCTATATTCATCCAGAAACCTCCCAGCGTTGTGAGGTGGAGGAGCTCTTGTCTTGGATGGCTTTGCAAAGACAGCAGCGCTCTCGTTTTATGGGACAGTCTGTTTGTGCGGTAGGTTTTTCTCGCTGGAAGAAGCCATTTGTACGTGATTTTTTTGATGGTGCCGATGTCAGTTTTGTTGAGAGGCTAAGTGAGGTGCCGTCTGATGCCGCTTATACCGTTGTTTGGGGTAAGAGGCAAATTGAACGACATCAGGGCGAGCTTGTTCGTATCGAAGATGGTTTTTTACGTTCGGTTGGTTTAGGGGCTGATTTGATTAGACCCTTGTCATGGGTGATCGATAAGCGTGGTATTTATTACGATGCGACCCGACCATCTGATTTAGAGCATATTTATCAGCATGATGCGTTTGATGAGGTGCTGTGCCAGCGAGCTGCAGCATTGCGCGAACGCATCGTTCAGGCTAATTTGACTAAATACAACGTTGGTGCTGGTGCGTGGCAACGTCCGGTCGAAGCGGCGGATAAAGCAGTGATTTTAGTGCCGGGACAGGTTGAGTCTGATGCCTCCATTAAATACGGTTCACCCGTCATTCAACGAAATATGGACCTGCTCAAAGCCGTTCGCGAAGCTAATCCTCAGGCCTATATTCTCTATAAGCCACACCCCGATGTCTTAGCAGGATTACGCCAAAAGGGTGAGTCTGAAGGATCGGCTTCACAGTGGTGTGATGAGGTGGTGACGGATTGCTCCATGGGTGAGTTATTGGCTGTTGTGGATGAAGTACATGTATTAACCTCATTGGCAGGATTTGAGGCTTTACAACGTGGTAAGCGTGTCGTGACTTATGGACAGCCATTTTACGCCGGTTGGGGTTTGACTGAAGATATTTATCCAGTCGAAAGACGTCATCGTCAGCTTAGTCTTGATGAGCTGGTTGCCGGTGCGTTGATTATTTATCCGACCTATGTGAGTGGCGTGACTAAGCGATTTACCACACCCGAACGCATTCTGGATGAGCTTGAAGCATGGAAAGAGCAGGGCGCATCCGTGATGCCGTGGTGGCGACGATGCTTAAGGCCGATACTGGGGGCTGTGGCTAAGTTAAGAGGGAAGGCTTGATAGCGATGATGATATTAAGATTTTAATCACTTTTGGATACTACGATGTTTAAATTTTTTGCTGACCCAAAAACTATCGCTCATTATGTGAGTGACTTATTAATTGAACAATTACAGAAAAAGAACAATACCGTCTTAGGCTTGGCGACAGGCAGTACCATGGTGCCTGTTTACGATGTGTTGAGTACCCAGATTTTAGCTCAGCAGATTGATGTGTCAAATGCGACCACGTTTAATCTAGATGAGTACTTAGGCCTAAGCTCCGAGCATCCACAAAGCTATCACTACTTTATGCAGGCGCACCTGTTTAAGCAGTTGAGCTTTGCTAAACATCGTACCTTTTTACCTGATGGCCTCTGTGAAAATCCCGAGCTTCAGTGTCAGCAATATTCTAAAGCAATAGAAAAAGCCGGAAAACTCGATGTGCAACTATTAGGCATTGGCAATAACGGCCATATCGGCTTCAATGAGCCCGGCACCTCATTTACTAGTCGTACCCACGTAGTAGCCCTCTCAGAACAAACTCGCCTAGACAATAGCCGCTTTTTTGACACTATCGACGAAGTGCCCACCCATGCCATCACCCTCGGCCTGCAAGACATCATGGAAGCACGACAGATCATCCTGATCGCCACCGGTACCAAAAAAGCCAAAATCATCGCAGAACTCTATGAGAGTTCAGTGGATGAGCAACTACCCGCGTCGGTCGTTAAAAGTCACCCAAATGCGATGATTTTAGTGGATAGAGAGGCGGGTGAGTTTTTGCAGGGAAGGGTGGAGGAGTGAGGGGGGATTGGCCTTCAGTGTGTACTATTAAGACAACTTAAAATGTAATTTCTGGTTCTGTTGAATTAGCTACATCAACTAGATAGATAATAGCTGCAGCACAAACACTTAGAGTGTATTCGGCGGCTTCAGCCGTAATTGCTCCCCCCTTGCTTCCCCCATGAGATACTCCTTCTCCCGAATTGCGGAGCCCATAAATTCCTTCTATAGTTTTTATTAGTGCTTGTGGAATTGAGAGGCTTTTTTCTTTCCTTAGCCAGGTGAGCAAGTCTCCAAGGGTCACAGCCTTAGATTGTTGAAATAGATGTTTCCCAGCGGCTTCTAGAGCGCATACAGCTTCTTTTACTGTGTTTTCATAGTCTGGGTATTTCCTATTCTGAAAGAAGTTTGAAGCTTTATTAAAATGGAACCTAGCATTTTTTAAGCGGTTATCACCCATGACATAGCGTGCTTGTTCAATGCTTTGTACAGTATGTTTTCTTCCTTTACGAATAACATAGCCTTTATTGAAATCGTAAGCTAAAAATTCTTCAAGGAAGAGTTGTTGTATTTCATGCTCAATGTAAGCTTGAGCTTCCTCGAGACTATGAGCAGGTTGATTATTAAAACTAGAAAATGGCTCTTCCTGGTAGTATGCGAGTTTAAAGTAAATAACCTCGCAAAAATCATATTTTTTTTGCCAAGGTAGTGCTATGAAAGAATCAAAAAAATATGACTTGGCTTTTTGATGATCATCATCGTTAAAATGATCATAATCGTAAAGTTCGTCACGAGAGGTTTTTCTTAGCTCACGGGCTACGTCAATCCAAGTATCAATATAACCCCGCATTATGCAGTCAGAAATAATGTGTCCTAAACCTATAGAAACTGTGTCAGGAAACGAGTCAGAGATTTGGTGATAGTTAGAGTTTGTCCTAACAGAAAAAGGTATGTAATTTTTTTCTTTCATTTTGAATGTCACTTATGTTTATCGATTGAACTCTTAACTATAAATAGCCGCAAGATGGAAGAGAGCTCTATGCTTAATCATGGAGTGTAATAAATACAGTCCAAAAGTGCAGCTCGATTATCCCATATCCTTCCTTCCAAGCTATTGCGTGGCCTGTCGTTTTGCCACCATTGACTATTTTGGATGGGAATAATAACTTTAGACCAATATTCTTGTAGTGTAGGCCCTGTTGTTCTTATATTAAGGGCTTTACAGAGATTGACTCTGTTTTTACTATTTAGGCAAATAAATACATCGGGTCGTTTCATACATAAAAGTCTAGACGCAGTGGCTACCCCACCTTTGCGAGCAGAGTTATTAAAGGCGGAACGAAATTGGTCAGAGAAGTCATTAAACTCTTTTTGTGAAACTCTGCCTTCTAAAGGAATGTGATCAAGCGCTGCTGAGAGCTGTTTGGAATTCTCATATATTAACTTAGTAAATGAGCCTTGACTTATCATCCTACCGAATAAAGGCCATTGCAAATCATCAAGTTGTTTCTCTCTTGTCCGATATGTGCCAGCAATTGCTTTTCTTGCATCTTTAGGCATATCGGCTAGTGAAGTATAACTTTGAAACAAAGATAAAGCTTTTTCTAAGATCTCGAGTCTTTCGTATAGGTTGCTATATTTTCCATTTTGAATTTTATCCACTAAACCTTTCCAAGAAAGCTCAATAGGAGAAATTGATTGAGGACTTTTGGGACTACTCAGGTGTGCATATGAGTGTAGGTCATCACTCTTTGCTAAGTTGTTTCTATATTGTCTTTTATAAGAAAATAGGAATTCATTGTTTATGGTGCAAGCATTTTTCCAATTTGTTTGAATGAAGGACAACATTTGACTCAGGGCAAGATCTTTAGAAGTTCCCGTTATCAAGACGCTAGCTTCTATATTGTTGTGACCACTAAAGGCTGAATGAGTTAAATTATGACTGCCTATTATTGCCGCCTGTTCATTTGCTTCATTTGTAAAAATATAAACTTTCGGATGAAATAGCTTACCGCTTGGTGGCATATATCGAACAGCTGAATTAGCCATGAATTTTTGAAGAACAGAAGGCTTTGTTTGGTACATGTGTGTACCGATAATGACATTTCTTAGCTTAGATGAGTTCTTCAAAAGAGCTTCTACAATTTCATTTTCACCTGCCCAAGCGACTGCTATGTCTATGTGAGAACTTTCTTTGATTAATTTAAGGATGACGCCGGCAGCATCTTCGTCTGTTAGAAAGTGTACATTCATTAAGAATTTCCTCATTCTATTTTTAGTGGTTTAATAGAATTAATGTAACATTTTAGCTATAGATAACTTTAAGAATGAAGTTTTTCATTGGTTTTTCTTTTAATAAAATGCCAGATATTTTATAAGTTTGTATTACTATCCATACTGTAGAAAATAGTGCTTTAAGCACAATATATTGTGTTTTGTTTTGCTTTTTAGTCAATATGTAGTATTATTAAATTTGCTTTTAAATTGAGCAATTTTGAACTATAAACTATTTTTTAAAAGGATTAATTATGCCTATTAATAGAAAAATAACCTCGAAAAAAGTGGCCTCTACAGCTGCTAAGACGCTTACGAGTAAGTCTGCAAGCAATATTCAAAAGAGCTTAGCAGGCTCAGCATTACGTCAGGCGGGTACTCGTGCACAGACAGGCGCTGCGATTGAAAGTAAAGCTGGCAAAGCATTAAGCAGAACAAGTTCAGCTAAAGTTACAAAGTCTCTTGCTGGTTCTGTAGTATCACAATCAAATAAAAGTCGTTAATTGCATTGAGGTTAACGCAGTAAGAGGCTATGGACTAATGGATTTTTACTGCGTTAGAGGAACTTCAAATTGATTCAGCTATGACGAAATTACAGAGTTAGGCTCATAAGCTGTTTCTGAATAAAAATTGATTTATAAATTCATTACTTAAGGAAAATATGTCAATTCCTGAGAAGCATAGACAACGCAACGCATATCACTTCACGTCATTAGATAATCTCGAATCTATCATTGAGTGGGGCGGTATTTTTTCAACTAATCAAAAAAACACACATAGGATAACACATACAAATATTGCTAATGAAGGCATACAGAATCGTAGATCGTTGATGCAAATACCAGGTTCAAATAATCGTGTTGTGCACGATTATGTGCCATTTTATTTTGCTAAGAAGACTCCAATGCAATTGGCAGTGATTAATAAAAAAAATATAGATCAGCAGTTTATTATTTATTTTTCAATTCCCATATCGTTGCTTAAAGCAGTACCAGGAGCATATTTTACTGCTTCTTCAGCAAATACTGATATTCCACCCAGTTTTTTTTCTGGTAATCATCAAGCCAATAAGTTAGACCTATTAGATTGGGAAATTATTGATAGTTATGGATGGAGTTATGCTGAAGGAGTACAGAAAAATCAGAAAATGGCTGAGCTTTTGTTACCCGACTATGTTCCTTTGTGTGTGGTTAATCAGATAATTACATGGGACGATAGTATATCTAATTATGTAAAAGACACTTTTCAAGCTAAAGGGATTGTCGCACCAAATATAGTTGCAAATGGTTTTGAACATTACTATGGTGAACCCGGAAATTGGAGTTTTTCTTTGGTTACTGGTCCTGTGCTTTTAAGAGAATCGTTTGAAGATACTGTTAAATATGTAGATTCATTTAGTCTACAGGTGAAACCTAAATATCAAAGTTTGACTGATGCCCTAGACGCTATTCGCACTAATTTCTCAGTGATTAAAGAGCTAGAACAAATTGATAAATTGGTCGCTAACTATGGTACTTATGAAGAAAATATAGGTGCACATACAAGGCGCATAGTAAGTTTTCTAGTTGACTCACCTGAATATATAGAGTTAGAAACTAATCAGCGAGAGGTTTTAGAGTTTTCAGCTTATCTTCATGATATAGGCAAGAAACCAAGTTTTATTTGCCAAAATGTGGTTGTTGATAAGTTACGTTCTGAGCATCATAAAAACTCTTTGCCTATGTTGAAACGTATTTTGACAGAAGAACTTCCTATTTTACCTTCTGATATAGTTAGAAAGATCATAATGCTAGTTACTTATCATGATTTGTTAATCGATATTGTGAGTAACGGAAGAGATAAAACTCAGTTCTTTGATATAGTTGACTCAGCTGAAGATATCAATATGCTCGTTTCCTTGAGTAAAGCAATTTATGTTGCTTCGGCTCAGGAGTTACAAGAGGACATTCTTTTGGAAATAGAGAGCCTTGGGCATGAGGCATTGCAACAATTGAACGCTTAACCACTATGTCTGAATCAATATTAGGTATACTTATTGTTAGGTATAGGTTGTATTTTTGTCTAGGTTCATATTAGGTGTTTAGGTTTTAGTGAATCCAAATCCAAAGCTTTATCACATTGTTCATTTGGATAGATTATCTTCGATTTTACAAGATGAACACTTGTTTTCTGACCGACTTATTACAGAAAGGGGAGACTCTTTAGTAAGTATAGGCATGAAGCATATAAAGTCGCGCCGTTTGTATAAGTCGAGACTTACTAGCCATCCCGAACTTTTTGTTGGTGACTGCGTTCCTTTTTATTTTTGCCCAAGATCGGTCATGTTATATGTCATTAATAGTAGAACAAGTGTTGACATTGATTATCGTGATGGGCAAGCTCCTATAGTTCATTTGGTATCTGATTTTTCTACAGTAACTAGATGGGCTGAAAAACATAATTTACGTTGGGCTTTTACTTCTTCAAATGCAAGCTCGAACTATTTTGAGGATTTTTCTAACGCAGACTATTTATCATCACTAAATTGGAAAGCGATAAATGCGACGTTTTGGGCTGGTGAGCTCAAAGAAGGAAAGCAGGCGGAATTTTTATTAGAGAAAAAGCTTCCTTTCTCACTCATAGAAGAGATTGGCGTTTATTCTGCAATACAAAAGGAACAAGTAGAAAAGTTACTAAAAAGCGTTGGCAATACTTTTGTCAATGTGAGTATAAAGAAAGATTGGTATTACTGAGTTGAGGTTAAAAATGATTAGTTATATGACTGGTGATTTACTTAGTGATGATGCTCAGGTGTTAGTTAACACGGTCAACTGTGTTGGCGTTATGGGTCGCGGTATTGCTCTTCAGTTTAAGAAAAAATTTCCTGAAAACTTTAAAGCATATAAGAAGGCTTGCGATAATAAAGAGGTTGTCCCCGGACGGATGTTTGTTTTTTCTTATGGCGATATGTTTGAAGCTCGATATATCGTCAATTTTCCAACTAAAAATCATTGGAAAGAAAACAGTAAAATTGAGTATATTAACGATGGCCTAGTAGATTTAAAGCGTTTTATAGTACAAAATAAAATAACTTCTATAGCTATTCCTCCTTTAGGAAGCGGTTTAGGTGGTTTGTATTGGCCTTTAGTTAAATCTAGAATTGAACAGGCATTTGCAGACTTAGTGGATGTAGACGTTAGGGTATATGAGCCTACTTCTAATACAACAAAAAAAACTGTTGCTGATAAAAAAACACCTAATATGACAAAGGGTAGGGCAGCTTTATTAGTATTATCCCAAAGATATTTAGATGGGTTCTTAGACCCATCCATTAGCCTTCTTGAAATTCATAAACTGATGTTTTTCTTACAAGAGGCGGGAGAGAGATTGCAATTAGAGTATTCTAAAGGACACTACGGGCCTTATGCTGAAAATTTAAGACATGTCTTAAATCGGGTAGAAGGACATTTTGTAGTGGGCTATAAGGATGGTGGTGATAATCCTAATAAACAAATAGAACTTATTCCCGAAGCAGTTAAAAAAGCTCAGAACCTAGTTGAACAAAATAAGGAGATTTGTTTAAACTTGAATAAGGTTTTTGATTTAGTAGAAGGCTTCGAGTCATCTTATGGTCTTGAGTTATTAGCCACTGTTTATTGGACTATAGTTAAAGAAGCTCAAAGTGATTTTAAAGATGTACAAGAGTATATTTATCAGTGGAATGATCGAAAAAAACAATTTACTTCTAAGCAGATTAAATTAGCACAAGAACATTTAAATGAACTAGGTTGGTTGCCCTTTTAGTGGCTTTGCTCTTTTTTGTAATCGTTAGCCATATAGTTCATGTGCGGTTATGTTTTGTAGATGGAAAGATTTGAATTGCTTCTGGGAGTCTTGTTACTCTAGTTGTCGTGGGTAAATGATAAAAGTATTTATACACATAAGAAATGAGTTATATAACCTTAATAATTAATCTTTCTACCTTGATATTGAGTATATTAGGTTCATGGTTCGTTGCATATCAAGTCAATATAAAATATTACGACAGAAATCAAAAGATAAAACAAAAAAATGAACTATTGACTAACTTAATGTCGACTAGACATGCCCTAACTGAAGTGAGTGATATTGATACTAAATACTTATTTTTCAGATATTTAAATTCTGCAGTTATTATATTTAGTGAGAACGAAAAAATAATTGAAGTTTTAACAAAAATTAAAGATGATCAGACAGCAGAAGATATAACTGAGCTTTTAAGATTAATGGCTGCTGACATTGGAATAGACTCTCAAAAAATTAATGATGATTTTTTGGTTAGCCCTTTTATTCCTTCCAAAAGATAATTTTCTACTCTTGAAAGCATTTGTGGTTTCTCTCATTGCTCCTATGCCCTTAACACGTAGACTGGTTCTTTATATTTCAAGATGATTTTGTGGGAGGATTACCAGGTTTTGTGGGAGGATTACCAAGCCATCCCAATGTAATAATTTTAGTGACTCAAAATGCCACTGCATTTTTTACCCAGAAATGTTTGGGAGTGAAGTGGCACCTAAAACTCCTTCTCATTCACAGGGAATTGGTCGAAGTAATCAAATGACTCTTTTAGCTCTTCTTCTAGCCAGTGTTTGAACTTTTTTATCTTAGGCAGGTTTTCATTTTTCTTCATAAACTGGAGATAGTGAAAAGTCGTATGTGTCTTGTACATCCCAAAGGGCAGTATTAACTTGTTAGCCGCGATCTCGTTTTGTGCTAATAAGAGGCTTTCTAGGGCGATGCCTTCAGCATCTTTTGCCATTTTAATCGACATAAATGAGCGATCAAAACGAGGTCCTCTGCTTAAGTCGAGCGTAAATTGAGGGTACAAATTATTCCAGTGTTGCCATTTAAGGATATTGATTTCGGAGTGAATGATTGTCTGCTTTGTCACATCACTAGGACTCAATAAAGGATGTTTGGATTTTTGAGTTTTAGGGGAACAGAGGACGGCTAGAGGCTCTTGTGGAAAAGGCCAGTACGCGACATTGGCATCCGATTTGTTCTCCCCGTATCTAATAGCTAAATCAATATCTTGAGTCACCAAATCAACTGCTTCTACCGCTGCTTGTAAGCGGACATCAATTTCTGGGTTGAGCGCATTAAATTTTTTCAAACGAGGCATAAGCCACTGATAAGCCAGACTCGGCACACAATGAATCGTCAAGATATTTGATTTGGTATCTTCTAAAATCTTATCTGTGGCCTTATTCAGGGCTGCAAAAATCGTGATTAATTCAGCTGAATACTTTTCTCCTATCTCAGTTAATTCCACGCCTTTATGGACTCGATGAAAAAGAATTAAGCCCAATCGCTCTTCAAGAAATCTAATCTGATGGCTTATGGCTGATGGAGTTAGATTTAATTCATCAGCTGCTTTTGCAAATGAACTTAATCTAGCCGCAGCTTCAAAGGCTTGTAGCGACTTTAATGGTGGCAGCTTTTTCATAGTTGAAATAAAGTACGATTTTCAGGTGAATTAAATTCATCTTATACCTAAATTATTCGTTTGTAAAGACATCCTCCTTAACCTATATTTAATTAAGAATTAATAAATAAAGGTAATAAATTAAATTATGTGTCATATCGACACAATGGAGGAAATATGGAGTTGTTAAAGGGTAAGGTGGCCATTATCACTGGCGCAGCGTCAGCAAATGGTATTGGTAAAAGAACTGCTGACCTATTTATAAAACATGGTGCCCATGTCGTCATTACGAATATTAATGAGGCCGCGTGCCAACAAGCCAAAGCCGAAATCGGTGATGAGCATCTAGCTATCGCAATGGATGTTGCTAATAAAGCGGATTGCGAACGTGTGGCTGAGGCAGTCATTAAGCGCTTCGGAAAAATAGATATCCTAGTCAATAATGCGGGTGTGACGCAGCCTGTGAAGCTTTTAGAAATTACGCATAGCGATTATACGCGAGTAACTGATGTCTCACTTTTAGGCACGCTATATATGAGCCAAGCCGTTTTACCTCATATGCAGGCTAATAATCAGGGTTCTATCGTGTGTATGTCTTCAGTCTCTGCACAACGTGGGGGTGGTATTTTTGGTGGGCCGCACTACTCAGCAGCTAAAGCAGGTGTTCTAGGCTTAGCCAAGGCCATGGCTAGAGAGTTTGGTGGCTATCATATTCGAGTCAATAGTATTGCGCCAGGTCTGATTCAAACCGATATTACCCAAGGTAAATTGTCAGAACAACAAAAAAAGGATGTTATTGCCTCGATCCCATTGAATCGATTAGGTGAAAACACAGACGTTGCCAATGCGTGTTTATTCTTAGCCAGCGATCTGTCTTCCTATATCACCGGTTCGGTGTTTGTCAAGCAAGTTG
>LSQX01030264.1_pt2 | contig 10765 bp, 8 predicted proteins | sample 654561 | NCBI WGS metagenome assembly LSQX01 (sample SAMN04489861, study PRJNA283612) | anaerobic digester metagenome | isolation source: 4 biogas reactors fed with cattle manure at either 37C or 55C with and... | place: Denmark: Kongens Lyngby | collected 2014 | reverse complement strand
AAAGCCGGCATCCAGAGCGGCGCAAAGATACGTGCGTGATGCGGATAACGGTCGGAAAACTGTCTGAAGTCGGGAATGATCCGATGATCGGGATTTGGATTAAAAAGCCGGTCTAGCTGATTGACATCATCAATGTCAGCCAGCAAACCCTGACTCTGATTATCGGAAAAGTGGTCACGGCCGGCGACAGGCTGGGAAAACGGAGACAATGCAAAGATCCAACGGAAATCGCAGTCCAGAAAGTCCAGTATTTCATCAACACTATTGAGTCCGTGAGCTTTCGAAAAATAAGCGCTGATTTCAGGCCAGACGGTATTTTCCATCAGATCAAAAGCGACCTTGTCAACCGTCTGAAAGGAGAATGTTCGAAATACACGTTCACGGTAAGAAAGCTGTGTCATGATTGCTGCCATCCCGAGTCAAGAATGAATCTGATATTATCGTACCATACATGATCTGCAAATCAATCCTGCGAACGACATTGCGATTGATTTAGCCCCATTCTTTCGCTACAATGATTTTGAATCTGCCGTCTGTTCAAAAAACAAAACGCAACTTGATCTGATCAGCGTGTATGTTGAACATCACATGAAAGGCAAAACCGATGAGACAACCGGAATATGAAGATTTTGAGAAGGACATTCAGCCCTTCTGTCATGATCCGAAACCCTATGAAACAAAAATTGAACGATGTACCGCCACCACTGTTAATGCGTCTGGTCAACTGCTGGGCGTAGTCTCCGGTGAATGGGACGGCAAGCGAAGTTTATGCTTCGCTTCATCTGAAACATCTTTTTTGACAGATTTCCAGGGTGCATCTCCAGCTGCAGATAGTGATCAGGACAGCAGCTGGGTCGTTTATATCCAATTCACAGATTGCTGGCAGGTATCAGCATCTCGATTGCAAAACAACCAGGTTGTGCAACAGTTCAGGATCCATGCCAGCGAACATGTATGCATGCAGCCTGCGATCTGCTGCGGTGATTCTTCTGTCTTGGTAACCTGGGTTGAAGAGCAAAACAAGGTTCTTCGCATTCAGTATGCCCAATACAAGAGCGCTGAATGGTCAGAGCCGCAGCTGATTAATGTCACATCAGGTCATTGTTTCAGGCCGGCGGTCTGTAGAGGAGATCAATGGCTGATTGTGTTCGACCGATCCGATGACGACAAGCACTGCCTTGAATATACTTTTTTGAATGATCAACTCAACCAGGTCATGCAAGGCACAATCATCAGCGACGACGCATGGCTCTATGCGCCCGTGTGCGGCGCTTCATCTGATCGTTACATGATTGCCTGCCTATCTCAGAAACTGGTTATTGATCCGGATCTGGAAATTGTCGATCATGATACCGGGTTGGGTTATTGTGAATGGGCCGATGGTGCGTTTTCACCTTTGGTGCGTGTTGCTGACCTGAACGATGGATTGTTGGGTGAAGTCCTCTATACGCCTTATTTTGGCATACGCAGACGCTGTCATTTGGTAGTGGATGAGCAGGATGTCTGGTTATTCTGGGAAGGTTGTCCTGAAAATCAATTAAATGCTGACAAACAGAATAAGACGAAAGCAGGATTCAGCTGGGAACATTATGGTCATCTGCTTGGCCTGAGAAAGAAAAATGAAGCATGGGAAGGACCCGTTTATCTGCATCGAGGCGGCATACAATATTCTGTTGCCTCGTCAGGGAACGGCAGAATTGCTGTTTCATGGATAGACAGCAGTTATTTGACACAGCAGCCTGAACTGCGCGTCGAACTAATAGATTTGAGTTGCGGTGAACCGTACAAACCACAGGCAAGGCGAGGCCGCTGGAAACCCTGGACTGTTCCCAAGGTTGATTCTAAACGCTATTCAACCGTCGTCGGTGACGAGACGCTTAAGCTTTACTGGGCGGATACACATGTCCATTCAAGGTACTGCCCGGATGCAGAAGGAGAACCTGATCTGCTGGTACAGACTGCCAGGGAACAAGCTCAGATCGATTTCATGTGTATTATTGATAACGATTTTTACCCATATGCGGGGATCATGCCGCTGGAATGGGAACGGCTGAAAACCCTGGCTGCATTGTTTTCTAAAAACGATAACTTTATCCTGCTGCCTGGTTATGAATATACATACCATGAAAAGGGGTTGGAACCGAACTTCAATCATCGATATGTCATGTACCCATCGGGTGGTGAATTTTATAGTCGGACGGATCCACGAAGCCGGACACTGGAAGATCTGGCACCACTGGTTGATGCTGCAGGCGGAATTCTCGTTGCCCACCATCCGACATTCCGATTGATCGATCATCCGATTGACCACTACACTGAGATTTGCTCATCGTGGCGGATCAGCATGGAAGAGAAAAATGAAATACGAAAAAAGCTGCGCAGCGGTCAGAAACTGACATTTATCGGTTCGTCTGACACACATCGTGCTTTACCAGGGTTGGGTGGTGCGCTGACAGGCGTTTATGCAACATCTCTTGATCCAGATGCCCTGTTTGAGGGATATCGAAAAGGCAGAACAATCGCCACACAAGGAAACCGCACGGTCATAGACTTCAGGATTAATGAAGAAATATCGGGAGCATCATTATCGATTCCGGCATCTGAAAAACTGCTGATTCACTGTGTGATACGAGCTGACCGACCGATTGAGTATGCGGAGATCATCTGTGATGAGTCCGTTATCCGCTCGTATCGGGATCCTGGTCTAGAAATTTACGATCAATTTTCGCTCTCACCGGAGGGGGGAACACATACCTATTATGTCCGCGTCAAATTGATCGGTGATCCGTCTTTCAATGAACCGGATGCTGATCCGGATGTGTATTCGGGACCATTTGTCCGATCAGGACACTATCCCTTCAACTTTGCCAGGGTCGACGGACCTTTTGCATGGAGCACACCTGTATGGGTGACAGTAACTTGAAGTCGAAACATGAATAGGGAGGACGAGAAAAAATGATGGATGAGCGACAGCAATTGTTATGTGAGATGGTTGAAAAATCACGCCAGTTGATTTTCGAGGTTGAGGAACATATCTGGAAGCATCCGGAAACGGGTTTTCGCGAATGGAATACATCTGCCTATCTCGAAGAAATCATGACGGACCTTGGCTATGACTTGATCAAACCGGAGGGTATTCCTGGTTTCTTTACCGATCTTGATACCGGTAGACCCGGGCCCAGGCTGCTGATCATGGGTGAACTGGATGCATTAGTCTGCCAGATGCATGCGGAAGCGACAGACGGGAAGGCCCATGCCTGTGGTCATCACGCTCAATGCGCTGCGCTGATCGGTCTTGCTGCCGCTTTAAAGGAACCCGGTGCTTTAGACGGATTATCCGGAACGATTCGGTTGATGGCTGTACCGGCAGAAGAGCTGATCGAGGTGGAATGGCGGGAAACACTCCGTCAACAGGGCGTTATAAAGTATTACGGCGGTAAAACAGAGTTCATGCATCGTGGTTATCTGGACGATGTTGATCTGGCTTTTATGATTCATACAGCCATTGACGATGAAGTTGATTTTGCCTGCAGAACAGGCACAAACGGCTGTCTGGCCAAATGCGTTACCTATGAAGGCGTTGCCTCGCATGCGGGTGGATCGCCTCATCTTGGAATCAATGCACTTTATGCGGCACAGATGGGGATGCAGGGGATCAACGCTATTCGTGAAACCTTTCGAGATGATGATCATGTGCGCGTCCATCCGATCATGACGGCAGGTGGTCAGTCTGTCAATATCATACCGTCACATGTCAAGCTGGAAAGTTTTGTCAGGGGTGCTTCACTGGAAACAATAGCCAAAGCCAATCTTAAGGTGAATCGGGCACTGGCTGCAGGCGCTGTCTCGCTGGGTGCCCGTGTTCATATTATGGATCGTCCGGGCTATGCGCCACTCCAAAATGATCCGGGATTGATGAAAGTTGCCCAGGAGTGCATGGAGGCACTGGTCGGTCCGGAACGCGTTCGTTTTTCCAATGCATGGGGAACCGGATCAACGGATATGGGTGATGTCTCTTGTGTCATGCCTGCCATTCATCCCTATGCGTCAGGTGCCAGCGGGACCAGCCACGGGAACGATTTTAGAATCAAGGATCGCGAGCGCGCATGTATGAATGCCGCCAAGGCTCAGTTGCTCATGGCAGATCGGCTGCTTCGGGATCAGGCGCAGTCAGCCAAAGAGGTCATCGAGCAGGCGAAACCTCAATACCCGTCCATTCGCGCTTATCTGGATGCGATTGATGCGATTGCCTGCGATCGCGATGCTGTCATTTATCAGGACGATCAGACAATCGATATTCGACTTTAAGAATGAAAGAAGGATCGACAATGATTCAACAATCCACACTGAGACAGGCGATTGACCAGGCTATTGTGCGAGGTGCGACCTGGATCAGTGAAGACGTGTTAGCAGCTCTTGAGAAAGCACAGTCAATTGAGACAAATCCATCGTCGAAGAAAGGGCTTGATCAGACGATCAGGAGTTTATACCTGTCACGAGACAGGCAGGTTCCGGCCTGTCCGGATACAGGATGGCCATTATTCTTCTTTAAAATCGGCAACGAGGCCTTGCTGGAAGGTGGTCTGACAGCGCTGAAAACCCTGACGCAGGAAGCTGTTGCTGCAGCTACTGCCAGGGGAATTCTTCGCCGTACCATGAAACACCCGTTAACAGGCTACGATCCGGGTAATAACATCGGTGAAAATATTCCCTGGATAACCACTCAGTTTGTCCCGGGCGATGAAATACAGGTCACCTACGCAGCGAAAGGCGGCGGATCAGAAGTTTTTGGTGGTGCTCAGTCACGAATGGTTGCTTTTGCTGATGGATTGACCGGTATCCGCAAATTCATCATCGATGCCTATACGGCAGCAACACGGGCAGGTGCGATCTGTCCGCCGTCGATACTCGGTGTCGGTATCGGAGGGACAGCCAACATCTCGGCTGACCTGGCGAAAGAGGCAGCCTGTCTTCGCTTAATAGGTTCCCAACACCCTGAAGCGGCCTTTCACGAACTGGAAGTGACCCTTAAAGACGCGATCAACCAGCTTGGAATCGGTACAATGGGCGCAGGAGGAAAAACATCTGTGTTGGCTGTTCATGTGGAATATGCCTATACACATATTGCGGGAATATCAGTTTCGATCAGCAGTAATTGCTTTGTTGCGCGCAGGGGAACCTGCTGTGTTCATGCGGACAACACCCTTGAGGTACGAGAAAACCCTAATTGGTTTGGAGGTCGTTAAATGGCCATATATGATTTAAAAGCACCCTTTCGCGATGAAGATATCTGTGCATTGCGGATTGGTGATCAGGTTACACTGACCGGTGAAGCGTTCACATGCCGTTCAAAGCTGCAGCGAACTGTTTTTGACGAGAACAAGAAACTGCCGGATCGTTATCGCTCGATTCGCACGCTGATTCATACAGGCCCGATTGTCAATGTACATCAGGATCGCTATGAACTGGTTTCATTCATGCCGACGTCGAGCGTTCGTTTTGAAAAGTGGGGTGCCCGTTCTGTCCGTGAATGGAATCTGCAGGTCATTGTTGGGAAAACAACGATGGGACCTGACACGATGGCTGCCATGAAAGCGTATCATTGTGTCCATCTCTCGCCGCAGTCGGTCAGTCCGAATCTGTGGCTTGACAGCATCCGGATCCTCGGGGTGAACTGGTTTGATGAGATGGGATCCATTGAAGCTCCCTGGCTGCTGGAGCTGGACCGATTAGGTCCTTTTGTGGTGGATATCGATACAGAGGGTAATAATCTGTTTGATGAGATTGATCAGCATGTTCAGGAAAACAAACTGAAAGTCTATAAATCTCTTGGTATACCGGAGGATTTCAAACCGACGAAGCTGTATTAGAGCGATGAGCCAGAGGGTTATTGATCTGCTGCGCGACAACCATGAAATAAGACTTCGATCAATCATGTGAAACACCCCCAATGCCAGACTTTTGTCCGGCATTGGGGGTGAATTTTTCATTTGACAGAGATCTTGTCAGTAAATAATCAGCTGATCAGCGATTACTTGCCGCCGGACGCTTTGTCATAAATTTTCTTTTGTATGATGTTCCCTGCTACACCTCCAAGGGCCAGGAAAATAAAGAACAGCCACCCTGCGAGCGAGAAATTCGCGATTGGTGTGTACAGAGCACCAACATTGCAACCATTTGCCAGACGTGTTCCGAAACCCATCGTCAGACCCCCCATGGCAAACAGCAGTAATTGCCACCACTTGAGTTTAAAGGCTGACTTGACGGCTTCGAATAATTGACTGCTCATCAGCATGAAAAACAGCGCGCCGAGAATGATACCGAAGTTCTGAACAGAGACGGCGTGCTGGAAAAAGGGTGTTTCAAAACCGGCAGCACCCATTTTTGCAAATGAGGCCAGGCTTTCTGAAGATACACCGAAAACCATCAGGATTTTTCCGAACCAGAGACCGTAAGGCGTTGATGCGCCCCAGCCTGCTTTTGTAACAGCCATCAGAACGACAAATGTGATAGCAATGACAACAGCACCTGTGCTCATCTTCCAGGGCTTTGCAAAAAGTGCAGTATATGTATCTTTTGAGAACAACTTAAACGCAGCTGTATCCAGTGGCTGTGTATTGTCCTGTAGTCGCTCGCTGGGAACCGCGTACAGGGTGTTTTTGTTTTTGCGATAGCGTTCGTAGGCAAATGAAAGACCAACGACACCTAAACATAAAACGCCTGTCAGAATGATTGCGCCCAGGTAGCCGCCCAGAGGATCCCCTTTAAACCAGTCAGGGAAGAAGACACCGTTTTCGTAGCTGGCCGAGCGTAACCAGGTCTTTTGCACCCAGGTCGCACTGTTCTGAATCGGAAATCCAATGAAAACACCGATGCAGAAGAACACGAGCGTAACCAGCGCTTTGGGAAATTCGCCGATCAGATCGGTCAACACGCCGGATGCGCAACAAGTCGAGAACGTCATGCCAAATCCAAAGAGCAGACCCCCAAGGATCAGACCGAAGTTAATCGGGTTGACCCATAGATTGTAATCGGTTGATTCTGTGAGCATCAGGAATCCGGCAACCATGACAGCCGTTATGAAAAACATAAAGGCCAGGGTACGGAATAGCTTCGTTGAGCCGGTATTATACGCCCGGTTGACACTGCCGGCAAAACCCATGTATGCGCGAGTCAATGCATAACCAAAAGCGATTCCAATCAGCAGCCTGAAAAACAGCGCGTTGGAGGCAAGAAGCGTCGCACCGAGAACCAGGGTCAAAATGAGCAGAACCCAGCCCAGGATGGCTTGAAGGACATTACTTTTCATTGATTTACACCTCATTCTTTGTTCGTTATATGTCTTTGATTCTCTGATTTAGGTGCTATCGTGAAGAAATCAGGAAACGATGCACGCCATGAGTTGACTGAAGCAGATATTTCCGGCAGTAAACCTCCTTTCACAAATCGATGACCTGCTTCTCTTTCCATATGACCATGTGATGAACACATGGATTTACATGACAATCAACAATGATGAAATACTTAGATGACAATTTTCTCCTTTGAATATATTAACGTTATTATGAGCAAAAGACAACAACCAGATCGCTGATACCTGTACTGAATGTCTGTCGTTCAGGACACATTTGGCGATTCGTGAACATGCGCTTCTTGATTCACACACAGGCTTCGTATATGATCATACTGTTATGGTGTGGCTCTGGACGAGCTGCAGTTGCATTGGATCGATACAGACGAGGTGAAACATGGGCGGACTGTTTGGTGTTGTATCAAAAGAGAATTGTGTTCTCGATGTGTTTTTTGGAACAGATTACCACTCTCATCTGGGAACAAGACGGGGCGGAATGGTGATGCACGGTGAAGACGGATTCACCCGCGGTATTCATAATATTGAAAATTCCCCTTTCCGAACAAAATTTGAACGTGAGATCAGCTGGATGCGCGGCCGATCCGGGATCGGCTGTATATCTGACACAGAGCCGCAGCCGCTGATTGTCCGTTCGCATCTTGGCAGTTTTGCCATAACGACAGTTGGCCGGATTGCCAACAGTCATGAACTAATAGACAAGGCGCTTTCACAATCCAACACACATTTTCTTGAGATGAGCAGCGGTGAGATCAATCCAACCGAGCTGGTAGCCGCTATGATCAACCAGTGCGACAGCCTGCTGGAAGGTATTCAGTTTGTCCAACAGGAAATCAAAGGTTCTATGACACTCTTGATTCTGACCGAAGACGGACTATACGCTGCCCGCGATCGATACGGACGTACTCCTTTGTCGATCGGGCAAAAAGAGGACGGTTACTGTGTCTCGTTTGAATCGTTTGCCTATTTAAACCTGGGGTATTCTCAATGTCGGGAGTTAGGCCCATCTGAAATCGTGTACATGACAGCTGACCATGTCGAAACAGTCAGTCCGCCTCAGTCCTGCATGAAAATCTGCTCATTTCTCTGGATCTACTACGGTTATCCGACATCTTCATATGAAAATCAAAATGTCGAACGAGTTCGATATCGTTGCGGCCAGCGTATGGCGAAACGAGATTCAATTGACGCGGATCTTGTTGCAGGTGTTCCGGATTCCGGAACACCCCATGCGATCGGTTATGCCAATGAGTCCCGCATACCATTTGCCCGTCCGTTTATCAAATATACGCCGACATGGCCCCGATCATTCATGCCCCCTCAGCAAACGGTTCGCAGTCTGATCGCAAAAATGAAAATAATCCCTGTTGACTCGCTGATCCGTAATAAGCGACTGATTCTGATTGACGATTCGATTGTGCGGGGGACACAACTTCGTGAGACCGCTGAATTCCTTTACCAGTGCGGTGCCCGCGAGGTTCATATACGACCTGCCTGCCCGCCATTACTTTTTACCTGTCCGTTTTTGAATTTTTCCCGCTCAGGACACAATGCAGAACTGATCACACGTAAAATTATCAAGCGACTTAATCCGGGCGCAACTGAGGAAGATTACGAAATTTATTCAGATCCAAACAAGGGGCAGTATCATCAGATGATTTCGGCAATTCAGCGTGAATTGAATTTTACATCCCTGAATTACAACCGGCTCGATGATATGATTGAAGCCATACAACTTGACAAGGAAGACCTGTGTACCTATTGCTGGAATCGAAAGGGTTGATCCAATCAGACTACGGATCATGACAGGCTGAACAGATGAGAATTGGCTTTGCGTGTTTAGCGATCGGCGTGCCGGGAACGGCTATCAGGCATATCCTGAAACGTTCTGCTGACCATCAGACACTATCTGATGCGATCCGGCAGAATATAAAGGCGCTTGATACGATGATCGAATATTGTATCGATCAATCCATCAGTCTTTTTCGTATCAGTTCAGACATCATTCCGTTTGGATCAAGTCCATTAAATACTGTCGACTGGCAAAAGGATTTTGCCGATGAACTGACTCGTATCGGTTCGAAAATTCGAGAGGCTGGCATACGTGTTACCATGCATCCCGGACAATATACCGTACTCAACGCAGTTGATCAGGCTGTTGTCAGAAGGGCTGTCGATGATCTGGTCTATCACACTGCGTTTCTTGACAGCCTTCAAACGAACGCTGATTCAAAGATTATTCTGCATGTCGGCGGTGCCTATGGAGACAAAAACTTAGCTCTGGACCGGTTTGCTGAGCAGTACATCCGCCTGCCCGGATCAGTATGCAAACGACTGGTCATCGAAAATGATGAGCGGCTTTTTAACGTTTCCGATCTGCTTTCGCTCCATCAAAAAATTCGTGTACCTGTTGTTTTCGACACACTGCATCATGCGTTAAACCACCCGGATACTGAAAATCCTCTGCGATGGCTTCTTGAGTGCCGCAAAACCTGGTCTGAAAGCGATGGGCCACAGAAAATTCATTATTCGCAGCAGGCTGTCGACAAACGGCCTGGATCCCATACACAGACTATTCAACTGAATACGTTCCTGGATGATATAAGAAGCTGGCCAGATAAGCTGGATGTGATGCTGGAGGTTAAAGATAAAAATTTGTCTGCTGTAAAATGTATTAACGCGGTCAGACCAGACCGAACCATTCTCCACCTCGAGAAGGAGTGGGCCCGCTATAAGTATGAAGTACTAGAACAGGCACCGGATGTATATGTGTTGATCAGACAATTGCTGCAGGACAAAAAATCCTATCCTGTCCAGTCGTTCTACCAGGCGATTGAAAACGCCGCTGACAGAGAAGTGACAACAGGTCATGCGGTCAACGCAGCTCAGCATGTATGGGGGTATCTCAAGGTGCATGCATCAGAACGTGAGAAGCGCCAGTTTGAGAATCAGCTAAAGCGATATCAGGAAGGCCGCTTATCAAATGAATCTCTTAAACGCTTCTTGTGCCGTGTCGCCAGCAGCCAAAATCAGCCATACCTGGATCAGAGCCTGTACATGCGACGCTATTGCTGAGAATCGTCAATAACCGACCTAGGATGGAAAACGACTGAATATCGCTACATTGTTTGATTCCAATTCTCTATTGCGGTATGATAATGGAAGATTTTTATGATGATCCAACGCCTGATAAGTTAAATTTTGTACTGGGGGATATATGAAAAAAATCTGTGAGACGTTGTCAGATACACCCTTGTTTCATGGCCTGAATCATGATCTGTTTCATGAATATTGCAGTCAAACCAGCATTCGAATGGTGTGGCGCGGCGAAGTTTTGTATCACGAGGGTGACCCCTGTACGGGAATAGGCATGATTATAGAAGGACAGCTGGCCAC
>LSQX01238907.1_pt2 | contig 10767 bp, 7 predicted proteins | sample 654561 | NCBI WGS metagenome assembly LSQX01 (sample SAMN04489861, study PRJNA283612) | anaerobic digester metagenome | isolation source: 4 biogas reactors fed with cattle manure at either 37C or 55C with and... | place: Denmark: Kongens Lyngby | collected 2014 | reverse complement strand
AAAACGACCAACAATGAACAAAAAACTGAGTATTTTATTTGGCCTGAGCCTGATCTTGCTCACAGCCTGCAATTCCGGCGGATACACTATCAAGGGCAGCCTGGCCGGCAGCGAACTGGACGGACAACCGGTGATGATTATCAATCTGGCCACCGACCAGGCAGTAGACAGCGGCCTGGTTGAGGGCAACAGTTTCCTGATGAAAGGCACTGTCGAAGAGCCTGCCGTTTGTGCTGCTCTGATCGGGAATAAATTTTCCTACTTCGTGCTCGAAAACGCTCGTATCGACCTGGATATGGAGAAGTCTTTTAATGCTTCTTCCACTGCGCTGGGCAAGTCTTTCGAGGCGCTTTATACTGCCATGGATCAGCTCAACGAGACTACCCGTCAAAAGCTGGAGGGAATTAGTCCCGAACAACAACAGGCTTATTACGAAAATGAGGTGATTCCGGCTTCTAAGGTTTTGGCCAGGGAGCATTTGGATAAGAATTTAGACAATACTGTGGGTGAATTTGCCTATATGTTGTATTCTTCTTTTGCCAGTCCTCAGGAATTGATCGATGCTTACGAAGCTATGGGCGACAATCTCAAAGACAATCCTCAGACTCAGAGCATTTACGAAAAAAATAAATCTATGATGACTACGGCCGAAGGCATGCCTTTTGTGGATTTTACCATTACCAACGCTCAGGGCACGCAATCGCTTTCGGATTATGTGGGCAAGGGCAAGTATGTGCTGGTTGATTTCTGGGCCAGCTGGTGTGGGCCTTGTTTGCAGGAAACTCCGCATATTGTGGAATTGTACGAAAAGTACCACAAAAAGGGCCTGGATATTTTGGGTGTGGCTGTTTGGGATAAGCCCGAAGAGACCATTCAGAAGATTGAGGAATTGGGTATTCCCTGGCCGCAGATCATCGATGCTCAGCGCATTCCTACCGATATTTACGGTATTCAGGGTATTCCGCATATCATTCTTTTTGGACCTGATGGTACTATTGTGGCCCGTAATCTTCGGGGTGAGGCTATGAAGGCTAAGATTGCTGAGGTGATGGGGGCGAAGTAATAAAGTCTTTCATTCCAATTTTTAATGTCGTTGAATGGCGGGGCTGAAATATTCTCGATTTTACGTTCTGTCGTTGATACCATTATCAAAAAAGGTGGTAATCCTTTTGATTCAATCCAATTTGCATTGAATGTCGCTACACATAAAATGAATTCTTATCGAATGGGTAATATTTGCATATTTAACACCTGAGTAGTTACAATTAACTTAATAAAAATGAATGGCACATTTAAACTCCTTGCCCTCCTTGCTGATTGTTGATGACAATGAGGAAAATATTGAGTTACTGTCTTCCGTGCTGAACAGGATAGATGTCAATGTTATTCAGGCCATGTCGGGGCATGAGGCTTTAGTTAAATCAGCCGGTATTGAACTTGCTTTGGCCATTGTTGATGTTCGCATGCCGCTTATGTCAGGTTTTGAGCTGGCGGTTAAACTTAATGAGAACAGAGTAGAGAATAAAGTGCCGGTAATATTTTTAACGGCAAATTATCTCGATCAGGAAGAGGAACTCAAAGGATACTCTTCAGGGGCAGTTGATTATCTGCTTAAGCCATTTTCAAATAAAATACTATTAAGCAAAGTAGCTGTTTTTCTTGATCTTTTCAGGCAGAAACAGACTATTCAAAAAAATGCAGAATTATTAAGCAAATCGATAAAAAACCTGGCCGAAGCCAACGAGCGTTTAGCTGAAAGAGAACAGAAATATCTGAAAGAGCAATTATTCAATAAAGCTTTGCTGGACAGTATTCCCGGCATATTTTATCTTTATTCATACCCCGAACTTAAGATGGTTGCATGGAACAAGCAACACGAAACACTTTTTGGCTATGAGCCCGAAGCAATGGAAGGACGACACTTTTTGGAATGGCATTTGCCTGAAAATCATCAGGCCATTTTAAAATCGTTGGATAGCTTTAAGTATAAAGGACGAGTCGGGATTGAAACGAAGCTGTTGACAAAAAATGGACATCCAATTCCCTTCCTGCTTACAGCAGTTAAATTCGAAAGCCAGGGACAAAAATATTTGATTGGGGTTGGTACCGATATCAGCGAGCAAAAGCAGGCAGAAGAGGCACTGCGCGCCAGTAAAACCATACTTACTAAGGCACAACAAATTGCCCGTGTGGGGAGCTGGGAATATGATTACCAAAGCGATAAAATGAAATGTTCTGACGAAACTTTTCGCATTTTCGGATATCAACCCGGTGAAGTAGAGCCTACGCTTCATTTGTTTTATAGTATGGTTCATCAGGATGATTATCCCTTACTAATGGCTGACATCGAAGATGTGAAAAACAAGCATATTCCCTTAAACATCGACCTGCGTATAATCTATCCCAACGGAGAACAAAAATTTATACACGAACAGGCCGAGATGACATTTGACTCCAACGGCTTACCTTCGAAGTGGATTGGGACGGTACACGACATTACCCAACGGAAAAATACTGAAAAGGAACTCCAAAAGTCGTTGGAGCAACTACATCAGCTGTCGAACCATATTGAACAGGCAAGAGAGAATGAACGCTTGCACATAGCAAGAGAATTACACGACGATTTGGGGCAGGCACTTACTGCCGTGAAAATTGATTTGGAAATTATAAAACAACGCGCTTCCGATTCAATTGTAAAAGAAAGACTGGAAGATGTAAAAGTTCTTGTAGGTGATACCATCCGGACTGTTCAACGGATTACATCGCAGCTAAGGCCCGAAATTATTGACGACCTTGGATTGGAAGCTGCCATTGAATGGTACACTAAAGAATTTTCGCAACGTTACGGTATCAAAATTTTTCTGGATATTGAAAACGGAATTCACATCTCTAACAACGATGCACTGCCGCTGTTCCGAATTATGCAGGAATCGCTTACCAACATCGCCCGACATGCAAAAGCAACGCATATTGAAATTATGCTCCATCAACACGACGATTTTATTCAATTTGAAGTAATTGACAACGGAGTGGGCATTAAGGAAGATAAAATCAACTCGAAAAAATCGTTTGGGATTATGAGTATGAAAGAAAGAACGACTTTTCTTGGCGGAAGTTTCAAAATTTCACGAAGAGATACAAATGGAAGCAAAATTGAAATTTCATTTCCTGTAAAAAAAGAATAAGCTATGCATATATTGATTTGTGATGATCATAAAATTGTTCGCGACGGTTTAAAGCAGATACTTGCACAATGCGGTGAGGCTTTCACAATTAATGAAGCTGCAAACGCCGGCGAAGTGTTTGAGTTACTCAATAAAGCAACTTACGAACTACTATTACTCGATATTTCCTTACCCGATCAGAACGGCTTGGATATTCTTCAGAAAGTAAAGAAAGACTGGCCCGAAACTCATGTGCTGATGCTTAGCATGCATCCACAGGAACAATACGCCATACGTGCCCTTACTCATGGAGCTTCGGGTTATCTCACTAAAGATACTGCTGCCGAAGAATTGCTGCTGGCAATAAAGGAAATCAATAAAAATGGTAAATACATCTCACAGTCGCTTGCCCATTGTCTGGCATTGCAACTTAATAACGACAGCAATCAAGCGGTACATGAAAAGCTCTCGGACCGCGAATTTGATATTATGATTAAAATTGCGGCTGGAAAATCGCTAAAGGAAATTGGAAATGAATTGTGTATTTCCAGTAAAACGGTCAGCACTTACCGGAGCCGGATTATGGAAAAAATGCAAATGGAAAAGAATACCGACCTTGCTCGATATTGCATTGAAAAACAGTTGATTTAGCCAGTTACTCAACCAACATTAACCATCGTCGGTAATTTCCTTTTTATAGCCGGACAGCAATTTCGTCTTGTGAAGAGGTATTGGGTTCAAGTGAATAAGTAACAATAGTACGTTAGATTTTAGACATTAGACATTAGACAATTTTTGTAACAAATAAAAAATCAACAATTTAGACTATCAAATCAACAAGGCGCAAACGACTCATTGTCAGCGACATAAAAAATTATTAACGAACTATTGAAGTAAAATACTCAACCATAAATTCCAGTGTAAGTTTTCCCCTACAAAAAAATCAGTTTTTCCCTACAAGCATTTCATCTTTTTCCTACAATTAGTTTACTGAAATAGGGTCATATTGTGTAATACAATTAAATGACCTCAAATGAGAATAGTGATAGCTGATGATTCTGTTTTAATGCTCGAAAGGTTGCAAAAAATGCTAAGCCTGATAGACAACGTTGAAGTGCTTGGCGTTTACCGCAACGGTACCGATGCTCTTGCAGGTCTGAAAACATTTAGCCCTGATTTGGCCATTCTTGATAATAAAATGCCCGGGCTAAACGGCGTAGATATTATTCGTGAAGTAAGGAAAGAGAATCACACGATAAAATTAATGTTGCTCACTTTTTATTCTGATTTAATCTACCAAAAACAGGCCATGGAAGCCGGAGCTGATTATTTCTTTTCGAAGAGTGATGATTTTGAGAAGATACCAGAACTAATCGACCAATTGAAGAAAATAGATGTGATTAGAAACAGATAATGTTAAACTGGAAAAAATGAGAATATGAGAAAATTAAGAATTCTATTTAGTTTTGCCCTGCCCGCCCTGCTATTTGGCGGCTGCACAAAAGATGAAGAGCCAAACTATGCTGAACTTCTAAAAGGCACATGGGTAAATACATTGGTAAATGAGCAGCCCGTTTTGACCGATGCTACTTATGTTATGGAATTTAAATCGGACAATACGGAGTTGTATGCTACGGGATATCAGCTGGATGAGAACAACAAAAGCTGGCGGGTAAGCAGCAATTACACTTACAACATTAACGGAAACCTTGTTTATATTGATGGGACGGATGTACTGGGAGATTCATACCGTATGGTATTGAAAATATTGTCGCTTAAACAGGAGATACTTACCTCTTCAGTCCAAACATTTATCCTGAATGGGGAGGCAATTACTAATACAAACACTTATTCCAGCCAAAAAGTTAGCGATGATTACAGTGATGAATTTACCGGCATTTGGTACGGGCGCTGTACTACCGAGGGTTCTCCCGACAGCTTGTATCATTATTGGGAATATTTTGACGATGGAACTTATAACTACTACTACCAATACGAGAATAGCAACTGGATTAAAAAGGAGGACAACGAAGGGCACTATTTTCTGTATGGTAACCTGATGGCAAGCAACTATTCTCACGACTTGCTCAGCGGCGGCACTGGCCTTGCATATGAGTGCTGGAATTTCACCATAGATGGAAACAAAATGATATGGACAGGTTTGCGCGAGAACAATATTACCATTACTTATGAAATGGAGAAAGTACAGTCGCCACCTGAAACCTTGTAATAATTAAAAATCAAAATATCTGTAACTTTTAATATCAAAAGCTATGAAAAAAATTTATACTCTACTTGCAATTATTTTTGTATCAACAGCTTTATTCAATAAAATAAATGCTCAGGTACCTGATATTATTCAAAATATTGAATCAGTTTCTAACGCTGGCGAACCGGAGGCTGAGTATTCTTTAGTCGGATTAGATTTATTTTCTACACATAACAAGCAATCGCAAAAACAAGTAAAACTGAAATCTGCTCAAGCAGAACTGGAACTTCTCGACAGTATAATATATGTTGAGACATACGAAGGAACAATCTATGGTGGAGATAAGAAAGTATGGGAATATGATGCCGATGGAAACAGAACTTATTACAACTGGTATTACTGGAGCACTGAAACCAACTCATGGAAAGGCAGGCAAAGATTGGATTCGATATTTAATGACAATGGTAATTTATCACTGATAATATCGGATAAGTGGAATAGTGAAACTGGACAATGGGAGTCCGGAAATAAAACTGAGTGGGAATATAATGCTGAGGGTGATTTAATTCTTTATGTTAATTATTTGTGGAGTAATGATACCGAAGAATGGGAATGGAATAGTAAAACAGAAAGTACCCATACCTACACAGAGGATAATGACCATGTTATTATTTCAATCACCCATTATTACAACAATGAAACAGGAGAGTGGACACTTCATCATCGAAACGAAATAATTTATGATTCAAACGGAAACCGGACTCTCTATAATGCATCACTACCGGATAGTGCAACGAATACCTGGGTGTTTAAAGCCGGGAGTTTTAAATATGAATATTTATACGACGAACAAGGAAATCAAACATTAGCCAGCTACTACACATGGGATGGTGAAACTAACCAATGGAAAGGCCGGAACAATTTGACTGAATCTAGTTATGATGTACATGGAAATGCCACATTGGTAATAATCAAAAAATGGGACGAATCATTAAATCAATGGGTAAATAGCAGTAAATCGGAATATAGCTATAACGAAACCGGGCTAAGGCTTCAAAGTATTACATCGGAATGGGACAACACAAACGGCGATTGGATAAATGTGAGTAAAACGGAGTATAGTTTCAACGAAAATGGAGATTCAACAGGAGTGATTGAATATGAATGGGACAACGAAGATAGTGTGTGGGTGAATAGTTGGCAGCACGAAATTATATACGATGCTCACGGAAATTTAATTCAGCTAATCTTATTGCAGGTCGATACAGCTTCAACAGAGTTGCATGTCAGTGCGAAAGAAGAATTCACATACAATGGAGACAATAAACAAATATTGATGGAGTATTCTTCACTAAATGAAAACGGCCAGCTCGTGGTTTTCATCAAACAGGAAACAGCTTATGATGCTAATGGAAATGTTATTTTAGAAACAAACTATATGCTCGATGAACAAAGTGGTGAGTTTATTAAAACTGACGACTCCGAATACATTTATAATGAATCGGGCGATAAACTAATAGAGGAATCCTCATCATATTATTACGATGGAATCCCCTTTGTTTATAAAACAAATTACTATTATTCAATACATTCTTTTACTTCTGTAATCGATTTAGAAACGAATAGCCCCGTTGTTTATCCTAATCCATTTAATGACCAATTATCTTTTCAGTTGAATAAAAATTACAAGCATATAGCTTTCGAATTATTCAATTCTCAGGGTCAAAGAGTGATGTCGAAACGTGTATTATACTCAGAAACAATAAGCGTAGCAAGCTTAGCTAGTGGTGTTTATTTCTACCAATTGTTGCTTGATAATAAAACTCACCGGGGAAAATTAATAAAGAAATAGGTCTTTGCCAGTAACGATATAATTATCAGTATTAACGACGAATAAGTATAAACCGGCAAAAGCCAAAAATATTTAGATATGCAAAACAAAAATTTGCTTCTTGCCATTTCCATTTTAACAATGGCGGTATTGCTAAGCTTGAATAGCTGCAAAAAAGACGATTTAGAAGATAAAACCATTCAGGTTTTCGGTAGCGAATTTGTCCCTTACGTTTTTACTGACAATGAGAACGTTGTTGGAATAGATGCTGATATTGCTACCGAGGCCATGCAAAGTGCAGGTGTCGATATGAAAATGAGCATGGCCGGCACATGGGAGGAAGCCTATGATGCGATCTTAAGTGGCCCTAACAAAGCACTGTTATCAACAACGTATATCCCTGAACGCACGGATCTGTTCAAATGGGCTGGTCCGACAAGCAAGGGAATGTATGCCATATTTGAAAATGGAGAATCGAACTTTATGTTTCCCCTGCCCATTGAAGAGTGTAAACAGCTTCCCTCCATAGCAGTAGTCACCGACTGGTGGGAAACTACTACCCTCGAAGACATGGGTTTTACAAATCTGGTTTATTACGAAACCTACAGTGAGGCACTTGACGCATTTATGAATAGTGAGATACGATTTATTTCCAGCGATTTTTACCATTTAGTTTCCACACTTCCTTCGGGTTATTATTTGGAAAACGTCCATGTGGTAACAAGCTACCGTACTGTTTATTATTATGTTGCTTTTTCAAATGATGTAAGCGACGCAGTAGTAAACAGCGTTCAGAATGAGATAAAATCTATGATTGAAGATAAAAGTACGGTATCGATTGTGAGGAAATATTTACCATTTATGCCCGAAAGTTACATCGCAGGAACCATTCAACTTTATACTGAAAATTCGCCACCGACCAGCTTTGAATATGGCCATGGTACCTCAGCTGAAGTTAGAGGCTCTTCCATAGATATTGTGAATGAAATAATGACAAGAACAGGCTATGTTAACAAAATCAACCTGACTTTATGGAATAATGCTTACGCCATAGTGCAATATCTGCCAAACAGCGCCCTGTTTAATACCGCCCGCACACCCGAACGCGAAAATATGTTTCAATGGGTTGGCCCAATTTCCTCTAGCCGAACCTTTTTTTATACCCTCGCATCTTCAGGATTGACCATTGAAACACTTGAACAGGCAAAAGCGCTTCAATCTATTGCCACGCCAAACGGCTGGTTCACTCATGATTTTCTGGTAAACAACAACTTCCAAAATATTGTGGCTACATCACTCACCTCCATGGAAGCATTTGAACAGTTGATGAGCGGCGACGTTCAGGCTTTGTTAATGACAGATTTGGACATGAAATGGCTGGCTGATATCAGCGAGGTGCCATTGAGCAACCTGACCCAACATATGGAGGCATTGAACTATAAAGATTATATCGCATTTTCCTTAAACACGCCCGAAAGTACTGTTCTGCAATGGCAAAGTCACCTTGATGCCATGAAGGTAGATGGTACATTCGAAACAATATGGAATGAATGGTTCGAAGGAGTATCAATGCCTTAAATGTTTGAATGAATAATTAGGTTTAAATCTGTTTGAGAATACGATGGTTATGAAAAACAAATTATTTCTGATTTATGTTTCAATTACTATAATAGCAGTGTTTTTTATCCTCAATAGCTGTTCAGAAGATGATTTTGAAGATGAAACACTTCAAAGTATTGATCCGTTTAATAATAATAATGGTGGAGATGAGAGAACTTTGATCGTTGTTATGAGTGATATGCATCTTGGTGCAAACCTTGATTATTCCGAATGCAAGGACAACCTTCCTTCTCTTGAAAAATTGCTCAATCAGATAAAATCATCCCAATATGTTAAAGAAATTGTTATTGCCGGCGACTTGTTGGATGAATGGTTTGTGCCGGCTTCAATAGATACATATCAGGGAAAAGATCAGGCAGATTTTGTACGGCGAATTGCAATAACCAACAAAGGTGTGTTCGATGTTTTAAACAGCATCATTCAGGGAAAAAAAATAAAAGTAACGTACGTTCCCGGGAACCACGATTTGACGATTTCGGAAGAAAATGTTGAGCTGGTACTGCCAGGAATAAAACAGGTACGCGACAATGTTTTAGGCTTAGGCACATACTCTCCTGATGGCTATCCCGAAATTGCCATTGAGCACGGCCACCGCTACAATTTCTTCTGTGCGCCTGACCCGTTCTCAAATCAGGATATTGCACCAGGCTCAATTACTCCCCCTGGCTACTTTTTTACTAGAATAGGTGCGCTTCATGTATCGCAGGAATGTCCGGCTGCAGGAGATACTGCTCTTCTTGTAACGCAAAATACTTCGGGCGATGTAAGTCAGGACTTATTATTTACTTATTGGAAAATATGGAATTGGGCCATCAACTATCTAACGATTGAAAATAAATTTGATGAGAAAATAATTGTAACAAATATAGATGGATTCACCGGCAGTTATGCCGTGAATGATTTATTGCCGTTTCAAACAAGCCCGGGTGGATTTATTGATGTGAATCTTTATAATGGAATTCAGGACAATTGGGGACAAAGACAAGTTTATAATCATGTGCCGGTGATTATTCCTACATTACAAGCTATTGCCGGTTCAGCAAGTGCCGGCGCATTGGATAGTCAAGCCAAAATCCAATATTTTTTAAATCCTGATTCAGATGCAAGAATCGTTGTTTTTGGACACACACACGTTCCAACCATTGAAGCCTCGGTTAATCATATTGGACAAAAATCAATTTATGCAAACTCAGGTACATGGATCGACCATAATCCTTTAGATACGATTACAGCCATGAATTTTATTGTTATTACACCACAAAACAATGATGTACCATCTCAAACCCATGTTAAACTTTACAGTTTTAAAAATGAAACAATTACCGAAATAGCTGCTGATTCATTAGAGCTTTAATCTTTGAAGAACACTAGTGTTATGTTAGTTGAGAACTGACGGATACAACCGTTTGAGTTTTATCCGAGCCTGTTCGTTTGTAAACTGCCAGTTGATTTTGACATTTTTATTGTTTCTCTTCTTTTGCCATGCGCAGATTTGCCTTTTAACTTCGTCCATGCTGGCAATATGCCGACTTAAACATTGTGAGTTTAGTACATGCAATTGTAAACAGGAACCAGAAGTGCAGTGATTTTGGGAAAATGAACTACAGTAAATTTGGGAACAAGGTTTACAGTATGTTCGGGAACAATACTGCAGTAATTGTTGTTCAAAAATAGCAACTTTTTTTTCTGTTTCAGTCATTATTAAAAAATTGCTAAGTACATGACAAAAATTTAAAAACATCTATATTTGATTGAAAACCAGCATTTAAAAGCACTGATGCAATAAAAGTGAGGCCATATTTGAAGAAACTTTTTGCCATTCTACCATTATTTAGTATTCTGATTGGCTTATCATGTTCGTGTAAATAAATTCCGACTAAATATGCCCAACAAAATGCAATTGTTACTATAGCGACAAGTTTTTCAATTCTTTCAATATCAGT
>LSQX01296276.1_pt1 | contig 10769 bp, 11 predicted proteins | sample 654561 | NCBI WGS metagenome assembly LSQX01 (sample SAMN04489861, study PRJNA283612) | anaerobic digester metagenome | isolation source: 4 biogas reactors fed with cattle manure at either 37C or 55C with and... | place: Denmark: Kongens Lyngby | collected 2014 | reverse complement strand
GTCTTGGCATTGATCACGAGCCCTCCTTCCAGGATTGAGAAGAGGATCACCACCAACAAGAACACGACGAGACTGAACTCGACTAAGGCCTGTCCCTCAGAATCTTGCAGCAGCTTCATGGTCATAGTCCGGGATTGGCAGTGGTCAGTTTATCGATAACACTTTGGATCTTGAGTTCCAACGCCTCGCCAAGATCTCCTAAAACCACAATTAGCGCAACTGCCACGAGAACCAACACTAGGGCGTATTCAGCCACCGTTGCGCCCTGTTCATCTGACAAGAGTTTCGTAAGGCGCCAGAGCGCCTGATCCCACCAGATCCGAGTGCGTACATATAAGGCTGTCATCTGTTCACCTCCTTACTCAGTGACATGTGAGATGCGTTTACCATCCTGCCTCGATGAACGCCAGTATGTGGGGTATGACTGAAACCGCAAGTACGGGTGGCAGTAGAAAGAATACTGTGATCGCAGAGAGTTTGATCGGAAGAGCATTGAACCTTTCTTCCATAGCGCGTCTATCTTCTTCATACCCCTCGTCGGAAAGCTTCTTGAGCATATCGGCAACCGGCGTTCCCAGTATCTCGCTCTGTGAAAGGAGGGCCCGTAAGCGCCTCACATCCGGGAGTCCACACCCCTCCATCGTTTTCAAGGCCTTGCTCAGGCCGGCTCCCCCTAACAAGCGAAGTACTACCTTTTCAGTTTCCTCCCTCATCGCCCCGCGCGCCCGTTTGGCTGCCGCTTGGAACGCTTCTCCCGGCCCCATCCCCGACAACGTGGCTACCGCCATGCTTTCAATAAGAAACGGCCATTCACGACGCAGGTCTTGCTGCCTCTTCATGCGTCTGTGGTTCTCAACAACTCGGAGCCCAATCCCGGCTAAGACTAGCGTGAGGGTCCCTCGCCGCCCGAAAGCTGCCCAAGTCGCCAAAGCAGCGAGAGCCCACAACGCGATTCTCAGCCCTCCGGGGATGGGGCGGACATGCTCTCTAGAACTCGTCTGCCTCGGCGCCGCAAGCCCCATACGTCTGAGATCGGCTCTTAGTGCCCAAAGCCCGAAGAGCCATCCAGAGATGCCGAAAACCACCGGTCCCAAGAAACGCTCCATATCACTCCCCCCTCCCTCGCGTGACTGAGGAAAGGGTTGAAGCGATGAGGACCACACCCACGACCCACAGCCCAAACGAGATGAGCATTATTGCCCTGCCCCTCGGACTTGAGAGCCCCTGACCGATTAGCACGGGATCGTGGAAGTATGTGATTCCTCCAATGAGCCAGGGAAGCGCAATCAGGAGGACTGCCGTTAGCCGAGATTCGGTGATCTTGGCTTGTGCCTCTTTAACCAATGACCGCTTCTTGCTCAGCACTTCCGCGCTGTGACACAAGAGAGACGGAAGGTCACTTCCCAGAGAAAGGCCTGTCTCTACGGTTGCCGCCAGCCTCTCCATCTCGCTACCGTTCGCTTGACTGTGGAATGCCTGCGCCAGAGGTGCACCTGCTTCGTAGGCCCTGACTATTCTCTTTAGCGACTCGTGGGCCGGAGTCGAGCCTTCTTCTGACACTCCCCGGACCGCTTGGGAAAGAGTCTCACCCGCTCTTAACCGGAAAGCCAGCGAGTAGAAAATCTCTTCCCATACGTGGGGTTCGCTCCGCGGCTTGAGAAGGGATATTGCCTTGCGCAGGCCTACGGGCAGACGACCTAGCATCCCATAACCGCTTCTCTGCCGGAGCAAGGGAGACTGTGCGGGGTCGCGGACCCTCCCTACATAGAGCGAAGCAGTAAAGACTGCAGCGGCCGCCAAGAGACTACTTACGAAAGTCAGGAGGCATCTCCCCCATTCAAGGCTTCGAGGGCTCCTTGCAGCCTCTCGCCTACCTCCCTGCGCACTTTGCCGCTAAAGAACTCCGGCAACTCTGAGCAACCCCGGCGGTTTTCCACGTCATACACCGTGGCCGTCTGCAATGTTCCGCGGCTTACCCCAACGAGGGATACCTCAACAACGCGTCTGGCCCCGGCTTCTACCCTCGCCTGGTGCACGACGACGTCGACGGCAGACCCGATCCACGTCTCTAAGACGGTCAGAGGGACGGATTCCTGAGCCATAAGGGCCATTGCAGTGAGGCGAGACAGGCAATCACGAGTCGAGTTGGCGTGAACGGTGCTGAGGCACCCCTCGTGCCCTGTGTTCATGGCGGTAATCAGGTCGAACGTCTCGGCCCCGCGGCATTCGCCTATGATAATCCGGTCGGGTCTCATGCGAAGGGCGTTTCGGAGGAGATCCCTTATCGTGACCTTCCCTTTCCCTTCGACACTCTCAGGCCTGGTTTGGAGGTATATCACATGGTCCAAGGACAGCCTCAATTCCGACGAATCCTCAATGACAATGACCCTTTCGTCCTCGCGGAAAAGATTGGCCATCACGTTCAGGGTGGTAGTCTTCCCTGTGCCGCTCCCTCCCGAGATTACGATGTCGAGCCTCGCCTCGACGCACGCCTTGAGGAACTCAGCCACCCGTGGGTCTATCGTGTCTAGGGCGACCAGTTCGTCCAACGTAGAGTACCGTCTGGGAAAGCGTCTTATGGTGAGCACAGGACCTGTCAGGGACAGAGGAGGAATCACCGCGTTCACTCGGGAGCCGTCGGGAAGCCGGGCGTCCACGTACGGAGAGGACTTGTCCACTCTCCTGCCGGCGCTCCCCACAATGCGGTTTATAAGTTCGAGGACGTGCTTTTCATCGGAGAACTGGGCTCCTGTCTTGTGGATCACACCATCTCGTTCTATATAGACCTCATGGGGGCCGTTCACCATGACCTCGGTCACCGTAGGGTCGTCCAGAAACTCGTCAATGGGCCCGAGGCCGCAAAGTTCTTGAACGATTCTCTCGGCCAGATCTTTCCGCGTAAGGCGCCCCACATATAGGTCTCCGGAGACAATAAGTTCAGAGACGAGGGCCATAACCTCATTCCTCTTGGCCCGTGAAAGCCGCGCTTCCATAACCAACTCTGCGTGATTTTCAAGGACTCTCTCCCTCACGGTCTCTATGACGTCTTCCAACGACCGCTCCCTTGCCGTCCGTACTTCGCCCAGAGCCCGGTAGGGAGATGATTCGAGCTTCTTAATGAGGCTCACCAGAAAAACCCCCTCCTTCGCGGAGTTTTCTTCTTGGGTGTCGTTCTGCCCAGCCCGGGCGACAGGTGGTCCAAGATGCCCCACACCGCCTCTGATATCTCGTTCTTTGAGATGAGCGAAAGAGGACGACCCTCGAACACCGACCGTTCGGCTGCCTTCCGGTCTTCGGGAACAGCTCCCGCAAGCTCTACCCCGAGGAATTCCTCTACCTTTTGAAGGGGCATGAGGGAGTCCTTTGAGGCCCTGTTCACTACCACTGCCATGGCGGAGCCGGGAATACCCAGTTTCGCGAAGATGTCCATAGCCGAACGGCACTGCTTTAGGGAAGCTACATCCTGAGTTGTGACCAGGACGATCTTGGTGGCTGCATCGACGCACTCTCCGACGACATCAGAAGCCATGTCCGGAGGAGTATCCACGTAGGTGAGGCCCCAGCGTTTGGACGCAAGCGCCAACACCGATTTCACGACTTCCGGAGTGACCAGGTCGGAAAGCTCGGGCTGCCTTGGCCCGCAGATCACGTTCAAACCGGAAGGCCCGTGCCTGCGGGTGTACTTGTCAAGACCTTCCGACCGCATATCCGGAAGGACCGGGATCAAATCGGTAATCGTGGGTCCATCAAAAAGGTCGAGGTGGACTGCCACGTCTCCCGAGCACAAGTCCATGTCCAGGAGCACTGCGTTGCCGCCGCTCGCAAGAGAAGCGGCACACGCAAGGTTCGTGGAAAGGAAGGTCTTCCCCACTCCGCCTTTGGGACTCCAGATGACGACCGTCTGGGACCCCAAGACCGTGGTCTGCCCGGGAACCTCACTCACATCCTGGCTTATCCTGTTGGACGAACCGTCCAACATCGAAACCGTTGACGATGGGTAGGCAGCCTTGAACCGCGAAACCCACGCTTCCAGGGTTTCGCCACGGGGTGAAAGAGACACATCGACAACCACAATGTCAGGGCGAATACCCGATGCCACGTACTCCAAGAGGGAAAGGTCTCGAAAGGAGCCTCCGATCCTCGCTTTCGGCCACCGGGCAGATACGGCTTTCTCGGTGTGGGCGTCGCCGGCTATCAGCACAAGCGGGCTATCGTTCATCAAGGCAGCCAGGCCCCCGTCTCGAGCGTGCTCTCTCCGGCAAAAGACTCCTTCGGTGCCAGAAGCAGGCTCACGGCGCATGTCTCTATGCTGGAGGCAATTGCTTCTGCCTCGGCCCTGTTCGCAAGGACAACGACGCCTACAAACTCCCCTGAAGAGGGCCGGCGACAGACCTCAACCACCAAGAGCGACCTTACGACCAACGACGCCTGTCCTCCGCCAAAAGCCGCCGCATAAGTTACACCTTTCGGCGTAAACACAACATCCACTTTTTCGCCTCGCTTTATGAACCCACCGACTGCCCGCTCTTCTCCGGCCGGGATAAACACGCATCTCACGTCCGACTGAAGCTCCACGGACAATCCGATCTCTCCCTTCCCTCTGGCTACATGGCCGCTCATGACAACCTGTCCGGGCAATATGCGGGACAACGCATACGCCCCTTCAAGAAGCCCGGCTTCGGAAAAATGGTCTTTGGGCACCGCTTTTCGCGGTAAGTCCGTAGTTCTGAGGTCGCCGGGCTCGATTCTCTCGTAGGCCTGGATTTCACGTGCGGCTACAACGACAGGCGACGTGAGCACGTAAGGGGTAATGGCCGCGTGAGATATGGCTGCGGCAGAAACGCCAAGGATACCTGATATGATGAGAAGCCTGTGCTTTCTTAGAATCGTTCTCAACTCGTCACCTCGATCCTCTACCAGCAATTGCGTCGCGCCCGGCCCGGGAAGGGCTTGCGAAGGGCACCGGTGGCATGATGAGCTTTGGGGGTTCGACCGCAGCCAATTCACCCCTCCTTTCAAACTGCGGCCCAACGACCTTAAGACCGGGCGCGACCGTGGCAATAATTGCCAGCGACACAAGATTACAAGGGTCTCCATGACTTGTCAACATCTTCCCCCAAAATTGCCATCACTTGACAGTTAGGCTGCGGAATTTGTTATTATGTGTAAGGGGCACGGTGGACCGGAGGTTTGGTTGTAATGAAGATGTCCTCTGTGAAATTCGCCTGTAGGATCCGGTTGCACTATATGAGGGCTTTCGCGGTAGTCGTGCTTGCGCTCTCCTCGGTTTTGGGAGCTTTACCCGGCGGCACGTTTGCTTCTCCCGGGGGCGATCCGTGGTACATCGACGCAGGCAGCCACTGGTCAGGGACATACATAAAGGTCCTCTGGCAAGAAGGCGTCACGGACGGAGTCGTCTCTCAGTCAAATCCGGGGATAGCCTGGTTTTACCCGGATAATTACACCAGCAGGGCCCAATTTGTTGTGCTCCTCGCTAAGGTCTTCGGACTCCCGCCGGCCTCTCCCGAGGTCCCTTCCTATCCGGACGTACCGGAAGGCTACAATATGCTCTACGGTAAGCCTGCCTGGCAGCTCATCGAAGGCGCCGTGCTGGGCGGGATCTCCTTGGTTGAGCCGGGCCTCTACTTCTATCCCGATGACTACACCAAAAGGGAGGACGCCGTAGCCTTTCTCGTAAGGTCACTCGATCTCGAGCCCTACGCTTATTCCCTCTCCCCTACCGAGGTAACGAACATCCTGAGAAGGTTCAGGGACTGGCAAAACATATCCTCAAACCGGAGGAACGCCATGGCTTGCGCTGTGCGACTTGGGATAATTGAAGGGTATGACGATGGGACCGTCAAACCGGGCCGGTTCATGACCCGCGCGGAAGCCGCAACAGTTGTCTACCGTTCCTGCCTAATCAGGTTTTCGGCGAGGAAGGATAAGTTCTCGCCTGATGGCGACTCGATCGACGACACGGTTGATTTCGATTTCACATACCTCAAGAATCAGAGCGTTAGGACCTGGCAAGCCGTAATAGCCACCGAATCGTTGTCGCCCGTTTATCATTTCAACCCGTCTGAGGTGCCGGGAGAGCCGCCTTCTTCAGTAACGTGGGACGGGCGAGACAACGCCGGAAATCCGCTTCCTCGCGGCCTTTATCTATACCAAGCACGGGTTGAAGACGTAAGGGGAAGGATATTCCTCTCCATTACAAAGCCACTTTATCTTGAAATCCACTCGCTGGATGCAAGACTCGACCCGGCAGAATGCGTAGACGGCCAAACGCTTACTATTATTGCAAATACCGTCCCTGAGGCCACCAAAGTAACTGCCGAGTTCGCAGCCGGGCCTATTCGGGATTTCTTCTCTCCTGACGGAGGGCGGACTTGGGTCCTGGAAGTAACGGTAGGTCCTCCCCTCCCCCTCGGACTCCAGCCTGTTACGGTCTGGGCCGAGTTTCCGGCGACAATGAGGAGCAAGACCCTATATTTCGAGCGCGTCCAGGAGGCTTGGATCCTTGCCGCCGTTGAGCCGAATCCCGCCTCTTGGGGACAGACTCTGAGGCTGGAAGCCCTCTCGGCACCTTCTGTCGTGGATGTGACGGTCGCCCTGTTTGGTGAAGACACCAGCCTAAGAAAGACGTCGCAGGCGGCTTGGACAGGCTCTCAGACCGTACCTTTTGCACTCAGAGCAGGATTCTACCCCGCAGTCTTCACAGGAAGGACGGATACCGGACCGATCTCCGCAACCGTGTGGGTGGAGGTGAGAGACCCAAGTTCAGAAGAGATAGTCTATGTCCTATCCGAGTGAACCGGGTTAGAGCTCGACCTGGCTTCGCTGAGTGCCGTGACTATATCCCGGTAAGGCACGAGAAAAGCCCGGTCTTCGATGGGACGGGCGTCCAGTGCCTCTTGAAGCTTCTTTCCGGCTTCACTGAGCCTGTTCTGTGCCCGGGCGACTTTTCCCGACCAATAGAGTACGTCGGGATTATCGGGGTCGAGCCTGAACGCTTCTTCGGTCTCGGCTACCGCGGCATCGAACATTCCCAAGGAGAGGTAACACTCTGCAAGGCCCAACCGGGCCGGTACAAGCCGCGGGGCCTTTCTCGAAGCCGCTTGATACGCCGAGGCGGCCGCTTGGACATCTCCTTTGGCGCTTAAGACTGTCCCCATGGCCATGTCTCCGAGGGCGCCTTCGCCGGACAGTTTACCGGTCAAGACGGCTTCCGTGAGCGCCTCATCGTACCTCCCCTGCTTGGTCAAGACGATAGAGAGCAGGAAATGGAGGTATGGATCGTCGGGAAGCTTTGTCGCTGCTTCTTCAAGAAGCCTCGCGGCCTCAGCCAGGTCGCCTTCTGCGTAGGCCAGGCTTGCCAGGGCGCAATACGCTTGCGGCGTTGCCTTGTTTGTGGTCACGGCCTTGCGATAACGCTCGTGTGCTTTCTGGTAGTCATGAAACACCCACCTACCGAAAAAGCCCAGGTGCTCGTAGATGATCTCGGGAGCGACCAAGAGACCCAACATCCCCCAGAGGACAAGTGCAGCGAAGACTACCCTCCCGTCCACAAATCCTCCGGCCCAAAGGCCTAGTCCCAGGGCAACCAGGAACACGGTGACATAGTTCCACCAGTGCCGGAACGAGAAACGTTTTGGTTCTTGGATCAACGAATACCCTCCCGTAAGTGAAGCGCGGCATTTCCCATGACACGGGATGTCCTGTATATGCACACTGTTGGAACACCCTTGCCACTTATGTCCCGTGTATATTGTGCCCAAGAAGCGTGCGTAAGAAGTAAGCAAAGGAGTCTCCTAAAGAAGTGCGCGAGCGAAGCGCCTCGAAGACGAAAACCGACCCGCCGATCTCGGACGGGCCGGCTTCTTACCTCTCTTGCCCATGCAATAATCTCAAGCGCTATCCTGCGGGTTCACCGGCTTATCAACTCACCGGACTGTCAGTCGACCAGGCTCCCCGTCTCCAGGAGCTTCGCCTTTTCCTTTAAGAGCTCCGTGTATTTCATCCCCGCGCCCGTGTTGAGGATGAGGACAGATTCCTCCGAGCTTACGAGACCAGTCTCCCTGAGCTTCTTGGTTGCAGCTACACATGCCGCGCCTTCAGGACATATGAGGGCTCCCTCGGTCTTTGCCAGGTGACTCCAGGCCGAAAGGATCTCTTCGTCTGTAACCGTGAGCGCAGTACCGCCGGACTTCCTAACGGCTTCCAGCACGAGGAAGTCACCCAGAGCAGAGGGGACTCTTATCCCCGCAGCAATCGTCTGGGCTCCTTGGAAGAACTCCGCCTTGTCCTTTCCTTCTTTATAGGCCTTGACGATCGGCGCGCACCCTTCTGCCTGTACGGCGACCATCTTCGGGAGAGGTCCTTTGAGCCACCCCATGTCCTTAAGCTCGTTGAAAGCCTTCCACATGCCGATTATCCCGACACCTCCACCCGTGGGGTAAAGAACAACATCCGGCAGGTTTCCTTCGAACTGCTCCCAAATCTCAAGACCCATGGTCTTCTTACCCTCGATACGGTAAGGCTCTTTGAGCGTTGCCACCTCAAACCATCCGTACTTGGCGCAAGCTTCCCTCACGGCTTTGCCGGCATCTGAGATAAGACCTTTTACCAGGTAAGTGTCGGCGCCGTAAGCCACGCTTTCGGCTTGGGTCGTCAAGGGAGCATCCTCCGGCATGACTACCACCATCTTGATGCCCGCTCTTGAAGTATAAGCCGCCCAAGCAGCGCCGGCATTGCCGGCCGTAGGCATGGCCAACGTCTTAAGACCCAGTTCCTTTGCCCGCCCCACTCCGACTGCGGCGCCTCTGGCTTTGAATGTGCCGGTGGGGTTCGTGCCTTCATCCTTAAGGAACAGCTTTTTCAGCCCGTACTCGCCGGCGACCTTGTCCAGTGAATAGACAGGGGTGCCCCCTTCGCCCAGAGAAAGCATGTTTTCCTCTCGAATTACGGGAAGAAGCTCGCGGTACCGCCAGAGCCCCTCGGGACGTTTCCTCCACACCTGAGGGGTGACCTCTCCGGCGAGCCGCTCCAGGTCATACCTCACGAGGAGCGGTGTCCCGCACTCGCATAGGTTCTGCGGGCGATGCGCGTCATAGGTGGTATTGCATTTTGGACAGTAGAGTTCTTTTAGGTACGTAGCCATTTCACCGGCGTCTCCCAGGACGCCTCACTCTCCTCTCGTCTTTGTGTTCCGGATGAATCTTTAGATACAGGTCCCCTTTTTTCCCGCCTTGACTATCACTACTACCCGCCCAACTCACCGGGCGCCTCAAGAGTAAATCGCCCCAGCCTCCCTTCGCGGAAGTCCTGGATGAACGTCTTGCACGTCCTCTCTATGTCCACCGCTCCTCCCTCGCGGATGAAGCCCCTGGCCCTCCCGTACTCCTCAAGGTACTCCTCTTTACCCGTGGGAGCGACCTTTTCCACAAGGTAGCGGGCGACTTCCTCAGGGTCATACCTGTTCTCGGGGATAGCCCAGGCGGCAGCCAATTTCAGCTGCGCCTCGCCCTTCACCAACGATGTGTCGACCACTCCGGGCGTATCCAGTATCTCAAGGAAACCGCGCCCCTTGAGCCAGTTGCTCGACCGCGTGAGACCGGGCTTGGCCCCGAAGGGCGCCTTAGTGGTGCCCAAGAGCCGGTTGGCCAGCGATGACTTTCCCACGTTGGGCGGGCCAAACAGCATGATCCTGAGGGGCCTGTGAAGGAGTACCGAAGGCTTCTTGGCATCGATCTCGGCTTTCATCGCCTTTAGGTGCCTGAGGAGCCCGGAGAGCCCGTCGCCTCTCTTACAGTTTACCGCAAAAGCCGGACTTCCCTGGGAGGCGAAAAACTCCGTCCACTCCGAAGTCGCTTCCGGGTCGGCCAAGTCGGGCTTGGTGAGCACATAAATCCGCCGGCGCTTTGAGAGATACGGTTCAGCCAGCCTTACCGAAGTCAGCGGGATCCGGGCATCCGCCAGAAAGAGAAACACATCCACCAAGTCCAGGGCCTTTTTGGCAGGCAGACCGGGATGTGTCTTTCTTGACGCCGTTCCTTTGGAACGCGCCATTACCTTATTGCGCCCATGTCTTTGAGGGGCCATATTATGAACACGGCCTTTCCCTTGACCAGGCTGAGCTTCACCGGACCGAACATGCGGGAGTCCTCGCTGTTGGTCCTGTGGTCACCCAAGACGAATATGCAGTCCTCCGGTACGGTAATGCTCTTCATCTCGTATAGCCCGGGAAATCTTACGTATGGCTCCTCCTTGAGGAGACCGTTTACGTATAACCTTCCCAGCCTCATCTCAACGGTGTCGCCGCCGACTGCTACGCACCGTTTCACGTAGTCCCTCGAAGGGTCGAGCGGGTAGCGGAAAACGACCACATCGCCCCGCTTAGGTTGGGAGAACCTGTACGCAAGCTTGTTCACAAGGAGCGACTGAGAATCCCACAAGGTCGGCTCCATAGACGGACCGTCGACAAGAAACCTCTCAATGACGAAGGCCCTCACCAAGATTGCTATGAGCAGGGCTATGAGCACGGTTTCCAGGATATCCCGCACTGCGTTCATGGTTATCGCTTCTGCTCGGCTATCCTAGCTGACTTCCCCGACAGGCCTCTCAGGTAGTACAGTTTCGCTCTCCTCACTCGCCCTCTTCGAACTACCTCGATCTTGGCTATCCTGGGCGAATGCACCGGGAAGGTGCGCTCGACACCTATTCCGTAGGTAACCCTCCTTACCAGGAAGGTCTCTCTCAAGCCACCG
>LSQX01392905.1_pt1 | contig 10770 bp, 8 predicted proteins | sample 654561 | NCBI WGS metagenome assembly LSQX01 (sample SAMN04489861, study PRJNA283612) | anaerobic digester metagenome | isolation source: 4 biogas reactors fed with cattle manure at either 37C or 55C with and... | place: Denmark: Kongens Lyngby | collected 2014 | reverse complement strand
TTTTGTTAAGCATTGGAACAATAATGGTTTCAGCAGAAGAACCGGTCACAGTATTATATGAGTTTTACAATGGCGAGGAATTATCGGGGTTTAGAGTAGGTACTTCAGGTGGAATAAATAAAATCACTACAGAGCCATATGAAGATGGAAAAATACACAGTACAATTACTGTTGGAGATTTCTATCAGGATACACTTGGTGAGAGGAGATGGGGCTTTCGATGGGGAGGACCGGTTGCATATGTATACGACCCGGTTAATGTACCTGGATATCAGAGTATGTCGATTATAGATTTCACCGATATAGCCAGTACAGCATATATTGCAATGGATGTAATGATAGCTCCTACCGGTTTAACGCCTGTAAAGACAGAAACATACTATATTGCACTGGGGCGCGATGTTGGCCACGATGGAAATCTTATAAACACCAAATATGTCGGAGTCCCTCTTAATAAGGGCGAATATAGCTATTATACTGATGAGGATGTTGGGACAATGAAAACTATTTACGTTCCAATTGGTGATTTTCTTATTTTGGAGGGAGATCCCCACAATGGTAGGCTTATATTTCTAAAAAGTAATAAAGTTCCTGAAGTTGAAGGTTCAGAAGGTGCAGTGGCACCAGCATTTGATAGAGCTTGTGCTATTGGTGTATTATGTAACAGTGATGTAGAGCTTGACTGGGATGTTGAAAACGATGTATATATCTCGAGTATTAAAGTTCTTAGTGGATTTCCCACAGATTTTAAAACAACCTTTAGTACAGGAGGAACAACTATTACCAATATGACAGCTGGCGATATAACTGTAGAAACCAGTTTTTTCGGCAATGAAGGTGCATGGATTGTTGCACATTTTAACTCATCAAATGAATTAATTGCAATTAAGGCATTAGAAAAAATAAGTGCTGTTGACAATACAGTAACAAAGAACGTTACATTTAATTGCGATGCTACAGATGTTATCCGAGTATTTTTCTGGAAGGATATTTATAATATGGAACCATTAGCTGATTATTCGGAGTTAAAACCTAACCAATAATATAGATATTGGACAAAAACGTTGATTTTTATCCGATGACTACCGCCGCTGGATAACGGATTCTAAGGTTCAGGTGGAGTTAAAACTCCATCTGAACCTTAGAATCCTGTTTATGTTTACTGAGCATAGAATTCATCCATTTCCGGATAAACTATATAGTTATTAGTTGAAGTTTCTATTAAGACGGTTGTTTTTCCGTTTTTATCAACCTTCACTTTGAATTCACCTTCAATATATTTGACTTTCGGAACTGTACTCAAATACCCCATTTCCACGAGGTTCTGAATGGTTACTTCCACTCCTTCAAACGATTGCTTTTCTTCACTTTCTATTTCTCCTAATTCCTTAAATACTATTCCCCCACTTTGTTGTGGAATAACTATTTTTTGGTCAATAATTGCTCTTGTAACAGCTGTTGCAATAGTGGTAGCGTTCATTAGGTCGGTATTTTTCTTTGAATTAACAATAACACCATTAACTTGAGGTATGGCTATACCTGAAATAACAGCTAAAATAGCAATCACTATTAACAATTCTATAAATGAAAACCCTTTGTTGTCGATTTTACTGTCAAAGAGTTTATGTATTCTATACATTTGAATTCACCTCGCAAGTATAGTATACGACTTTTTGTCGGGATTTGTCAAGCATTAGTATTTTAAAGTTACTGTCAAGTAAACGTTGGCAACTTTTCTTTATAACAAATCCTCCTGTCTTTGTTTTTTTAGACAATTACATTATACAGTTTGATTTGTATGTTTGGAAGGGGTTTTTACCTCTTCCTTATTTTTTTTGCCAATAAAAATTATACTCTAAGTGGTGTTTTTTAACTGAAAAGGTAAGTTTAGAGTTACTGTTCACACCCAAAGTTAGGGTGTGAACAGTAATATGACATCAATTATGCATAGATAAATTCTTGGATTTTACTTGAAAGATTTCAATTAAAATGGTAGAGTTATAATTGTAATTCATAAGTTCTCCTTTAGCCAATAAAAGATTTCAAATGAAGTAAGAGAAAAAATCAGAGTAAAAAATGAAAAAAGAATTTATGAACATAGATCCGCAAATACAATTTAGTTTTAAGAGGTGTTTTAATATGTCTAAAAACATTTTGATAATAATAGTTACAATAATCTTTTTAAATTCATATACGGTTCATCCTACATATGCTATAAATGAAAATGATTATGTATTTGATAACGTTTTAGGGAAAATTATTAGATATCTTGGTAATGATGAAATTGTCATAATTCCACCTACAATTAATGGTGTAAAAGTTAAAAGTATAGGTGGAGGTCGCTTATCAGATTTTAGAGGTGCTTTCTCACATAAATATGATATACAGCAAATAATAATTCCTGATACAGTTGAAGTTATTGATGATTACGCTTTTGAAAGTTGTCGTGGATTAATTACAATATTTATTCCATCAACTGTTAGAACAATCGGAAAGCAAGCATTTTCTGATTGTCAAAACCTCCATAGTATTAATGTTTCGCCTGATAATCAATACTATGCAAGTTATGATGGCACTCTATTTAATAAAAGGTTCACTACACTGCTTCAATGCCCAAATGGTAAGGAAGGCAACTATACAGTACCATCAACAGTAGAAAAGATTAATGATAGGGCATTTATTCATTGTTCAAAATTGACTTCGATTAATATTTCTAAAAATGTTAAAAACATTGGTAATGGGGTTTTTGGTGGCACAGATATGTTACAATTAATTAATGTAGATTCAAATAATTCAAACTATTCAAGTGTTGACGGTATACTCTATGATAAAAAACTATCTACTATTATCTATTATCCATCCGGAAAAACCGATGAACAATTTACTATTTTAGATACAGTTAAACATATTAAAAATTCTTGTTATACGGGATATTACCTAAGGAAAATAATATCAAATGCAATTGTAGCTCCTACAGCTAGCTATGAAGCTATATCATGGGCATACAAAATTGAGCTTTCATTACCTTCTGGTGCAGTTGGATATGAGCAAGGTGCTTGGACTGCTTTTAAAACAATAACCTATCGTGGGGATTATACTGTTACTTTTCATACTCAGGGTGGAAATTATATTGAACCTATAAATGGTCTGAATTCTAATATCATCTTACCTTCAATAATGCCTGTAAAGGATGGATATTATTTTGATGGCTGGTATCTAGATGATAATTATATACATCCTTGTTTATTCTCATCATTCAGAATTAGTAGCAATGTAGATTTATATGCAAAATGGTCAACTTCGCCATCAAATATTACATATGCGATTGTAACGTTTGATTCAAATGGAAGTGCGAGTAATGCCACAACTCCTAGTATTTCATTAACAATACCGTTAGAAACTAATATAAGCTATTTGCCAGTTGTTAAGTGGCGGTATCCAGATGGAACTGGAGCTATAAATTATAACTTTGTAGAGTGGAACACTAAAAAAGATGGAACTGGTGAGAAATTCACTATTAATACCCACGTGGAAAGTGATATTACTGTTTATGCAATATGGTCCTCTCCAAAGCCATCAGATATACCGATTAGAAAATTCTTTGGAATTTGTAACGTTACAGAAGATATAGGAGAAAAAACTGTTCTAGCTAGTATAGTAAATGACCTTGGTATCAGTTTTGAAAATATTATTGCAATATGTGTAATGTATAATGATGATGAAACAATAAATGAGATCAGAAAAACATCAGTTCCTATGCTGGGTAATAATCAAAGTTATAGAGCAACATTTGAATTCAATAACTCAGATGATTTTAGAAATTATAAGATTTACATATGGCGCAGTATAAACAGCTTGTCTCCAATTTGTTTACCATATGTTTCGCAGTAAATTACAACTAACACAAATAATTCACCAAGGTAAGATTGAAAAATACATCACATTACTGTAAAATTAAAACAAAACATGTCAGGGAGGAATTTAAAATGCGAAAGATAAAAGGAATGTCAGTATTAGTAATAGTTTTAACAGTATTCTTACTTGTAACAGGAGTAAATGCTCAAAATGATATAAATGTGATTGTAAATGATATGGAAGTTAGTTTTGACCAAACACCGGTAATAGAGAGTGGAAGAACTTTAGTACCACTTCGTGCTATATTTGAAGCACTAGGAGCAGAGGTAGATTGGCAAGCTGAAACACAAACAGTAACTGGAATAAAAGAAGAAACACAAGTATCATTGCAGATAAATAATAAGATAGCAACAGTAAATGGTGAACAAAATGAATTAGATGTACCGGCAATGTTAATTGGAGGAAGAACATTAGTACCTGTAAGATTTATATCAGAAAGCATGGGTGCTGCAAGAGCACAAAGGGACAGGTTCCTTGTGCTTTCCTGTAGAGACATTTACTTATGATTATATGGGTAACATGATTAAATCTAAAGACAAATGTTTCAATGATTAAAATTGGGCAGAAGAGTTTACAGTATCTAATACTTATGATTATGGGAACAGGCTTATTAAGCAAACAAATATTAATGGGAATTATATAGAGAATAAATATGATAACTTAGGAAGATTAAAAAGCAGTTCCGATTATTATGGAAGAGATACAATATATCACTATAATAAACTAGGAAAATGAATCATATGGGCCACAACCATTTATTGGGCCTCCTTTGCCTTCAACCCTACAATGGCTGTGCTTTTCCTGACGCCTGTCCCCTATCTCACCCTATCCCTCCGTACATTCCAAACATCGGTTGTACTATAGATAGCACTACAAATCCGACCACTACTGCAAGGGCGCAAATTATAAGAGGTTCTATCATTGTAGTCATTTGCGCGATTGCTGTTTCTACTTCTCCATCATAGAAATCTGCGGTTTTCTCAAGTATACTTTCAAGAGAGCCTGTATCTTCTCCGATTTCAACCATATGGGTTACCATAGGAGGAAATACCCCCATTTGTGATATCGGCTCTGATAAATTAACACCTCTGCTTACTTCATTTCTTGCGTTTTCAAGACCCTTTTCGACAACATAATTATCGACAACTCTTCCCACTATCTCTAAGGAAACTAATAATGATAGTCCTGAACCCAGTAGTGTACTCAAAGTTCTTGTGAAGCGTGAAGCAATAATTTTTTTAGTAACATTACCGATAATAGGAACCTTTAGTTTTAATCCGTCTATTGTCCTTCTGCCACTTTCAAGTGAAGCGTAATACTTGAAAGAAACAAATAATACAACTCCAACTATTAATAGAACGTACCACCGTTTTATTGTAAAATCACTGATTGCTAATAGTGCCTTCGTCGTTCCCGGTAATTCCATTCCCATTCCTGAAAACATACCTACAAACGTGGGTACAACAAAAGTAACCAGAATACCTACAACAATTACCGCAATAACACTGACGACTATAGGATATGTAAGAGCACCCTTTACTTTTTGATTGATTTTATTTTCTTTTTCAAAGTGAACCGCTACTCTCTCAAGGGTAAGGTCTAATGTACCACTTACCTCCCCTGCTTCTACCATGTTTAATAATATCGGAGGAAAAATCTTATGCTCATTCATGGCTGCTGATAATGTTTTTCCTTTTTGCACGGTTTCGTAAATATCTTGTATAATCTTTTTCAGCTTTTTGTTTTCTGTCTGAAGTCGTAAGATATCTAAGCAATTAAGTACGGTTACACCGGCATTAATAAGTGTTGAAAATTGTCTGCAGAAGACAGCTAAATCTCTAACAGTGACTTTTTCCATGAAGTCAAACTCTATTTCCTTTTTTAATAAACCTGCTTCCTGTACACTTAAAGGATAAAGATTCTTATTTTTTAGTGTAGTAATTACCATGTTGCGTTCATTAGCTTCCATCGTGCCTGTTATTGTCTTGCCTGATGAATCTTTTGCTTTATAAGAATATATAGGCATGGTTAAATCATACCTCCTCCCAACATCTTAGTTACATATTCTATATCAACTGCATAGGTATATGCACTGTCACGGGATATTCTCCCTTGCCTGTATAATTGAATTATAGCATTATCCATTGTCTGCATTCCATATCTTGAACCGGTTTGAATCATAGAATTAATCTGATGGGTTTTCCCCTCTCGGATTAAATTTCTTATTGCAGAATTTACAATCATTATCTCGATAGCAGCAACCCGGCCTTCTTTATCACTTCTTCGAATTAATTGTTGAGACATTACTGCCTGTAAGACTGATGATAATTGCACTCTCACCTGCTGTTGCTGATGTGGTGGAAATACATCAATTACTCTGTCTATCGTTTTTGCAGCACCTATAGTGTGGAGTGTAGATAGCACAAGATGGCCTGTTTCCGCTGCCGTTATCGCTATTGAAATAGTCTCAAGGTCTCTCATTTCACCAACAAGAATAACATCCGGGTCCTGTCTTAATGCTGCTCTTAAGGCATTTGCATAACTTTGAGAGTCGCCTCCTATTTCTCTTTGATTAACTATACTTTTATTGTGCCTGTGAAGATACTCTATAGGGTCTTCTAAAGTAAGGATGTGTTCTTCTCTTTTATGATTTATAAGATTAATCAGTGAAGCCAATGTTGTTGATTTACCGCTTCCTGTAGGTCCTGTTACCAGTATCAAACCTCTGTTTTTTTTATATAGCTCTATTACAGACTCAGGCAATCCCAGTTTGCTCGGTTCCGGTATATCGGATGCTACAAGCCTAAGCGCAATAGCTATTGATTGTCTTTGTTTATATATATTCGCCCTGAACCTTCCAATGCCACTTCGCGAAACTGAAAAATCAACTTCCCCTTTTTCTTCAAGAATTTTTAATTGTTCTTCATTGAGTATTTCTTTAGCATATCTCTCTGTATCTTCACACGTCAACACGTGATTCCCAATCTGGGTAAGCTCGCCATGATGTCTCATAACCGGAGGAACTCCTATAGTTATGTGTAAATCGGAAGCTCCATTATCAACTGTATGCTTTAGAAGGTCATTAATAGTCATCATTATCATCCTTTCATTGTAAATATGAACCAAGGAAACCATGGGGACAGTTCCATCGCTTTCCCTAACGGTCATTCGCTTCGCTCATGAAGCGCTCGAACCGTCCCCATGGTTCTTTGGACGGGCGATTGGTGAATCGCCTCTACAATTAGTCTCCCGAATATGCAACTCTAACTAATTCTTCAATTGTGGTAATTCCATCTAACACGAGATTGGCACAGCTTTTCTTCAAAGTATTCATACCTTCTTTAATAGCTTGTTCCCGTACGATATCAGCACTTTTTCCTTGATTAATAAGTTGTCTTATAGAGTATGAGATAGGCATTATCTCATAAATAGCTGTCCTGCCCTGATAACCGGTTTCACTACATGAGCTGCATCCATGCCCTCTATTTAATAATATGCCTTCTTTATTGGATAAACCTAAAATTTCAAGGTCACTTTCTAATGGGGAATATTCTTCTTTACATTTTGGACAAATCTTTCGTACCAGTCTTTGGGCGATAATTCCGGTAACAGAAGTCCCTATCAAAAAAGGTTCAATATTCATGTCAAGTAAACGTGCAATTGTACTTGGTGCATCATTGGTGTGAAGAGTTGAAAGAACTAAATGCCCTGTTACAGCGGCTCTTATGGAAATCTCTGCTGTCTCGGTATCCCTAATTTCTCCAACCATAATTACATTAGGGTCTTGACGAAGTATCGACCTTAATGCAGATGAGAAATTAAGCCCCGCTTTCGGATTTACTTGTATTTGGTTTATCCCTTCAATAGTAGTCTCAACAGGGTCTTCTACGGTAATTATATTAGTCGAATCATCATTTAGCTGCCTTAATGCTGTATATAATGTGGTTGACTTACCACTTCCGGTAGGTCCTGTTACCAATATCATTCCATAAGGCGATTTCAATATATTATTAAACTTTGTTAAATCATCCTTTGAAAAACCTAACTGCTCTGCAGACTTAATAAAATCACCCTTATCTGTTATCCTTATTACAACCTTCTCACCATAAATAGTAGGTATTGTCGATATTCTAAGGTCGTATTCACTTCTATCTACAACAGTCGATATCCTTCCATCCTGAGGTCTTCTCTTTTCCGCAATATTCATATCCGCTGAAATCTTTATTCTGGTAACCACAGCAGGAAGGAGCTGAATATCATGTCTCATAACTTCTTCCAATTGTCCGTCTATTCTATATCTTATTCTTATAACCTTTTTAAACGGCTCAATATGTATATCACTCGCCCTTGTTCTGACAGCTTGTTCAATTATAGAGTTCACGAGCTTAACTATGGGAGCACTGTTAACAATATCTGCAAGTTTTTCTTCTTCGGCTGATTCCGCTGTGTCATCGCCGGTGATACCATATTCCTTTTTATACTCTTCAGCTGCCTTCATAGCTTCATGGCTTCCGTAATATACATCAATCGCGTGTTTTATTTTATCAGATGAAGAAATAACCGGCTGTACATCCATTCCCGAAAAGATTCTTACATCATCTATTGCAAATATATTCAAAGGGTCATTCATTGCCACTACCAAAGTATCATGCTCAATCTTTATAGGTATAAGATCATGCCTTTTTGCCAGATTCTCACTGATTTTTTCCGTGGCTTCACGCTGAATATCATAATTGTCTAATTCAATATGTGGAATTCCTAATTGAGATTCTAGAATCTGATTGATATCTCTTTGGGTAACAGCTTCCTGATTAATAAGGATTTCTCCTATTTTTTTGCCGCTGAATCTTTGTATGATAAGAGCTTCACTGAGTTGTTCTTGAGTAATTAGCCCTGCTTCCAGCAGCATGTCACCAAGCTTTTTACGCTTCGATTTAAATAATGGTTTAGCCAAAATCAAGACCCCTTAAATTTATATTTTAGTCAGTTGGGAATATTGGTGCTTTAATTAGTGAATTAATGTCACAAACCGCCAATTTCCCTAACCAATTATCAACTATTCTACTATCCTATTATACAGTATTTCAATTAGTTTGTCATCAACCTTTTTATTTGTCCAAATCTCAAAGGCAGCTATTGCCTGAAATATAAGCATACCCCATCCATTTATGGTCTTACAACCTTTATTCTCAGCTTTCGACAAAAACTGAGTAACCCTAGGATTATAGATTAAATCACATACTACAGTGTCCGGTCTTAATGATATGAAACTGTCTATAGGACATTTTTCGTTATTGGGGTACATTCCCACAGGTGTAGTATTAACAATTATATCAGCTTCCTCGGAATATATATTGAATTTTGTGTCATTGAACACATCTGCTATTGCAATTGGTTTAATATTCTTATTTATTATATCACATATAGCTTTAGCTTTTTCAGTTGTTCTGTTTAATATAATTATGCTTCTTATCTCTTCTGCAGCCATCCTGATTGATATACTCCTTGATGACCCCCCTGCACCGATTACAAGTACCTTTTTTCCTTTTATATTAACATTATTCCTATTTAATGATTTAATAAAGCCTTCACCATCCGTGGTATATCCACATAGTTTTCCATCTGTGGTTTTTACAGTGTTAACAGAGCCTACCAGCATAGCTTCTTCCGATACCTTATCCAAATAAGGTATTATTTTTTGTTTATGAGGTATAGTAACATTAAAGCCCTTAATACCCAATGATTTTATACCCTGAATTGCTGTTTTTAATTCTGCGGAATCCACTTTAAAAGGAACATAGTTATAGTTTAAATTCATATATTCATAAATTGTGTTGTGTATTTGTGGTGACAAGCTATGCTCTATAGGATTGCCTATAACAGAAAATATTTCTGTTTTTCCGTTAATTTTTTTTGTCATTACTTTACCTCCTTATGTTTTCAAAAGTCAGTACGGAAGCATGGGGACAGTTTCGATGCTTTCATAACAGAACAAGGGGGGTTCCCTACAATTTACCACGACGGTAGTAGGGGCGATTCACGAATCGCCCGTTCCACAGAATCTTCCTTTCCACACTTGTTCCACTCATGAAGCACTTGAACCATCCCTAGGCTTCCCGTCCTCAGACTTCCTCCGTGAATATCTATACATAATAAACTTCTCAACCAACCTTTTAAATTTTATAAAAAAGAATTCTTTTTGACTGATTGGTATCACCAGTATGGTAAACATATTAAGACGATTACCCCCCCAAATATCCGTAAATATCTGGTCACCTATAACTGCTGTTTCTTGGGGCTTTGTTCCCAAATATCCCATTGCTTTTATAAAAGGTTTTTTACTTGGCTTGTTCGCACGATATATCGCATCAAGATTTAAAGCCTTGTTAAAAATCATGACCCTTCCTTCGGAATTATTAGATACTAAGCAAATCCTTAATCCTTGGCTTTTTACTTGTTCAATCCACTCAATCAAGGTTTTATCAGCTTCCGGTTTATTATGTGCAGTCAAGGTGTTATCTATATCTATAATTAAACCCTTAATACCCCTTTTTTTAAGAGTATCAACATCTATTTCATATATTGTATCAATAAATAAATCAGGAAAGAAAATCTTCAAAAAATCACCCCCATTAAATATGGTACTGTAAGTATTCTATGTCATAAATATTTTTTTTTCAACATATTATATATATTTTATTAATATAGATTTATTGTACAGCTTTTAAGGGAGAGTGTTAATAATGATGATAATACATGTTATTCAACCGTATGAGGATATCAGTAGGATATCAAAAAAATATATGGTTGATGAGGATTCTATTAAAAGTATAAATAAGAAACATAATAATACTT
>LSQX01154778.1_pt1 | contig 10771 bp, 12 predicted proteins | sample 654561 | NCBI WGS metagenome assembly LSQX01 (sample SAMN04489861, study PRJNA283612) | anaerobic digester metagenome | isolation source: 4 biogas reactors fed with cattle manure at either 37C or 55C with and... | place: Denmark: Kongens Lyngby | collected 2014 | reverse complement strand
ACACCAGCTTTTTGAGGAAACAGTTGCCCTGGACGTGGCCTTTGGACCCAAAAATCTGGGGCTTTCCAAAGAGGAGATAGAAAAACGTGTGGAAGAAGCCATCCGTTTGGTTAGGCTCGACTATGATCAGATAAAAGATCGTTCCCCGTTTGAACTCAGCGGAGGACAGCGGCGCCGGGTTGCCATAGCCGGTGTGTTGGCTATGAAGCCGGAAGTGCTTATCCTGGATGAACCGACAGCAGGCCTTGACCCAAGAGGCAGAGACGAAATATTCGACGAAATAAAAGCACTCCATCGTGACAAAAAACTAACTATCATACTCGTTTCTCACAGTATGGAGGATGTGGCCAGGCTGGTGGACAGAATTATTGTAATGAATAAGGGGCAGATTGCTTTAACAGGCACACCCCGGGAAGTTTTTGCCCGTTCCGGACAACTAAAAGAGATGGGGCTGGATGTGCCCCAGGTTACAAATCTCATGCTGGCACTTAAGGAAAAAGGATTGGATGTGCCTTCCGATATCTATACCGTGGAGCAGGCAAAAGAAGTAGTGAAAAAGATTCTGGAGGGTAGGAAACATGCTTAGGGACATTACCATAGGACAATATTATCCGTCAGATTCACCCATTCATCGGCTGGATCCCAGAACAAAGCTGGTCATTACCTTCCTGTTTATCATTATAATATTTTTTGTCCGCTATTATACCGGCTACTTATTTATACTGGCTTTTTTGGCACTGATCGTAATTCTTTCAGGAATACCCGTTAAATATATTTTAAAAGGCCTTCGACCCCTCTTGTTTATCATATTGCTGACTTTTTTCATTAATATTTTCTTTACTGCCGGGGAAACAACACTCTTTTCCGTTTGGTTTATCCGAGTGACAAAGGAAGGATTGAGGCAAGCCTTTTTCATGACCTTAAGACTTGTATTTCTGGTAGTGGGTACGTCGCTGCTTACTTTAACCACCTCGCCTATTTCACTTACTGATGGAATAGAGTCGCTGTTAAGGCCGCTTAGGGTAATTAAGTTTCCTTCCCACGAACTGGCCATGATGATGACCATAGCCCTCAGGTTCATACCCACCCTTCTGAACGAGACGGAGAGGATTATGAAGGCCCAGATCGCCAGGGGAGCTGAACTGGAAAGGGGAGGGCCGCTGAGAAGGCTTCGAGCCTTTATTCCGGTCCTGGTGCCCCTTTTCGTGATCGTCTTTCAGCGGGCCGATGACCTGGCCACCGCCATGGAGGCGAGGAATTACAGCGGTGGCGAAGGCAGGACCCGGATGAACCCGCTGAAATGGACCGCCAGGGATACCGTGGCCCTCGTCTTTTCGCTGTTGTTTTCCCTGTCGGCGGTGCTCCTCGATGGCAGGGTGACCCTGTCATGAGATTCGCCGCGAAAATAGCCTATGACGGTTCGCTCTTTTCAGGCTGGCAGAAACAGCCGAAGTCGACGGTGAATACTGTACAGGAGCACGTCGAAAAGGCCCTCGTCACGCTGAACGGAAAGGCCACGACCGCCGTGGCCGCCGGCAGGACGGACAAGGGTGTTCATGCCCTCGGCCAGGTGATATCCTTCGATATGGTCGCCCCCTGGGAGCCCGGCAAACTCCGCAACGCCCTGGACGCCAATCTCCCGGATTCCATCAGCGTGTTGCGCCTATCCCCCGTCCGGGGCGACTTCAGTGCCAGGTGGAGCGCCCAGTGGAGGGAGTATGTCTACTTCACTTGGAAAGAACGGGGATGCTTTCCCCATATAGCCCCCTTCGTCTGGAGGAACAGCACGGCCTGGGACAGGGAGACCCTTCGGAAACTTTGTATCCTTCTCGAGGGTGAGCATGATTTCAGCGCCTTCTGCCGCAAACTCGATTGTCCCGTCGACGCCCGTCGGACGGTCCTGGCCGCTTCGGTCTCGGGCAGGGGACCCCTCCTGAGATTCAGGATCAGGGGGGAAAGCTTCCTGACGAATATGATCAGGATCATCATGGGGTCGATGGACCTCGTCGCCTCCGGCAAACGGAATATCCCCTGGTTCGAGGGACTCCTCCAGGGAGGTCGGAGGAGCGATGCCGGCCCCACTGCTCCGGCATGCGGGCTTTTCCTGGCCAGGGTCGGGTACAACCCCTCTCCATGGAATATTTCTTGAGGGTGGCGGCCTTTTCGGATATAGTTTAACGGCGGGACCACGGGAGTTTCACGACCGGCGGCGATTTCCCCCGCCACCGCCTGAAGGAGGTAACCTTGTATGTGGGGCATGGATATCGGAATCGACCTGGGGACGGCCAACGTCCTCGTTTTCATGAAAAATAACGGGGTGGTCCTGAGGGAACCCTCCGTTGTGGCCGTGGACCTGAACACCGACAGAATCCTCGCCGTGGGAGACGAGGCCAAGAACATGCTTGGGCGAACCCCCGGCAACGTGGTGGCCATCAGGCCGCTCAAGGACGGCGTCATAGCCGATTACACCATGACCGAGGCTATGCTCAGGCATTTCCTGAAGAAGGTCATCACCGGTTTCGGGAGGTTGATGAGGCGCAGGGGCATGATATGTGTCCCCTCCGGCGCGACCGACGTGGAACGAAGGGCTGTCCTGGAGGCGGCCGTCGAGATAGGAACCAAGGAGGCCTTCCTCATCGAAGAACCCATGGCGGCAGCCATAGGAGCCAACCTCGACATATCCGAACCGAGGGGTAACCTCATCGTGGATATCGGGGGCGGCACGACCGACGTGGCTGTCCTATCCTATGGGGGCATTGTCGTGTCCGAATCCTTGAGGCTTGGGGGAGACCGGCTCGACGAGAATATCACCCGGTTCATCCGAAAGGAGTACAACCTCGCCATAGGGGAACAGACGGCGGAGGCGATCAAGATCAACGCCGCCAACTGCGATCCCTCGCCGCGGAAGGAACAAGCTATGGTAATAAAGGGGCGCGACCTCGTTCACGGCCTCCCGAGACAGGTCGAGATCACCGACCGTATCGTGGCCAAGGCCATTGAAGAGACGGTCAACATGATAATAGAGGGTATCAGGCAGGTCCTGGAGAAGACTCCCCCCGAACTCTCCGCCGACATCATCGACCGGGGCATAACCCTCTCAGGCGGAGGCGCTCTCTTGAAAGGTTTACCCGAACTCATCATGAAGAAGACCCAGATTCCAGCCTACGTGGCGGACCTGCCGCTTGAATGCGTCGCCATTGGGACCGGCAAAGCGCTGGACAATCTTGATAGACTCCGTTCCAGCGGTTCACTTATTGGAGCTTCCCGCCGCAGGGAAAGAAAGGTTTGGTGATATGATAAACAGGCCGGAGTCCCTTTACGAGTTCGAAAAAGAAGGACCTGCTGAGTTGCTATATAAACCATGGTGGCAAGAAGGTTTGTATTTTTCCTGCATCGGTTGTGGCCGTTGCTGCCGGGGTGAACCCGGGGCGGTCTGGCTCTCCCCTGGGGAGATAGAAGTGATCGCGGCGCATCTTGGCCTGGAAAAAGGATCATTCCTCAGGGACTTCGTCGTGGAACGACGAGGCAGAAAGTCCCTCAAGGAGCGCCCCAACTGGGACTGCGTCATGTACGACAGTGAAAACGCCCGGTGTGGAATTTACAGCGTGAGACCTCTTCAATGCAGACTCTTCCCCTTCTGGCCCAGCCTACTCCGGACGAGACAGGGTTGGATTGAGCGCTCCCTGGAGTGTCCGGGGATGGATCAGGGTCGATTCTGGAGCGACGAGAAGATATCAACCCTTTTGGCACAATCGCCCTTTCCTGAACTATGATGAATGTCCTCTGATGAAAAGGCCTGTTTGGTTACCTAGCCATACTAACACGGCTACAGCGAGTGTACAGTGGGATACCAACGGGCATCCCAAGAAGAATAAAAAGGGAGGTAGCTCGAATGGCAAAGGTTGACAGAAGAGTGGAACCTCAACATGTTTTCGACGAGATCAGCAAGTGGCTTTTGCGGGACGGCTTCGATATCGTGATCGACATGGAGAAATCGAAGGGATCCCACATGATCAACAAGATCAATGGTGAAGATTGGTTGGACTTTTACACCTTCTTCGCATCGGCGCCCTTCGGAATGAACCACCCCAAACTTGACAACCCGGAATTCAAGGAGACCATCTTCAAAGCGGCCATCAACAAGGTGGCCAGTTCCGATATTTACACCGATCACATGGCCCAGTTCGTGAAGACCTTCGGGGACATCGCCATTCCCAAGGGGTTCAACCACGTTTTCTTCATCGACTACGGGACCCTCGCGGTGGAGAACACCTTCAAGGTAGCCATGGACTGGAAGGTCCAGAAACTGCTCCAGAAAGGCCAGTGCTGCCGGGGAGACGCCGTCAAGGGCAGACGGGGGACCAAGGTCATCCACTTCAACGACGCTTTCCACGGCCGCAGCGGTTACACTCTCACCGTGACCAATACCCAGGACCCCAATAAGTACCAGTACTTTGCGCAGTTTGACTGGCCCAGGGTGATCAACCCCAAGATCTACTGGCCCCTCGAGGACAACCTCGGCGTGGTGACCTGGCTCGAAAGGGTGGCCATCAAGCAGATCAAGCAGGCCATCTGGGACAACCCCGATGACATTTGCGCCATTGTTATCGAGACCATCCAGGGAGAGGGCGGGGACAACCACTTCCGTACGGAGTTCTTCCAGCAGGTCAGGGAGATCTGCGACGAGGAAGACATTCTCCTCATCTTCGACGAAGTCCAGTGCGGCATGGGTATCACCGGCAAGATGTGGGCCTTCGAGCACCATGCCCCGGTGAAGCCCGATATGTTCGCCTTCGGGAAGAAATCCCAGATATGCGGCCTTGTAGCCGGCCCGAGGCTGGACGAGGTAGAGGATAACTGCTTCAAGGTCTCCAGCCGCATCAACTCCACCTGGGGCGGTACCGTGGTCGATATGGTCAGGGCCACCAGGTACCTGGAAATCTACGAGGAGGACAATATCCTCGATTATGTTGCGAATACGGCCGGCCCTGGTCTGCTAGGCGGATTGCAGAAGCTCCAGGCCGAGTTCCCCGAATTGATCACCAACGCCAGGGGCAAGGGCCTGATGTGCGCCTACGACTTCAAGACCACCCCGATGCGAGACAAGGCTCTGAAGCTCTTCTGGAGCAAGAAGATGCTCGTGCTTCCCTGCGGGGACGTTTCCATCAGGTTCCGTCCCGCGCTGAACGTACCCATGGCGGACCTCGAAGCCGGTCTTGCGATCGCCAGGGAAGTCTTCCGGGAGTGCTCAAAATAGCCCCACTGACCCAAGAGCATTAATGTTCGATTGACTTAAAGGCCGGAGGGTTGACCCTCCGGCCTTTTTCATGAAAAGAGGGCTCTCATGTGGTAACTTTATCTTGAAAGGGGGGTGTTGGTTATGTTGGATCTCCTGGCCGAGATGAACTGGACCCTGATCTTCATCCTGATCGCCGTGAGCGCCATTGTTGCTTACATGGGCGATCTTGTCGGTATGAGGGTGGGGAAAAAGAGGGTCAGCATTTTCGGTCTCAGGCCCAAATCCACCTCCTCGATCATCACCATCTTTTCCGGGGTGCTCATCACGATCCTAACCCTTGCCGTGCTGACCACCACCTCCCAGACGGTGAGGACGGCGATCTTCAGCATGAAATTCGTCCAACGCCAGATCACCGAACTAACCTCCCAACTCCAGGGCAGCAGGGGCGAACTCGAGGATCTCGAGTCCAGGCTGATGGAGAACCAGGAAGACCTCCTGAGCAAGCAGCTGCAACTGGCCACCGTCGAGGGAAGGTTGAATGAGAGCGAAACCCGCCTCAAGGAGATAGGCGAGGAACTGGAGACCACCAGGAAGGAACAGGAAAAAGCCTTGGGGAGCCTGGCTTCTCTTGAGCAGGAGAGGGATCGGCTCGACCTGGAGGTGAATGCCCTCAGGGCCGAGTCGGAGAGACTGAGAGAAGGCCTTGAGTATGTCCGGGAAGGGCGTATTATCATCTTCGTAGGGGAGATGATCGCCCAGACGGTTGTCCTGACCCAACCCGGGGATCTCCGTTCCTCACCGGAAGAGGTGAAGGAGACCCTGATGAAGTCGGCCAGGACCAACATCGCGATGCGTTCAGGGACGGACCCCGAGCAGGTGGTTATCACCCTGGACCCCCGATCCGAGGAAATGATAAAGGAGTGTTGCGCGGGAGCCCCGGGCAGGACGATCCTCAGGCTGATAGTCGCGGAAAACACCGTCCAGGGGGAACCCGTGAAGGGCTCGATCTCGTTGCACGAGAGCAGGAAGATCTACGACAAGGGATACACTCTTGCCGAGGTGAGCGACATCCCGTCCGCCCTGGAGCAGGAGGAAGCGGAGATGCGCCTTTTCGCCATCCTCAGGACGGTGAATTCGAAGGCCCAAAAGGACGGGGTGCTCCCGGACCCGTTGAGGGGGACCGTGGGCAACATCAGCGCCTCCGAATTTTTCGAGGCCGTGGACCTGCTGACCCTGAGGGAGAAAACGGCCCGGGTCATTGTCAAGGCGGAGGAAGACATTTATACTGAAGGGCCTGTCCGTGTCGAAATAGTGATCACTGATGACTGACGGCGGGTTTCCCAGTCATTTTAAAGGGGATGGATAAATGCTGATCGTCGCTTGCCAGGTCTGTGGCGAAATGAGGATCCTGCCTGGAACGCCCGACGCCGATGGCGTGGCGAGGACCGTCTGGACGTGCCCCTGTTGCGGAGCGGGCCAGGTCCTGCAAGTACCGGTGAGCACCGATGCCAGGGGCGGGGAGCTCCGGCGCATTGTCGCCGGCATGGGATTTTCACCCGATTCTTCGCGGGGTGAGGAGAAGACCGAACTTTGAAGGCGCTCGAAGAGAATTACCTGTACTATGACAGCAAGATGGCCGTCTCGCCCTACGACCTGCAGGAGCTGTATCGATTCACCCGGTGGGGCAGGAGCCGTTCCATCGAGCAGATAGAGAAGATGCTGGAGGGAACCACCATGTGCTTTTCCGTCAGGCACGCGACGAAGCTGGTGGCCTTCTGCCGTGTTCTGACGGATTTTGTCTTCAGAGCTTCCCTCTGGGACATCATGGTCCACCCCGATCACCAGGGGAAAGGGCTTGGATCTTCGCTGCTGGATTACGCCCTCGATCATCCAAAGATGAGGGACATCCCCCTGATCATCACTTACACGAGCGAACTCGCACCCTTCCTGGCCAGGCTGGGCTTCAGGCAGGAGGAAGGGACCATGATGCTCCTGCGCAAACCTATCGAGTATTCCTGATGAGACCCTTGCGATAAAGCCGCCCTCCCGTCTTCAAACCGGAGAACGCGGCCATAAAGAACGGGAGGTGGAAAGGAATTGGAGAGAAGGTATCTTGTTTCATCCGAATCGGTCACGGAGGGACATCCCGACAAATTGGCCGACCAGATCTCCGATGGGGTTCTGGACGCAATACTCGCCGATGATCCCATGGGCCGCGTGGCCTGCGAGATCCTGATCACGACGGGACTCGTGATGGTCGCCGGCGAGATCACCACCAATTGTTATGTCGATATTCCGCACCTTGCGAGGAATATCGTAAAGGACATAGGCTACACGAGGGCCAAGTACGGTTTCGACGGCGACACCTGCGCTGTGGTCACCGCCATAGATGAACAATCCTCCGACATCAGCAGGGGGGTGGACCGTTCCCTGGAGGTCAGGGAGGACGACATGTCCGACGAGGAGATCAACGGTGTCGGCGCCGGCGACCAGGGGATGATGGTGGGTTTCGCCTGCGACGAGACCGAGGAATTTCTCCCCCTGCCCATCGCCCTGGCCCACAGGCTGGCGAGGAGGCTGAGCGAGGTCCGAAAGGACAGGACCCTGGCCTACCTGCGCCCCGACGGGAAGACCCAGGTCACCATCGATTACGAAGACGGAAAGGCCCTGAGGGTCGACACAGTGGTCGTCTCAGCCCAGCATCACCCCGCGGTGGAATCGGAGCAGATCCACCGGGACATCATCCGGGAGGTGGTAAATCCCGTCTTGCCCGGTCACTTGGTGGAGACGTCCCCCAGGATACTGGTGAACCCCACGGGCCGTTTCGTCATAGGGGGGCCCATGGCCGACACGGGCATGACCGGCCGTAAGATCATCATCGACACCTATGGCGGCGTCGTCCCCCACGGTGGCGGTGCCTTTTCCGGCAAGGACCCCACCAAGGTGGACCGTTCCGCGGCGTACATGAGCCGGTACGCCGCCAAGAACATTGTGGCGGCGGGGCTCGCCCGGGAGTGCAAGATCCAGGTCGCCTACGCCATAGGCGTTGCCAGGCCCGTCTCCCTCATGGTCGATACGGGCGGCACCGGGATGGTGTCCGATGGACTCCTCACGGAGCTGGTAAAGGAGCACTTCGACTTCCGGCCGGCGGCCATCATCAGGGACCTGGACCTGAGGAGGCCCCAGTACAGGCGCATCGCGGCCTACGGTCACATGGGGAGGATCGACCTCGACCCCATCCCGGCCTGGGAGAGGATCGACAGGGCCGAGATTCTGAAAAAAGCCGCCGAAAAGACCTGCTGAAGGCGGCCTCCTGCGATGGCATCCCCTTCGTATGGCGATGGAGTGTAGCGATTGGGAAAGGGCCACGGATCTATTGCTCCATTTCCTGTGGCCCCTTTCGTGCCCGATTTGCGGAAGGCTGGGTTCGCCCCTGTGCGAGAAGTGCCTTGCGGATCTCGTCGGCGGTGAGCCGGTAAAAGTCTCATGCTCCGAATGCCTGCGCACCTACCCCTGCCCGAGTCACCCCGCAGCCTTCCCAGTGAGAAGCTTCACTGCTTTCGGAGGACTCCCAAGGGAATTGGTGCACCGGCTCAAGTACGGTTCCCAGAAGAGCCTGGGAAAACCCATCGGAAGGTTCATCGGCCGGAGGTTCCACCCCGGCGGGAGGATCATGCTGGTGCCGGTGCCCCTCCACCGGGGAAGCGCAAGGGGCTTCAACCAGTCCCTCGAGATCGCCCGGGGAATATCCCGCGCCTGGAACTGCCCCGCCTTGGAAAAACTGGCCTGGAAGGCCAGGCGCCCCACCCAGGTGGGGCTTGCGCCGGGGCCCAGGAAAAAACTTCCCCGGGATTCGATCACCTGGAGGGGATCGATCGACAGGACTCTGCCAGTGATATTGGTCGACGATGTCTGTACCACCGGGGCGACGCTTCGGGTGGCCGCCGGCGCGGTCAGGCAGGCTGGGGGCAGGGTCGAGGGGGCCGTCGTCTGGGCCCTTGCCGGGGCTTCTTGAAAAGCGTGGCCGGGGCGAAGGGAACTTTTAAGGATAGGGGAAGTGATAATCCAGGACTTCTATGGAGTGTTCCACCGCAAGTCCCCGGATCATGGGTTCCTCTTCCGCCTTGAAGCGGCAGGCAAGACCGCAACTGGCGGAAATATTCTTGGGGACCGGTACGACCCTACAGGAGAAACCCATATTATGGCACATCTTGTCGAAGAGAATCGCCATTTGGGCGGTTTCGAATGTGGCGATGCAGTCCATCGCGCAGCCTCCGTTCTCTTTGCATTCGTACGAACGCGACTAGGTAATTATAACTGGACGTTCCGGGTTTGTAAGGATAGAATATTGACCTGATCGAGTGAATTTAAAGGAGGTTCTTAAATGTCTCGCTCGCGAAAGATCCTTTCGGTTGTGGCAATAAGTATCTTGGTACTGGTAGCAATTTCAGGCATCGCCTCCGCCCAGGAGAAGATCGGGGTTATCGACCCCCAGAAGGTGCTTTTTCAGCATCCAAAATTCGAGCAGGCCCAGAAGCAGATAAAGACCATCGTTGAGAAAAAGCAGGCCGAAGCGAAGGATGCCATCGACAAAACAAGCGACAATAATGAAAAGCAGAGGATCTTCGAGGCCAAGCGGCAGGAAGCCGCCAAGGAAGAGCAGAGGATCATGGAACCCCTCTTCAAGGATATAGACCTTGCTATCAGGACCGTTGCCAAGGCGAAGGGTGTAAGCATCGTCCTCGACAAGACCCAGGTGTTCTTCGGAGGCGCCGACATCACCGAGGATGTTATCCAGGAGATCAAGAAGAAGAACGCCTAAGGTCCTCATACTCGAAAAGCAAAGGTCCGGGCCCGGGAGCCCGGACCTTTATTTTTTAACTGTACCCAGGTAGGCGGCCTCCACGTCGGGGTTCTTCAGCAGATCGGAAGCGAGGCCTTCCATGATCATCCTTCCCGTCTGCATGACATAACCCCTGTGGGAAAGCAGCAACGCCTGGCGGGCGTTCTGCTCCACCAGCAGGATGGTAACGCCCTTGTCGTTTATCCTTTTCAGTTCCTGGAATATGTCCCTGATGATGATCGGCGCCAGCCCCAGGGATGGCTCGTCGAGCAGGAGTAGCCTGGGACTCGACATGAGCGCCCTCCCGATGGAGAGCATCTGCTGCTCCCCACCCGAAAGGGTTCCCGCGTGCTGGTCCCTTCTTTCCTTCAGCCTGGGGAAAAGCGTGAAGACCCAATCCAGGTCTTGGCCGATCTTGCTTCTATCCTTGATGGGGAAAGCCCCCATCATGAGGTTCTCGTGGACGGTTAGGGGGGCGAAGACCTTTCTCCCCTCGGGGGCGAGGGAGACGCCCTGCGACACGGCCTGGTAGCTCAGCCTCGCCAGGGGCTCCCCTTCGAGCAGCAGGGTTCCCGATTCCCTTCTGACGTTGCCAATGATGGCGTTCATGAGGGTTGATTTGCCCGCCCCGTTGGCCCCGATGACGCAGACGATCTCGCCCTCATAGACGTCAAGGTCGATGCCCCTTA
>LSQX01317863.1_pt1 | contig 10773 bp, 10 predicted proteins | sample 654561 | NCBI WGS metagenome assembly LSQX01 (sample SAMN04489861, study PRJNA283612) | anaerobic digester metagenome | isolation source: 4 biogas reactors fed with cattle manure at either 37C or 55C with and... | place: Denmark: Kongens Lyngby | collected 2014 | reverse complement strand
TTAGCGACTAACTGTCAAACTCCCGTATTACTTGTAATAGCATATTATTTTATATTATTTGCGTGATAAGTATTAATTTAAGGCTAAAATTAAATAAAAAACCAAAATTTACTGTACATAATAAATATAATGGATTAAAATATAGTTATCTTATGATTTGTTTAATACTGATTGTAAATTGCAAAGGTTGTGTTTATCCTTGAAAAAAGCAATAAAACTAAAAAACAAAAAATATGTCACATTTTTATATATACCGGAAAATGAATCAAAAACTAAAACCTTACGTCTTGCCGCTTGGATACCAAAGTTCTTTGTAATATCATTGGCTTTAATAATTACATATTCAGTTTTATACACAGTTACTTACAATAACTTAAAAACTAAACATGTAGCAAGTCTATATAAGATAGAAAGCCTAACGGCAGTAAATCAATTTCAGGAAAAAGAAATAAAAAAATTAGAAGACGATGCAAAAAGAGTTCAAACACAGCTTTGTGAAAATATAGCTATGCTCCAAGAGCTAAAAGAAGCAGTAGGCATAAATGAAGAGAGTAAAACTCTTGTTGTTACAGCAGGCGCATCAAATAAAGTATCCGGCAACTCAATACCTTCTATAATAAAAACCTGCGATACTAATTATACAGACCATATCTTTGAGATTAAGACTTCTTATGTAAGTCTTTCTAAAGAAGCCGCAAGCCAAAAATCTGATATTAATAATTCCATAGGCCCCATTAAGGACAAGCTGTCATATCTCAAGGCCAAACCATCAATTAAACCTGTTGTGGGCAAAATAACAGCCGTATATGGATATAGGAAAAACCCTTTTACCAACAGAGGCAGTGAATTCCATAAAGGAGTTGATATAGGAGCCAAAATCGGCACCCCTGTAGCAGTTGCTGCTGATGGCGTAGTTACATATGCAGGTTGGAAATCCGGATATGGTAATATGGTTATCGTTTCCCATGGCTATGGTTTTATTACTGTATATGCCCATAATTCTTCTATTACAGCAAAGGTTGGGGATAAAGTGAAAAGGGGCCAGATTATATCCAAGGTCGGCAACACAGGAAGAAGCACCGCCCCGCATTTACATTACGAGGTCAAACTAAACGGAAAAAATGTGGACCCATCAAGATACTTTTAATATAAAGGAGTTTATTATATGTTAGGCATCAAGAAAAGATCTGCAGCAAATAACGCAAGTAGGGTTGATACATTAATCGGTAAAAGTACCAAGTTTACAGGAAATATTTCAACAGAAGGCACAATAAGAATCGATGGTGATGTTTTGGGTGATGTGATTCTGTCAGGTAATTTGATTTTAGGTGAACAGGGCAAAATTAAAGGAAATGTAAAATCCGATAATATACATTTGTCAGGTACTATCGAAGGAGATACAATATCAGCAAAGCAAATTCATATATCCTCCACAGGAAAGCTATATGGTGATATAACCGTTAAGAATATTATAATCGATGAAGGTGGCCTCTTCCAAGGAAACTGCAATATGATTAATGAACCTAAATAGAACCAAAAGACCCAAAACAGCGAAAGCTTTACTGTCACACTTAGAAGCAGCAAAAGCGGTAAAACCGCTTTTTTTATTGATATCCAAATACTAAAACTTGTACTTTCTTAATTCCCAAATAATTTTCGCAGCTTCTGCCCTCGAAGTAAAATCCTTGGGGGCAAAAATATTTCCCGGTTTTCCTGTCATAATTCTAAAACCATAAATAGAATTAACACTTTCTTTGGCATAATCAGATATGGAATCCTTGTCCTCAAAATCAGGTAAAAAATATTCGCCTTGCCTTATATCCATAAAATCTATAGCCCTTCTGACTATTACCGATACATCCTGTCTCGTAATCTTCTCACTGGGGCTAAAACTATTATTATATCCCTGTATCAAGCCCATCTTTGTGGCAGTGTTTATATGACCATTCAAGGGGTTGTTTATATCAACATCGTTGTAATCACTCAATCCTTCAACAGGCTCCAGGCCCAAAGCATTGACGATAAAAGATGCAAATTCGGCTCTGGTGATACTGTCATCAGGTTTATACAATCGATCTTCACCAAGAAAAACTATTCCATCAGCATATAACACCTCAATGTATTTCTTTGCCCAATTATTGGAAATATCCATAATAAACCGCGGTGCTGTTTCATAATTTTCCGGTAACATCATAATGCTTTCTTCCTTGGATTCCAAAATCAAATTTACATTTCCTACAGAATAATGTTTATACTCTACATCCAAGTCTTTTTTTAAATCCTTTGTTATATAATTATTTATAAAATGTCTGTCATCACTATTTATGTTGGCAAAATATTCGTAATTTGGAGTCCTCCGACCCCCGTCAATAAATGAGAATGTAGGTTCCGCCGGAACCCATCCAACCCCCTGCATAAAAAGTTCACTCCAGGAATGCCTGTCTTCCGAAATATTGAGCCACTTATTCTCCTCAATATGACCTTCTGTCCAATATCCTGCCACAACCCTTGACGGTATCCCTACCGCCCTGCACAATGCAGTAAAAAGATAAGAATACTCATCACATACGCCTCTGCCGGTACTCAAGCCGCTTAGTGCACCCTTATTTGCATATTTAGGCCTTGTATCATAAATGATATGCAGATTTACAAAGTCATAGATTCTTTTTGCTTTTTCCATAACCGTACCCGAACCCGCAATCTCAAAAGCTTTTCTCTTTATATCCTCTGAACTGCTTTCTATCTTTTCACCCGGCAAAACGTATTTATGATTAGAAGGATTATTAAAATATTCACTATAATCCGTATTTCTGCTATAAATGCTTTTATCAAAAGAAATTCCGCTGTTTAGAACAATTTTATCAATAACTATATTGATACTGTCCCCCGGGTTTAAGGTCTTTATATCAACCTTTCCGTACACATTACCCCAATCATCTTTCTCCATATCCGTAACCTGAGGATTGACTTGTATATCAATCAGATTTTGATATAAAGAGTCTGTATCCGCTCCCACCAAAATCCTGGCAGATATATCGTGAACTAACATATCGCTGTCATTTTTAATCTCATAAACATTTCTTATTACATATTTTTTGTTATCTTTAATACTGTATATGTCTGCAAACACACTCGCAAATAAAACGCATATGATTACTACTGACACAACAAGTTTTTTGAAAAATTTCACAATGCAACCCCCGTTTTAGATTTTTAATTGACATACAAATCAATTATAACAAACTTCAAATACATATGTTGTAAAAACATTTTACAATATTGTGTGTTTTTCTTTAATTTAATTTGTATTCTCCTATAAAACAACAAGAAAAGCATTCCTGATACTTTTAAACGAAATACTTAGGTTAAAGCATTTTAAACACATTAACTTTATATGATTTTTAATATGTCACAGGGTTGATAAGAATATGAAAAAGATAATACAAATTATTTTATCTATAAAATAACGATTGCCATAACAAAAAGTAGAGTACCAATCGGCGGCTATATATTTAAAAACCTTGTAGCCAGACTGAAATAAACACTAAGCGCCAAAACATCCACTATTGTTGTGATTAAAGGCCCTGCCATTATTGCCGGGTCCAGTCGAACTTTTTTAGCCAATAAAGGCAACAATCCCCCGGCAAGCTTGGAAATTACTACTGTGAAAAACAATGTCATGCACACAGTCAAATTAACCAAAGTATCCAGCTTACTAAAGAGCATCAGGCGCAAAAAATTAACTGCAGCCAAAACTGAACCCGTTATTACTCCAACCTTTACTTCTTTAAAAAGTACCTGAAAAATATCTGATGTGCTTATCTCACCCAAGGCCATACCCCTTATAATAAGAGTTGATGACTGGGAACCTGAATTGCCTCCCGTGTCCATTAGCATGGGTATAAATGTAGCCAATATTACAGCCGATTGCAGTGCTCCCTCATATTTTTGAATTATACTGCCGGTAAATGTCGCGGATAACATAAGTACCAAAAGCCAAACTATTCTATGCTTGGCAAGGACAAAGGCATTCGTCTTCAGATATTCATCTTCCATGGGCTGCATGGCAGCCATCTTGTGCAAGTCTTCTGTATTTTCCTCATCAATTATATCAACTATATCATCTATAGTAACTATACCAACGAGACGGTTTTCATTATCCACAACAGGAAGCGTTGTCAAATCATATTTTTTAAATAAAAGTGCTATTTTTTCCTGGTCGTCTAAAGTGTTTGCTGATAATATGTCTTTACTCATAATATCACCGATTTTTTCATCAGAATCACATAAAATCAGCTTCCTTATGGATACCACACCCTCAAGCCTTCTTGTCTGATCTATTACATAACAATTGTTAATGGTCTCCTTGTCAACCCCTGTGGCCTTGATATGCGCAAGCGCCTCTCCCACTGTCATATGTTTTTTCAAGTCAACAAACTCTATTGTCATGATACTTCCGGCAGAATCCTCGGGATAATTTAAAAATTGATTTATAAGCCTTCTTGTTTCTTCATCTGTATTTTTCAAAACCTTCTTCACAACATTGGATGGCATTTCTTCCAAAAAATCAACTGTATCGTCCAAGAATAGTTTCTCTACTATACTTGTTGTTTCTCTATCAGTAATCGACTCAATAATATACTGTTGAAGATCATTAGGTATATGTGAAAATACCCCGGCAGCAATCTCTTTTGGTAAAATCCTAAAGATAATAAGAAGTTGTTCTCTGTTCAATTCTTCTAAAACCTGTGCTATATCAACAATATTCATTTGCATAAGTTCATTTCTGACTTTTAAATATTTCTTGTTATTTAAAAGCTCAATTAAAAAGTCATCCATTTCCTTCACTCCCTTAAGGAGCCAAAACAAGGTATAATTATGGCTCCGATATTAATATTAACATATTTACATAAATTATCAGGTAAAGGGACAGGGTCCATAATTATCACCTCCAAAATAATAAAATCCTCTGCTAAACATGCAAAGGAAATAATCATAAAAATACTCCCCTCGACTTGTTTTAGCTTCCTGTAACGTAGGGATCTAATAGTCCCAGCTGCATTAGGTTATACCTTAATCCGATAAAACCTGTTAACCGTCGTGGCATCTCTCGATGTTTAGCGGTATCAGCATTTATTCACAGGGTAGCCTCACATAACGGGCTTTTCTTTTATTATATGACTTAAAAGCAATATATGTCAACTTTGACACAAGCCTGAATCATTCATTGGTTGAATTATTTTTGTAATATTAATATAATTAATACATTAATATGTATAACGTTCAAAATGAAAGGAATGGTATTAATGAATAGTATATTTACATATTTTGAAGAGATTTCAAAAGTTCCAAGGTGTTCAGGAAATGAAAAGGGAATTAGCGATTTCTTAGTAAATTTTGCTAAAAAGCACAACCTTGAGGTAATCCAAGATGATGTATATAATGTTATCATAAAAAAACCGGCCACTCCGGGATTTGAAAATGCACCGGGAGTCATACTACAAGGCCATATGGATATGGTATGTGTAAAGACAAAAGATAAAGTACACGATTTTATAAAGGACCCTATTAGATTAAAATATATAGGCGACATGGTATATGCAGACGGCACATCCTTAGGCGCTGATAACGGTATAGCTGTTGCCATGGCCATGGCGGTTTTGACAGATGAAAATGCCAAACATCCTGCTTTGGAAGTCATAATTACCGTAGATGAAGAGTCCGGTATGACAGGTGCCAAAAATATAAACTCTGATTATATATCGGGTAAAATAATGATAAACTTGGATTCAGAAGAAGAAGGTAAACTTCTTGTCAGTTGTGCCGGAGGTCTTAGGACGGCTATAAACATTGATGGTGATTGGAAAAATGCTCCTGCGGACTTTGACAGCTATACTGTAAGTATAGGCGGCCTTTTAGGCGGACATTCAGGAATAGATATAGATAAAGAAAAAGGCAATGCCAATAAAATATTAGGCAGAGTGTTATTGGATATATATTCCGGACAGGACTTTGGTCTTGCACATCTAAAAGGAGGCTCTAAGGACAATGTTATCCCTTCCGAAGCAGAAGCAACTATACTTATATCCAAGGATAAACTTCATATAATAGAAGAAAAAATTGAAGAATGGAACCAAATATTAAAAAATGAATACAAAGTGTCTGATCCCAACGTAACAGTTACACTCGGAAAATCTACAATAGCTCATGAAAAAATCAGCGGTGCTACTGAAAAAGTTTTAAACTTATTGGTTGCAATGCCAAACGGTGTGCAAGCTATGAGCACCTCAATTGAGGAGTTAGTTGAAAGTTCTTCAAACCTGGGAGTAATGACAACAACTGAAAAGGGATTTGGATTAACTTTTTCTATCAGATCTTCAGTCAGTACCCGAAAGGAACGCATAAAAAACCAAATAAAAGCAATAGCAAAATTATCCGATGTTGAATTTGTGGCAAACAGTGAATATCCCTCATGGGAATATAACCCAGAATCTGAAATAAGAGAAATTTGTATAAAGGTATATAAAGAATTGTATGGCAAGGAACCTGAAATAGTTGCCTTCCATGCAGGAGTCGAATGTGGACTTTTTGGTGAAAAGTTCCCCGGACTTGATATGATTTCTATGGGAGCTGATGCTTTTGATGCACATACTACAAACGAACATGTATCAGTTTCATCCACAAACAGAACCTATGAATATTTATTGGCAATATTAGAAGAACTGAAGTAAAGAGGAGGGTAACAATGACCCAAAACAAAGTCAGAACGAGATTTGCACCGAGCCCTACAGGTTACATGCATGTTGGGAATTTAAGAACAGCCCTATATGCATACCTTATTGCAAAGCATGAAAACGGCGACTTTATTTTAAGAATTGAAGATACAGATCAGGATAGGTATGTAGAAGGTGCGGTGGATATAATATATAGCGCATTAAAAACTGCAGGCCTACGTCACGACGAAGGTCCGGATATAGGTGGCCCTACCGGTCCTTATACCCAAAGTGAAAGAAAAAGCATTTATTTGAAATATGCTAATATATTAGTGGAAAAAGGACAGGCATATTACTGTTTCTGTTCGGGAGACAGATTGGAAACCTTGAGAAAACAATCGGAAGCACTAAAAACTCCCTACAAATATGATAAGCTTTGCTGCGGACTTACCAAAGAAGAGGCAGAAGAAAAAATAAAATCCGGTGAACCCTATGTAATCAGACAAAACAACCCCAAAACAGGTTCCACTACATTCAATGATGAAATATACGGCAGCATAACCGTGGATAATTCTGAATTGGATGACATGGTGCTTCTGAAATCCGATGGCATGCCCACCTATAATTTTGCCAATGTAGTAGATGATCACCTTATGGGCATAAGCCATGTAGTAAGAGGCAGCGAGTATTTATCTTCATCACCAAAATATAACAGATTATATGAAGCCTTTGGCTGGGAAATACCTGTTTATGTGCACTGTCCGCCTATTATGAGGGATGCCCATAATAAACTGAGCAAAAGAAAAGGTGATGCTTCCTTTGAAGATTTATTAGAAAAAGGTTTTCTAAAAGAAGCCATACTAAATTATATAGCCCTATTGGGCTGGAATCCCGGTACAGACGAAGAAATATTTACACTAAAAGAATTAATCGACATTTTTGATTACAAAAAAATTAACAAGGCACCGGCTATTTTTGATACAGAAAAGCTTAAATGGATGAATGGTGAATATATAAGAAGGCTTCCCTTAAATGTATTTCACGAAATGGCAGAGCCTTACTATAAAAAAGTTGTAAAGAAAGAATATAATCTTTTAAAAATCAGCGAACTGCTGCATACCCGTACAGAAGTATTTACCGACATTCCCTCACAGCTTGATTTTTTTGATGAGCTGCCGGAATACTCTATTGAACTATATACACACAAAAAAATGAAAACAAACTCGGATGTATCACTGAATAGTCTAAAATGCGCCCTTCCTGTTTTAAAATCCCTGGACACCTGGGATATTGAATCTGTAAAAAGCAGCATAGGAAAGCTTATAGAAGATATGGAAATAAAAAATTCCATTATGCTTTGGCCGATACGGATTGCTATATCCGGCAAAGCTTTTACCCCCGGGGGTGCTTATGAAATTGCCGAGATTTTGGGCAAAGGCGAAACCATTAAAAGGATTGAGACCGGTATAGAAAAACTAAAAAACCAATAAGAGTTGAATAAAGCTGTTGCAGTTAACTGCAGCAGCTTTAATAATTATGCTTAAATCATAACAATTCCGTCTCTATTTTCTCGATAACAGCATCAGTATTTTGTTCGATATAATCCACTACATTTTGAATACAACTGTTGGATTGTCTTACACTGTTACTCACACAAGCGAAGCCTATAACTATAGATTTATGCATATCAAGATTCTCTATCTCAGCTATAGATACATTGTATTTATTCTTTACCCTATCTATTATACTTTTAACAACCATACGTTTTTCTTTTAAAGAATGAACCCAATCAGCATATAGATAGACTTTACCCGCACCTATAATCATTTGCTCCCACCTACAATTAATCCGTATTTTAACACCTTCCGGTTTTCTCTCTCAACTTTCAACTTTCCAGCTTACTGAATCAAACCCAATTCCTTTCCTACTTTTTCAAAAGCCCCTATAGCCTCATCCAAATCTTCTTTTGTATGTGCAGCGGTTACAATGGTTCTGACCCTTGCACCATCCCTGGGAACCGTGGGGAATACTATACTTTGGGCAAACACACCTTCTTCAAATAACCGATTACTAAGTTTAACAGCCTTTTTATCGTCACCTGTAATAACAGGTGTGATAGGTGTTTCACTCTTGCCCGTATTTAGCCCAAGGCTTTTTAATCCGTTCTTAAGATACCTTGCGTTTTCCCACAACCTGTCTGTCAATTCACTGCTCTCGGATAGAATATTTATCGCTTCTAAACATGCTGCCGCTGTAGAAGGTGGTACCGCTGTGCTGAAAAGGAAGGGCCTGCCTCTGTGATTGAGCCATTCAATCAAATTTTTATTCCCTGCTACATATCCGCCTACCACACCTATAGCTTTTGATAAAGTACCAATTTGTATATCTACCCTACCATGCAGCCCAAAATGATCTGCCGAACCCCTTCCGCTTTTGCCTAATACTCCGCTGGCATGAGCATCATCCACATATGTAAGGCATTCATGTTTTTCCGCCAACTTAACTATTTCAGGAAGCTTTGCGATATCACCATCCATACTGAAAACCCCGTCAGTGATTATAAGCTTTGTGTTGTAATTATCTTTTACCTCATTGATTACCCTTTCCAAATCTTCCATATCACTGTGTTTGTATCTGATTACATCTGCACGGCTTAACCTGCACCCATCAATAATACTTGCATGATTGAGCTCATCGCTTATTATTATATCGCCCTTATCCACCACTGCCGGGATGACCCCTGCATTAGCGGTAAAACCTGATTGAAAAGTCAGGACTGCCTCCACATGTTTAAACTCAGCCAGTTTCTTTTCCAGCTCTTCGTGAATACTCATATTTCCTATAATTGTCCTGACTGCACCTGCACCCACTCCTAATTTATTCGTGGCTTCTATGGCTGCATTCTTCATCCTTTGATTATTTGCCAAGCCCAAATAATTATTTGATGAAAGGTTTATGACTTCCTTGCCATTTATCTGGGACCTTGGCCCTGACGGCCCCTGAAGAACTGCAAGTTTCCTATAAACACCCTGATCCCTAAGATCATTTAGCTGTTTTGTAATAAAATCTAAATCATGTACACCCAATTTAGTAACCTCCTTTGAACTTTTGATTATATTATATCACTTACAGCTATGAAATACAGCTAAAATGTAAAATTATTTATACTTTACTCCTAATTTGTACACCATTAACGTACAGTATTCATTAACACCCCTACGCTTTCTACTTTTACTTCAATAGTATCACCCGACTTAACAGGCCCGATACCGGAAGGTGTCCCGGTGGCAATAATATCCCCCGGCAGCAAGGTCATAACCTTACTTACAAAACTAACAATTTCAGAACTGTTAAAAATAAAATCCGAGGTATTTGACTTTTGTTTTGTTACCCCGTTATGTATGAGTTCTATATCCAAATTGTCATAATCGATTCCGGTAGAGATGCGAGGACCAAAAGGTGAAAAAGTATCAAAAGACTTTGCCCTTGTCCACTGGCCGTCCTTTTTCTGAAGATCTCTTGCCGTGACATCATTCAAACATGTAACGCCAAAAATATATTCTTTTGCTTCTTCCGGTTCTATATTTGATGCTATTTTCCCAATTACCAAAGCAACTTCAGCCTCATAGTCTACCTGTTTTGACATTTTGGGAAGAATAATTTCACCTCCATGCTTCAAGGCTGCAGTCAAAGGTTTTAAAAATATTAAAGGTTCTTCAGGCAGCTCAAGTCCCACCTCGGCAGCATGAGCCTTATAATTGAGGCCTATGCAGACTATTTTTGTCGGCAAACAAGGTGTAAGAATCTTTATATCAGAAAAACTAAAACTTTCATCAGTTACCTTATATTCACCAAAAATGTCTCCTTCAATTCTGTCTATTATTTGCCCATTAATTTCACCGTAACTTACCGCATCGTCTTTTTTAAATCTAACGAACTGCATCATCAATTGCCCTCCTTTAAATTATTTTAGAACCTATTACAATGATTCGCATGCAATCCAAAAATAAGAAAAATATCTATAACTTTAAAACAGTTTCTAATAAAATTTCCGGTATAA
>LSQX01011464.1_pt1 | contig 10774 bp, 9 predicted proteins | sample 654561 | NCBI WGS metagenome assembly LSQX01 (sample SAMN04489861, study PRJNA283612) | anaerobic digester metagenome | isolation source: 4 biogas reactors fed with cattle manure at either 37C or 55C with and... | place: Denmark: Kongens Lyngby | collected 2014 | reverse complement strand
GCATCTTGCATATGTTACATGCGGAATCTGGGTTTTAGTCTGATGCTGTTGGCCCATAGCTGGCGGGTCTGATTTCAGCCATGCCTTAGCTCCTAGGGCATAACCAGGGCTGACTTAGATCAATTCGCCATTTGGCTACTGGGGGATGTCCTTTTGCCTTGATGGCTGGGAGTGATATAGTCAACATGCAGCATGAAGCGAAATCTTGATGGATTGGGAATCCATGTGAGAATAGGCTGTCTGGATCTGCTTGAACAGATAGTAGAGCTTGTCGAAGACCACAAGGAGGTAGACATTGAATATGCCCCAGTACAGGCTTTTAGCACTCGATCTTGATGGAACAGTACTAACAGATGACAAAAGAATCTCAGACGATACGAAATTATGGGTCAGGAAAGCTGTAGAGGCAGGAGTAATCGTGGTGCTTGCCACAGGGAGAGGCAGGCCTGACGGGCTTTGCTTTGCGCAGGAGCTTTACCTCGAGTCTCCGATGGTATTCTTAAACGGCGCTGAAGTTTGGGCTGGGCCCGGGCATCTATTGGACAGGCACTTCATGGACGGCGACGATGTTCGCCGGCTGCATGAGCTTACAGTCGAGACTGGATGTTGTTTCTGGGGATACACTACGGAGATCTTTGCACACAATGATTGGACTGACGAGATGCTAGATCACGACTGGATCAAGTACGGCATGTATTGTGATGATTCCGACCTGATGGCCCGATTGCGAGATTACGTCGGCAGCTGGGGGACGGTTGAAGTGACCTGGACTTCGGCTGCGAACATGGAGATCACTGCCGCGGGAATAACGAAAGAGAAGGGCGTAAGAAGAGTATGTGACCATCTGGGCATCGGGATGGACACGGTTATGGCTGTCGGGGACAGCTTCAACGATTCCGGCTTGATTGAAGCTGCAGGATTTGGCGTTGCAATGGCCAACGCTGCCGGGGCACTCAAGAATGTTGCCGATGCCGTCACTGAGTCAAACGAGGATGACGGTGTGGCGCAGGCGATTCAACGCTACATCTTTGGCATGTAGTTGCCGTTGACAGAAGCACTGAGACTAGATGAGAAGCTGTGGTCTTGAGTATCTACTCCACTCATTCCTCGCATGTATGTTTCCCCGTGGCGTCATTCTGCCCGGAGCAGGATGGATAACAGATCAGACTTGCTGGGGATCATGGCCCATTTCATCCTCCAGGCGCGAGAGTCCGCAACGCCTGGAGCATGAAGAGTGGGGCTTGGTTCTTCATGTGCAACTCCCTGCCCGAAACCCTCCAATACGCTACTTGTCTGTCAATGCGGTGAGTATCCATATGGAACATGCCGCCCGCTGAATGAAAGCTGAATAATTCCGGTATGTATAAAGCCTCCTGGCTAATCACTGATGCTGCCATGAAACTGCTGGAAGAATTCTTTTGTTGACTTCTCTTGCTTGTGCGCGTATAATTACCAACTAATATCTACTAACCATGTATTATTGGACGCAGCAAGGAGGCAACAGTGCATGTCAAAAAGGACTATTCTGGCAATTGCCGCAGCACTATTGATAGTGTGTGCGTCGACTGTAGCCTTAGGGGCTGGGCCGGTCAAGGGCGGCACCCTTAAGATTGCAGCCTCATCCATCCAACAGCTTGACCCGTACAAGACTGCCGCAAACGACGAGACGAATCTTTGCGGCCTCGTCTACGACCCCCTCGTGGTTATGGGCAAGGACAGCTTCGAACCCAGACCTCACCTGGCAGAGAGCTGGGAAAGGCCTGACGAGAATACTTGGATCTTCCACATCCGCAAGGGAGTATACTTCCAGGAAGGCAATGAGGTATTCAAGAAGGGCGCAAAGCGCGAGGTTACGGCAGATGATGTCGTATACTCCATCAAGCGTTTCATCGACGTCAGCACTGCTTTTACCCTTGGCCCGATCAAGAGTGTTAAGGCGCTCGATCGCTACACCGTAGAGATCAAGACGCCCGAGCCGTCCCCATTTCTGGCCAGCGATCCCAACAGGCTGCCCAGTGTGGGTATAGTCCCTCGTGAAGCCGTTGAGAAGCTGGGCGAAGATGGTCTTGCCAGAAAGCCCATAGGCTCAGGTCCGTTCCAGCTCAAGAGCCTTTCGCCTGATCAGGGAGCAGTGCTCGAGCGGAACCCCAACTACTGGCTGCCGGTATACCTTGACAGAGTTGAATTCGTTGTCATCCCCGATCCGACAGTTCAGATAATGGCTGCAACTGCCGGCGAAGTGGACATCATCACGTACCTTAAAAACATGGATGCCATGTCGACTGTATCCAAGAACCGCAGGGTCAGTGCTGTAAGAAACCGTGGCGGTTCATACAGGGGCCTTGGTTTCAACGTTACTGTCGCTCCCTTCAATGAGTTTGCAGTGCGCGACGCAATTTCGAAAGCCATGAATATCGATGCTGCATTCAATGCAGTTGTGGCGCCCCATGGCGAGCGGGCTTATGGACAGTGCCCTCCGTGGGTGACCCATGGTTACGATCCCAGCCTGAAGAGCTTGTGGAAATATGATCCCAAGGAAGCTGTCGCAATACTGAACAAGGCTGGATTTAGGGATACCAATGGCGACGGGATACTGGATCGCAATGGCCAGCCGCTTAAGGTAGAGATGAAGACGGTTGCCGGCTCGCAGGTAAGGGCGCTCACGATTCTCGCCACGCAGCTTAGGCAGATCGGGATAGATGCGTCAGTATTGCAGCAGGATACGGCAGTTTGGGTCTCTGACATCATGAGCGGAAAGTCCGGTGTGTTCTTCGATTTCAGTTTCGCCGGAACCACTGGCCTCCATTCGCTCTTCCACAGCGACGCGATTGGGAAGACGAACGGTCACTTCTATTCTAGTTCGACTGTTGACTCCCTCCTCGATCAGGCGCTGAGGACTACTGACATGAAGAAGCTGTCGAACCTGTGGAAGCAGGCGCAGCGCAAGATCATGGAAGACAGAGCTTCGATACCCCTCTATTTCGAATGGGGATACTCGGTCGTGAACAACAAAGTCAATGATTACGTGTCACCGTGGGGCGGTCTCCACTTGGTGACTTTAGAGAATAACGTCTGGATCTCAAAGTAGCGTTCAGCCCTGAGGATCGATCCTAACGGGATAGTGAACCCAGGAAGCTTCGACGGGGAGGGGTACGTTTCCAGGCGGAGTGGCCTTGAAACGCAGCGCCCTCCCCTTTGAAGTTAAGGGGGGAAGGTCAGAGTTGACCAGATACATTGTACGTCGTCTTCTGGCGACAGTGCCGGTTATCATAGGAATCACATTCATAGTATTTGCCCTGGTCAGTTTCGCTCCGGGCGACCCAATCGAGCTTATGCTGGGGTCGGAGACTGTCAATCCGGAAAACGCAGAGCGGCTGCGGAGGGAGCTGGGGCTCGACAGGCCGTGGTACGAGCAGTATCTGCGATATATGAGAGGACTGCTCCGTGGCGATATGGGAAGATCCATAGTCTTCAATCGTCCGGTAGCGGAGCAGATAGGAGAGAGGTTTGCAAATACAGCCATCCTAGCCGCCTCTTCTGCGATATTTGCGCTGCTGATCTCGATTCCATTGGGTGTGTTAGCCGCTGCCAAGCGACGCACCTGGATAGATTATTCAGCAACAACCCTTGCAATGTTGGGAGTTTCGCTTCCCGGATTTTACCTGGGGCTTCTGATGATCATATTCTTCGGAGTGAGGCTCGGATGGCTCCCAATTACAGGAATGGGCGCTGCCGGGTCAGGCGCGTGGGAGTATATAAGGCACTTGATAATGCCTTCCATTACGTTGGGAAGCGGAATGGCCGCCATTCTGACCCGTCTTACAAGATCGTCAGTGCTTGAATCATTATCTCAGGACTTTGTTCGCACTGCCAGAGCCAAGGGAGTCCATGAGAAGTTGGTCCTCTACAAGCATGCTCTACGCAATGCGCTGTTGCCTGTGACTACCACCTTCGGGCTGCAGTTTGGATCCTTGCTCGGAGGAGCTGCAATAACTGAGACCATCTTTTCGTGGCCGGGCATAGGAATGCTGGCAGTGAATGCAGTCAAGCAGAGGGATATTCCAGTAATCCAGGGAACGACCCTTGTTTTCGCTCTCAGTTTCGTGTTGATCACACTAATCGTAGATATCGTATACGTATTGATAGATCCGAGGATTAGATATGAGTAAAGAAAGAGACAGAATTGAAGAGACAATCGAAGATACAGAGGGAACGATAAGATCTGAGTTTGCCCATGTTGCTCGGGTCTTTTTCAGGCACAAACTTGGCGTTGTGGGACTCGTCATGCTGGTCTCGTTCGTGGCGATAGCTGTCTTTGCACCGCTTGTTGCGCCCTGTGATCCGTATGAGATGGATCTCGCCAATCCATTCCTGCCGCCGGGCTCGCCAGGGCATATCCTGGGCACCGACAACTTCGGGCGCGACACTCTATCGAGGCTGATATACGGCTCAAGAGTATCTCTTCTCATCGGTATCGTAGTTGTGTCGATATCGAGCGTTCTCGGGTCGTTGCTGGGTCTTCTTGCGGGCTACTACGGCGGATGGGTTGATGCAACGGTCATGCGTCTGGTTGAGGTCTTTTACTCATTCCCATTTCTCATCCTTGTGATAGCGGTAATGGCTATCTTGGGCCCTAGCATATTCAATGTGATGTGGGTGTTAGGCCTTGTCAGCTGGCCGCTTTATGCACGCCTGGTAAGGGCCCAGGTTATGGCTCTCAAGTCCGAAGATTTCATCAAGGCTGCGAGCGCACTGGGATGCAGCGATGCCAGGATCATGTTCAGGCACATACTGCCCAACGTTCTGACGCCAGTGATAGTCTCGGCGACACTCGGAATTCCCGGCGCCATACTCTCCTCCGCATCCCTGGGTTTCCTGGGGTTCGGAGTCCAGCCGCCAACTCCTGAGTGGGGGGCGATGGTGAGCGAGGCCAAGGATTTCATGCTGATCAACTCCAACATGATAATCTGGCCGGGCCTCTGCATTTTCCTCGTCGTTCTCAGTTTCAATTTCGTTGGCGACGCGCTGAGAGATGCCCTGGACCCGCGCCTTGCCAAGCAGTTGAACTGAGCGCGAGCGATTGGGCTAATCGGGGTAGAGAAGAAGGAAATTGAAAACGAACTCATCACATGATATCTGGGAGGTTTGCAAATGAAGGCAGACTTATCAATAGAAGAACGACTGGCTGCGGTCCCGAAATACACGCGATTTGTGACAGTTGACGAGCTTTACGCTCGCGCCAAGTCGGTAGCGGAGGCGCGTCCGGACATTGCAAAACTCGCCTATGTCGGAAAATCTACGGCCGGCAGCGATATACCGATGGTTTCCATCGGCGACGGGCCCGTAAGCATCTTGGTCTTCGCCTGTCCGCACCCGAACGAGCCCATAGGGGCGATGATGACGTATTTCCTTATGGAAGAACTTCTTACAGACGAGGCTCTGCGTTCGGGGCGAACATGGCACATAATGCCATGCGTCGATCCTGACGGGACCCGCATGAACGAAGGTTGGTTTGCGGGACCGTTTAACATCAGGAACTATGCGCGCGATTTCTACAGGCCGCGTCCGCAGGACCAGGTGGAGTGGACTTTCCCGGTAGAATACAAGACTCTCGTGTGGAACACGCCCAAGCCCGAGACGCAGGCTCTCATGAAGGCGCTAGAGATGACGCGTCCAGACGTGATGTATTCACTGCACAATGCGGGATTTGGAGGAGCCTACTACTATATATCAGACGGACTGAGCAAGGAAGACTACGATGAGCTGCACAGAATCCCGATCGAGCGGGGCCTTCCGCTGTCATTGGGCGAGCCTGAAGTGCCATGGGCGGTTCAGCTCTATCCAGGAGTGTACGAATCATGTCCGATAACAGCTTCCTATGACTACTATGAGAAGTTCGCCCCTGGCGATCCGGCGCAGTATATAAGTGCCGGGGCCGGCAGCGACGAGTGGGCAAAAACAGTATGCGATCCCTTCTCCCTCGTCACTGAGGTGCCGTACTTCATGTCCGCCAAAATAGGGGATGAGACTCCGATCGAGCGCACGAGGCGGGACGTAGTGTTAGAAGGCATTGACAGAGGCAGGGGAATATATGAACTGCTCGCCAGCGATCTGACTGCAACGGAAGGACTGATAACCCAGGCCGAAGGGAAGCTTCTTCGCAACGCAGTCGCAACATTTGTCAAGTCGGGTCTGAAGTCTATTCCCAGCCAGAAGCGATGGGCACAGGAAGCGCCTGGGATGGATCAGCCGGCCACAGTGGCCCAGGAGGCTGACTCCCTTTACGTGGGCGTGTTCTACAAGATGATAATTGCCAGCATGTTGGCGCGAGCCATTGGAGGCGAGTTGGAGGCGGAGGATCAGGCGGAATGCTGTGATGGAGGATGCGGATGTGGTTGCGCGCCTAAGCGGCAGATCCTGCAGCCTATTCTGAGCGACCTCAATTCCCATATCGACAGGTGGGCTTCTGATATTGAAGAGAATCTTTCATACGAAGTCGTCCCCATAAAGAATCTGATCGAGGTTCAGTATGGAGCGCTTCTTGTAGTTCTCAAGGCGAAAGGATTCTAGAGGGGGGCACAAAGTGCCAGAACTGCACGAACCGTTGTTGTCAGTCAAGAACCTGGTCACTCGCTTTGTGACGGAGGACGGAGAGGTAACAGCTGTGGACGACGTCAGCTTCGACATATGGCCAGGCGAGACCCTCGGCATAGTCGGCGAGAGTGGATGCGGCAAGAGTGTCACATCCCTTTCGGTGATGCGACTGATCCAGAGTCCCCCTGGCGTGATCGCTGCTGGGCAAGTGATGTTCGGAGGACGAGACTTGCTATCCCTCCCCGAATACGAGATGCGCGAGATCAGAGGGAACGAGATATCCATGATCTTTCAAGAGCCGATGACAAGCCTCAACCCTGTATTCACAGTTGGGGACCAGATCATGGAGGCTATACTCCTTCACCAGGCGGTGGAGAAGCGCGCCGCAAGGGAGCTTGCCATAGAGATGCTGCGAAAGGTGGGGATTCCCTCGCCCGAGAGGCGTGTGGATGACTATCCGCACCAGATGAGCGGCGGCATGAGGCAGAGGGTGATGATTGCGATGGCGATTGCCTGTAATCCCAAGCTGCTGATAGCTGATGAACCAACAACTGCCCTGGATGTCACGATCCAGGCGCAGATTCTGGACCTCATAGGCCAGTTGAAATCGGACAGTGGGGCATCAGTAATGCTCATAACTCACGACCTGGGTGTGATCGCCGAGACGGCAGACAGAGTAGTGGTGATGTACGCTTCCCAGATTGTCGAGACAGGCGATGTCATGACGATCTTCGAGAACCCGGCGCACCCTTATACAATGGGGCTTCTTCGTTCAGTTCCCAAGCTGAATGAGGAGACAGAACGCTTGCATCCCATCGACGGCGTCGTTCCGAGCCCTTTGCGCATGCCCGCAGGGTGCCGATTCGCGCCCCGGTGTCCTAATGCAGAACAGGCTTGCAGGCGGAAGATGCCTCCTTTGAGGACGGTTTCTCCGGGTCATGAGGTCAGGTGCATCAAGGCAAGAAAGGAGGCGCACTAAGGGTGAGCAAAGGATCGGCTGAAGCTCTTCTCAAAGTAGATAACCTGGTAAAGCATTACCTCATCACGAAGGGGATCATCCGCCAGAAGCAAGTAGGCGCAGTCCGGGCAGTTGACGGAATATCCTTCGAAGTGCGAGAGGGCGAAACCTTAGGCCTTGTGGGGGAGAGCGGGTGCGGTAAGTCCACCACAGGGCGCCTGCTCATGCGCCTTGAGGAGCCTACAGAAGGATCAGTCCGTTTTGAACGCCACGATTGGCTTGCAATGGGGAAGAATGACCTCCGGCGTGCGCGTAAGGATATGCAGATAGTCTTCCAGGATCCCTTTTCGTCGCTCAATCCCAGAATGACTGTGGGGGAGATGGTGGGCGAGCCTCTGCTGGTCCACGGGATTGCAAAGGGTGCCGAGCTGGAGAGGAGAACTGCAAAGCTTCTCGAGGTTGTCGGGCTTGACAGGTCTCATGCGCGGCGGTATCCGCATGAGTTCTCCGGAGGACAGCGCCAGCGCATCGGTGTCGCGAGAGCGCTTGCCCTCAACCCCAAGCTGATCATCTTGGATGAACCCGTATCCGCACTAGACGTTTCCGTACAGGCTCAGGTCATCAACTTGCTGCAGGACCTGCAGCAGGAATTCGGGCTCACATACATCTTCATCGCCCACGACCTTGCCGTAGTTCGCCACATAAGCAATCGAGTGGCGGTCATGTACTTGGGAAAGATTGTTGAGCTTGCACAGAAGGATGAACTATGTTCCAATCCTCTACATCCGTACACAGAGGCTTTGCTTTCTGCGGTGCCGATACCAAACCCGAGGCTAAGGGGTGAGCGGCAGCGGATAATACTCGAGGGAGACGTCCCCAGCCCAGTTAACCCGCCGAGTGGTTGCAGGTTCCACACGAGATGCGGTTTTGCCAAAGACATATGCAGCCAGAGGGAGCCAGTTCTCGAGGATGCTGGAGGAGGACACATGTGCGCCTGCTGGGTGAGGCGAAAGGCTGGATAGAAGCTGCAAAGCAGGCACGCCGCCGAGGCCTTCGGCGGCGTGCCAGGTTCACGGAAAACTCGCCTCAGCAGGGCCGGCCATCGGGACTCTCAGTTCCGACCGTCTTTCTCTGCGAGCATATCTGCGCGTTTGAACCAGTTGAACCCTGCTTCTTCAGTTGCCTGTACAAGATCTTCGTTTCTGTCGGGCAGCCTGTCTGCACGATAATGCAGGCCAAACCTGTATTGTGCTGCATTGATATGCCCGGTTTCCTCAATCCGCTCCAGGCAATCAGTTGCGAATTCTTTGCCGTGCACAGCCCTGCAGACGTCCTCCAGAATCGCTTTTCGTTCTTCCGTCGCTTCCAGCGCAAAGCCTTCGTATTTTGCTTCAAAGGCCCGGAGCAGCTCTTCGGCATCGAGCTCGTGATAGACTTCATCATGGACCACAACATCTATCCCCAGTCTCCTGCGGGGCATGGGGCGCTCGCGCGGATATCCTATCGCCAGCAAAACTACGGGGAATACCCCGTCTGGCAGCTCGAGCAGTTCACGCAGGTCTCGGAAGCACTCCAGCACCGTTCCCACATAGCATGAGCCGAGCCCGACTGCGTCCGCGGCTGTGCAGATGTTCTGAGCGCAGATGATGGTATCCTGAAAGGAGATCCAGAAATGGCGAAACGACTGGGTGGCGGAGAAGGGTGCAGCTTCCAGCGATGCCCATCTTTCCAGACGGCGCCAATCAATGCAGAATACCAGGTTGACTGGGGCTTTGGCAATGAAGCCCTGGTTGCCACAGAGCCTGGCCAGGCGGGTGCGGGTTTCCTGATTTTCCACCTTAACGATCGAACAGGGCTGCAGGTTGCCGCCTGTTGGCGCTTGGATTCCTGCATTGAGAACCGCACTGAGCACGTCTTGCGGTATTGCCTTATCAGCAAAATCCCTGCAGCTTGCCCTGGACGTGAGAAGACGCATGGTTTCGTTCTGATTCGGATTACCATTCTCAAACGTCATTTCTAACCCTCCCAAAGCTGTAGTAGTATTCCCGTCCGCGCACGGCAAGACCTTCCGAAGGCTCAATGGAAAGAGTCACATAATAGCAGCTTTGCCTATGAATTGAGGGACACCTCAACGGCATCCCTCAAAGGAACTAGCTCTGCAGCAGGTGGCATCTAGCCGCCATGCGACGCTACGATGGCAAAACAAGAACGAACTATTATTGCAGCGAGCGAATTACTCTAACGAGAAGCCCCAATCATCATCCTCTTCGTCTTCGTCTTCGCTGCTCGTATCATCCCAGTCGAAATCCCAGGTGTCCGATGATTCGCTATCATCCTCGTCAGAATCGGTATCGCCCCAGTCGAGGTCCCACGAATCCTCAGAGTCGTCATTCTCCTCGTCGAGTCCCCAGTCCTCAGTCTCCGGGGTTAAGTCCTCTGCGGGTTCTTCTTCCTTCTTGCCGCAGCCTACAAGTGACACTGCTAGCAGGACGACCAGGAAGAGCGTCAGCAGTCTCTTCAGACTTTTCATTGTGACCGTTCCTTTCCATGTATGTGTTCTGTCCTGATATTTGGAGTCGTCTTTGACTCCATTATTAATCATATCAATGCAGAAACATTTGTGAAGAGCCCAGTTGACATATTTCACGATATTCTCCTGGAAAACCACGAATAAGTGCAGCGATTCGTCTGGCGAATCGTGACAAAGCCATCGAAAGCTGTCTTTGAGAAAGTGGCCTATAATAGATTTGTACCTGCATTTCATTGCTGCAATCATTACTGTAATGGAGAGATGATATTGCATAACGACGAGAACGAACTACTGCTTGTGAATGGACAAATCTTCACTCTTGATCCTGCGTGCCCTCGTGCCGGCGCCATGCTGGTCAGAGGCGGCAAAATAGCCTTCGTTGGCGTCCGGGAAGAGGCTTCCTCTCGGTGCCGTTTTCAGCCTGAGGTCATTGACCTTGCCGGCAAGACGGTTTTGCCCGGTTTTGTGGAATCTCACATGCATCCATCTATACTGGCTACTACTTTGCTCGATGTGGACTGCGCATACCCCCGGGTGAAATCAGTTGCCGACATTGTTGACAAGATCGCAGAGCGGGTAAAGGCAACACCTGAGGGAGGATGGGTTCGCGGCTGGGGATATGATGACAGCAAGCTTGAGGAACGTGCCCACCCGACCAGGTGGGACCTGGACAGGGTTTCTCCTGACAATCC